>Ga0307510_10006932_pt1 | contig 13510 bp, 10 predicted proteins | sample 12_EM_MG_FD_207224 | JGI IMG/M metagenome (GOLD analysis project Ga0307510, IMG submission 207224) | Populus trichocarpa ectomycorrhiza microbial communities from riparian zone in the Pacific Northwest, United States - 12_EM | ecosystem: Host-associated > Plants > Roots > Unclassified | place... | reverse complement strand
TAACGAGAACGTCCAGGAACTGAACAGGGCGATCTACACGCCCTGCCCGATCTGCGTCGGCGCCACGCCCAAGACCCCGACCTGGTCGATCAGCGCCGACCGCGTGGTGGAGGATAAGGCCAAGCGGATCGTCTACTATACCCACGCCCGTATCCACATACTGGGGGCCACGGTCCTCTACCTGCCGGTGTTCTGGCACGCCGACCCCTCGGCCGAGCGCGCCTCCGGCTTCCTGACGCCCAATATCGGCGTGTCCGACCGCCGGGGCGTCTCCTACGAGCAGCCCTATCTGTGGGTGATCTCGCCCTATTCCGATTTGCTGCTCAGCCCGCAGATCAACACCAAGGTCAACCCGTTCCTGAACGGCGAACTGCGCAAGCGATTCTATTCCGGCGACATCGACGCGCGCTTCGGCGTCACCCACGACCACGATTTCGACGGCAAGGGCAACGCCTTCGGGACCGACACCACCCGCAGCTACATCCTCGCCCAGGGCCTGTTCCGTCCGGCGCCCAACTGGCGCGCGGGCTTCACGGCCGAGCGCGCCTCCGACGACCTGATCTTCGACAAGTATGAGGTCGGCAAGGTCTACGAGGCCCGCGGCCCCTACGTCGCCGACGACCGCCGGCTGATCTCGCAGGTCTACGCCATCCGCCAGGACGCCACGTCCTACTTCTCAGCGGCGGCCTTCACGATCCAGGGCCTGCGCCCGGGCGACATCGACCGCACCTTCCCGATCGTCGGCCCGCTGATCGAGACCCACTACGAACCGAACGTCGAGGTGCTCGGCGGGCGGCTGCGGCTGAACGGCAGCGCCGTGGTGCTGACCCGCGAACAATCGCCCGACAACACGACCCTGCGCCTACCCGGCCTCGACAGCCGCCGCGTCACCACCGACGCCGACTGGCGCCGCAGCTTCACCTCGACCGGCGGCCTGCGCTTCGAGCCCTTCGTCAACGTCCGGGTGGACGGCTACAGCCTCTCCGACATCCTCACCGGCGTCGGCTCGGCGACGCGGTCGCAGTCGACGGCCCGCGCGCTCGCGGTGGCCGGGGCGGACATCTCCTATCCGCTCTATCGCCGCTGGAAGGACGCCACCGTGGTGGTCGAGCCCCTGGCCCAGGTCGCGGTCTCGCCGGACGCCAAGCAGATCGTCGTCGGCCGCGACCCAACGACCGGCGCGAAGGTCTATCTCAACGAGGACAGCGTCGCCTTTGAGTTCGATGAGACCAACCTCTTCCGCGCCAGCAAATTCCCCGGCTTCGACCTCTATGAGGACGGGGCGCGGGTGAACGTCGCGGGCCGCGCTTCGGTGCTGTGGGACGACGGCCGGCGCGCCAGCTTTCTGCTAGGCCGCAGCTTCCGCAGCGAGCGCAACGACGTCTTCGCCGTCCGCTCGGGCCTGCGCGGCAAATCGTCGGACTGGATCGTGGCGGCCGACGCCCAGCCGATCACGGGCGTGTCGCTGTTCGCCCGCGCCCGGCTCGATTCGCAGGATCTCTCCGTCCACCGCGCCGAGGCCGGCGTGAACATCTCCAACAAGTTCGGCTCGGGCTACGTCCGCTACCTGACCGACGACTTCGACGTGAACCTGACCAATCCGCTCGATCCGCTTTCCAGGAAGCGCGAGAACCTCGACCTGGGCGGAGAGCTCTATTTCGGCAAGAACTGGGGCGTCAGCGCCTACGGCAACCGCGATATTGCCCAGAACGCCTGGGTCATCCGCGACGTCGGCGTCTTCTACCGCGACGATTGCACGCGGGTCGACGTCATCTACCGCAAGGAAGACACCGTGATAGGACGCCTCGGGCCGACCTCGTCGGTCAGCGTGCGCCTAACGCTCGCCACATTGGGCGGACCACTTTATGCCAGATAGGAATGCCGGCCCGGCGAGGCCGCACGAGGGAATGAAATCATCCATGATGCGCGCGGGGAACGTCACGGGCCGGGGGGCGCGGGGCGCAGCCATCTTGGCGATACTGTTGGCGACGACAGCGCCATCGCTGGTCGGCGCGCAGGACCTGCGTGGCCAGGTGGGCGCTGCGCCGCCGGCCGCCGCACCTCAGTCCGATCCCGCGGACGCGGCCCCGCGTCCGGCCGGGCCACAGCAGATGTCGGAGTCCGTGGCCGCCGTGGTCAATGACGACATCATCTCCACCTACGACCTCGGCCAGCGGATGCGGCTGCTGATCGCCACCTCCGGCGTGCAACCAACCCAGGACACCCTGCCGCAGTTCCAGCGCGAGGCCCTGGTTTCCCTGGTGGACGAGCGCCTGCAGATCCAAGAGCTGAAGCGCGTCCAGAAGGACCAGAAGATCAGCATCATCGCCACCGATGACGAGATCCTCGAAGAACTCACCGACATGGCCAAGCAGAACAACCTCAAGCCCGACGGATTCCTGGCCGCGCTGAAACAGCAGGGCATCGGCCCCGAGACCCTCTATGAGCAGATCCGCGCCCAGATGAGCTGGCAGCGCTGGATCCGCGGCCGTTACGGCACGCGCCTGCGGATCGGCGAGGACCAGATCAAGGCCACCCAGGCCCGGCTCACCGCCGCCGCCTCCAAGCCGCAGTTCCAGATCTCCGAGGTGTTCCTCGATGCGGGTCGCGTCGGCGGCATGGACCAGGCCGTGCAAGGGGCGACCCAGCTCGTCGCCCAGCTGCAGCAGGGCGCGCCCTTCGCCAATGTCGCGCGCCAGTTCTCCGCCTCGGTCACCGCGGCCTCCGGCGGCGACGCCGGCTGGATCAGTCAGGGCGAGATGCCGGCCGAGGTCGACGCCGTGCTCGACCAACTGCGGCCCGGCCAGCTCTCCCAGCCGATCCCGGTGAAGGACGGCGTCTACATCATCTACCTGCGCGACAAGCGCTCGGGCGCAGGCGAGACCCTGGTCAGTCTCAAGCAGGCGGCCATCGCGCTGCCCGCCGAGGCCACGGCCGCCGACATCGACGCCGCGCGGGCGAAGCTGGAAATCGTCCGCGGGACAATCAAGGACTGCGCCACCCTGGAAGCCACTGCCGCGAAGACGCCCGGCGTGGTCGCCGGCGACCTGGGCGAGGCCGAGATCGCCGACCTCGCGCCCGAGTTCAAGACCGCCGCCCAGACGCTGAAGGTGGGCGAGATCTCGGCCCCTATCCGCACCAAGGTCGGCCTGCACGTTCTGGCCGTCTGCGGCAAGCGGGCCGCGGGCGAGGCCCAGGTCGATCACGACCAGATCGAAAGCCGGCTCACCGGCCAGCAGCTCAGCATGATCGCGCGGCGCTACATGCGCGACCTGCGCAATTCCGCGACGATAGAGACCAGGTGAGGACCGGGCCGCTCGCGCTGACCCTCGGCGATCCGGCCGGCATCGGCCCGGAGATCGTCGCCGGAGCTTGGAACGAGCTGCGCCGGTCCGGCCCGCCCTTCGTGGTGGTGGGCGACTACCAGTCGGTGGCCTCGGCCTCCGGCGCTTCGAACGTCCGCCGCGTCCTGGCCCCGGTCGACGCCCTGGCGATCTTCGAGGACGCCCTGCCGGTCATCGACCTGCCGTTGAAGAGCCCGGTGGTGGCCGGCCAGCCTTCGTCCAGCGCCGCGCCGTCGATCATCCAGTGGATCGAAACCGCTGCGGGCCTGGCGCTCTCCGGCGCGGTCAGCGGCGTGGTCACCGCGCCGATCGCCAAGGCGCAGCTCTACGAGGCCGGCTTCAAATTCCCCGGCCACACCGAATTCCTCGGCGAGCTGACCCAGGCCGCCACCTTCGACGGAGCGCGCGGGCCGATCATGATGCTGATCGCCCAGGATCTGCGGGTCTCGCTGGTGACGGTGCATTCGCCGCTCGCCGACGTTTCCGGCCTCATCACCGTGGAGGCGATCGTCAATGCCGGCCTGGTGACCGCCCAGGCCCTGCGCATCGACTTCGGCATCGGCGCGCCGCGGATCGCTGTGGCCGCGCTCAACCCGCATGGCGGCGAGAGCGGCGGGATCGGGCGCGAGGAGATCGAGATCGTCGAACCGGCGGTGCGCGCCCTGCGAGAGCTCGGCGTCGACGCAACGGGGCCCTACCCCGCCGACACCCTGTTCCCCGAGGCGATGCGGGGCAATTACGACGCCGCCGTTTGCCTCTACCACGACCAGGCGCTGATCCCGGTGAAGATGCTCGACTTCTGGGGCGGGGTGAATGTCACCCTGGGCCTGCCGATCGTTCGCACCTCGCCCGACCACGGCACCGCCTTCGACATCGCCGGCCGGGGCCTCGCCCGGCCCGACAGCCTGATCGCCGCCATCCGCATGGCCGACCAGATCGCCCGGGCGCGGGCGGGGTGACAAAACAGTCCGCTCATCCCCGCGAAAGCGGGGACCCAGGCTTTTTCCCGCTTCGGCAGATCAACCTGAACCACCCCATCCGGCCCAAGCTCGGCGACAAAAAACACCTGGGTCCCCGCTTTCGCGGGGATGAGCGGATCTAGGATGGACCTGCAAAGTCTTCCTCCCCTCCGCGAAGCCCTCGCCGACCACGGCCTGCTCGCCAAGAAATCCTTCGGCCAGCACTTCCTTCTCGACCTCAACATCACCCGCAAGATCGCCCGGCTGGCCGCCTTCGAACCCGGCGCGCGGGTGATCGAGGTCGGCCCCGGCCCCGGCGGCCTCACCCGCGCCCTGCTGGAAGCCGGCGCCCAGGTGACCGCCATCGAGAAGGACCAACGCTTCCGGCCATTGCTCGAAGAGCTGGGCGGGGCCGCGCCCGGCGCGCTCTCCCTCGTCTTCGGCGACGCCCTCGACGCCGACGAGGCGCAGATCGCCGGCGGCCAGGCCGCGCATGTGGTCGCCAACCTGCCCTACAACGTCGGCACAGCGCTCTTGATCAAGTGGCTGACCGGTCCGTGGACGCCCGCCTCCATGACCTTGATGTTCCAGAAGGAGGTGGCCGAGCGGATCGTCGCGCCTGCCAACGGCGAGGCCTATGGCCGGCTGGCCGTCATCGCCCAGGCGACCAGCGAGGCCAAGCTGGTCATGGAGGTCCCCGCCCGCGCCTTTACCCCGCCGCCGAAGGTGGAATCCGCCGTGGTGCGCCTGACGCCCCGCGCCGACCGTCCCTCGGCGGCCCGCCTCGACGCCCTGCAGAAACTGACCGCCGCCGCCTTCGGCCAGCGCCGCAAGATGCTGCGCGCCAGCCTCAAGCCCCTGGGCGGCGAGGCGATCATCCTGGCCGCCGGCCTCGACCCCCAGGCCCGGGCCGAGACCATCGGCGTCGAGGGCTTCCTGCGCCTCGCCGACGCCTGGATCGCCGCGCGCACCTAGGCCGGCCTCCCGCTACAGCCTACGCCGTTGCCACGCCCAACGACAGGCGGTCCTATGCCGGTCACCTGAATCATGAAGGACCGCCGATGCTGATCCTCCTGGGCGTCGCCGTCGTCGTCGTGGGTTTCGCGCTGCGGTTCAATCCGCTGCTGGTGGTGGTGGCGGCCGCGCTCGCCACGGGCTTAGCCGCCGGCCTCTCGCCGCTGGCGGTGCTGGCGGCGTTCGGCAAGGCCTTCAACGAGAACCGCTACGTCAGCGTCGCCCTGCTGGTCCTGCCGATGGTCGGCGTCCTGGAGCGGGCTGGTCTGCAGGAACGCGCCCGCACCTTGATGATCCGTTTCAAGGGGGTCTCGGTGGGGCCCCTGCTGATCGGGTACATGGCCTTTCGCCAGGTCACCTCGGCGCTGGGCCTGACCTCCATCGCCGGCCAGACCCAGTCGATCCGCCCGATCGTCGCGCCGATGGCCGAGGCTACGGTCGAGACCCATATCGGCGCGCTCACCGACGAGACCCGCCACAAGGTCCGCGCCTTCGCCGCGGCCACCGACAATATCGGCTATTTCTTCGGCGAGGACGTCTTCGTGGCCATCGGCTCGATCCTGCTGATGGTCGGCTTCCTGGCCTCCAGTGGCATTACGCTGGACCCCATCCAGCTCTCGGTCTGGGCGATCCCCAGCGCGCTGGCGGCCTTCGCGATCCATGCGGTGCGGCTACTGCTCTTCGACCGCCGGCTGCGCCGCGGGGCGCAGACATGATCAAGCTGGGCGTCGTCTATATGCTCGCCGGGCTGATGTTCGCGGCCTTCGCGGTCCTGAGCGCGCTCGACCGCGAGAACGCCAGGCGGCTCGGCAACGCCGCCTTCTGGGGCCTGGTCTCGCTGAGCTTCCTGGCCGGCGACCGGCTGGGCGACCTCGGCAATGGGGTGCTGGTGGTAGGCCTGGCGCTGATCGCCGGCTTGGGCCTGCTGGGCCGCGGCCAGCCGGACACCACAACGCCCGCCGAGCGCCGCGAGCTCTCCGAGCGGTTCGGCGAGAAGCTGTTCGTCCCGGCGCTCACCCTGCCGCTGGTGGTGATCTTCGGCATCCTGGTGCTGAAGCCGCTGCAGATCGCCGACGGCCCGCTGCTCGATCCCAAGCAGGCGACCCTGATCTCTCTGGCGCTGGCCGCCGTCATCGCGGTCGCCGTGGCGGTCATCCTGCTTCGCCAGCCGCTGATCAGCCCGCTGCAGGAAGGTCGGCGGCTGATGGACACCGTCGGCTGGGCCGCCCTGCTGCCGCAGATGCTGGCGGCGCTGGGCGCGGTCTTCGCGCTCGCTGGCGTCGGCAAGGTGGTGGGCGACCTCCTGACGACCTACCTGCCGATGGACACCCGCGCCGCCGCCGTGGCGGTCTACTGCCTGGGCATGGCCGGCTTCACGATGATCATGGGCAACGCCTTCGCCGCCTTCCCGGTGCTGACCGCCGGCGTCGCCTTGCCGGTGCTGATCAACCACTATGGCGGCCATCCGGCCGTGGTCTGCGCCATCGGCATGCTCTCGGGCTTCTGCGGCACACTGATGACGCCGCTGGCGGCCAACTTCAACCTGGTGCCGCCGGCCCTGCTGGAGCTTCCCGACCGCTATGCGGTGATCAAGGCGCAGATCCCCACCGCCATCCCGCTGCTCATCGCCAACATGGTCCTGATGTATGCCCTCGCCTTCCGCTAGCCGCCTGACGCCGCAGCTCGCTTCCAGCTTCGCCCGCATCGCGCTCGGCCACGTCACCCGCGAATTCCCGGTGAAGATGGACCACGTCATCGGAGGCGCCGAGGATGTGCGGAGCCAGCGCGATCTGCACCCGATCTTCTTCGGCAGCTTCGACTGGCATTCCTGCGTCCACTCCCACTGGCTGCTGGCCTCCGTGCTCCGTCGCGCGCCGGGCGTTCCCGAGGCCGCCGCGATCCGCGCCCACTTCGAGCAGGCCTTTACGGCCGACAAGGTCGCCGCTGAGACCGCCTATGTCCGCCAGCCATCCTCGCGCGGGTTCGTGCGCCCCTACGGCTGGGGCTGGCTCCTGAAGCTGCAGTCGGAACTCCTGGCCCACGAGGACCCGACCTACGCGCAGGCGTTGCAGCCGCTGGCCGACGCCTTCGCCGACCGCTTCCGCGAGTTCCTGCCGCGCGCCGACTATCCGATCCGCACCGGCGTCCATTCCTCCACCAGCTTCGGCCTGGCGTTAGGCCAGGACTATGCCGCGGCCGCGGCGGATCACGGTCTCGCCGCCCTCTTCGCCGACAAGGCGCGGGCCTGGCATCTGGGCGATCGCGATGCGCCGGCTTGGGAGCCGTCCGGCGACGACTTCCTCTCCGCGACCCTGGTCACCGCCGTGGCCCTGCGCCGGCTGCTACCGGCCGAGGAGTTCGTCCCGTGGCTGCGCGCCTACCTGCCGCGCGCGACGCAGGGCGAGCCCGCCAGCCTGTTCACCCCAGCCAGCGTCAGCGACCGCACGGACGGCAAGATCGCCCACCTCGACGGCCTCAACCTCAGCCGCGCCTGGTGCTGGCGCGAGATCGCTGCGGCGCTGCCGGCCGGCGACCCGCTGGCAACCGCCGCCACCGAGGCCGCCGAGCGCCATCTCGCCGCCAGCCTGGGCCAGGTCGAGGGCGACTATATGGGCGAACACTGGCTCGCCTCCTTCGCTCTCCTGGCGCTCACCGCCGGCGAAGGCGTTGGGTAGGATCTCGCGCGGCACGTCTGGGACAGCGGGTGGCGGAGCGATCCGCCGCCCCTGTTCTATCGCTCGTCGTAGAGACGCCGCAGCACCGCTGGCGCCAGGCCCGGCAGGTCCTCGGAGATCAGACCCGGCCCGTGCAATTCGGCCGCCTCGGTGTGGATCCAGGCCGCCGCGCAGGCCGCCTCGAAGCTTTCCATGCCCTGGGCCACCAGTCCGCCGATGAACCCGGCCAGGACGTCGCCCGAGCCGGCGGTCGCCAGCCAGTGCGAGCCATGGGCATTGACCGCGCAGCGGCCGTCCGGCGCGGCGATCACCGTGTCGGCGCCCTTCAGCAGCACCACGGCGCCTGCCCGCTCGGCCGCGCGGCGGGCCGCGGTGATCCGCTCGGCCGAGGACGCCAGCAACCCGGGGAACAGCCGCTCGAACTCGCCCGGATGCGGGGTCAGGACGTCATCGCGATCGAGCACCGAGAACAGCTCTTCGGGGTCGTCGCGGAAGATGGTGATGGCGTCGGCGTCCAGCACCAGGGCCGCGCCGGTTCGCGCCAGGGCCAGCACGTTCAAGAGCGTGGTGTCGGTCACCCCCGCCGCCGGCCCGATCACGGCGGCGTCGACATCCTTGGCCGCCTGTTCGAGTTCCAGGTCGGTCTCGAAGGGCCGCAGCATCACCGCCTCCAGGTGGGCGGCGTTGGACGGCAGGGCGTCGGGCGGCGAGAGCACCGTCACCAGCCCAGCCCCGATCCTGAGTGCGCCGCGCGCCGCCAGGCGGGCCGCGCCCGTGCTCCAGGCCTCGCCACTGACCACGATCAGCCGCCCGCGCGCGTGCTTGTGCGAAGCCGCGCTCGGCCAGGGGAAGCGCGCCAGCCACAGCTCGGGCCCGTTCTCCATGGTCCTGCTGGGCGTTTCGCCGAGCCCGATGTCGGCCACCACCACCTCGCCGCAGCGTTCGCGGCCGGGCTCCAGCAAGTGGGCCGGCTTCCTCGCATGGAACGTCACGGTCAGGGCTGCGCAGGCCGCCGGACCCGCGGGCTGGCCGGTGTCGCCCGGCACGCCGCTCGGCACGTCCACCGCGACCACGCGCTCGGGCGCCTCGGCCATCCTGAGCGCGGCCTGGGCCGCCGGCCCGTCCAGCCTGCGCGACAGGCCCGCGCCGAAGAGGGCGTCGATCCAAAGGCCCGGCTCCAGCGCACCGTTGAGCGGCTTGGTCGGCCCCGCCCAGCGACTGGAGGCCGCCTGGGCGTCCTGGGTGGCCGGTTCGCCGAGGCTGCGCACCTCGACCGGCCAGCCGCGCTCGGCCAGGACGCGGGCCGCCACATAGCCATCGCCGCCGTTATTGCCCGGTCCGCAGAGCACCAGCGCCGGCTGCTGGCGGAACCGCGCGCAGACCGCATCGGCCACCGCCACGCCCGCGCGCTCCATCAGGACCAGGCCCGGCGTCCCGGCGGCGATCGCCGCCGCGTCGGCTTTTCCCATCTCAGCGACGGTCAATATTGGGCGTATGTTCAAGGTCTTATCGCCACATCCTAAAGCACGCCCGTCGTGGCCTCGCGGCCCTTCTCCACCAGCATCAGCTCCGCGCCGTCGGTCTCCAGCACGGTGATCGAGGCGTGGTCGGGCCGGAAGTGCATCACCCGGTCGTCGCCCAGCAGGTGCGAGACCACCGCATTGATCGCCACATAGTGCGAGAAGACCGCGGTGTCGCCGCGGGCGCGCAGGCTGGCCACCATCTCTCGGCGCCAGGCGGCGTAGTCGAGGTCGCCCTCGATCTCACCCCAGGTCCCCTGCGCCGCTTGCTGCAGCCAGCCCGGCCGCTCGCTGGGATGCAGCGCCGCCGGCGTCGGGATCTCGCCCACCCGTGGATCGATCTGCGCCTCAACGCCCAAGGCGTCGGCCGTCGGCTGGGCGGTTTCACGGCAGCGTTTCAAGGGCGAGCTTACGACCCGCATTGGCCGTTCGCCGTCCGGCCGCGACAGCAGCCAGTCGCGCGCGGCCTCCGCCTGCGCCCTGCCGGTCTCGTCGAGGCCCGGATCGTCGTCCGCGCCGCCCCATGTGGAGGCGGGCTTGCCATGGCGGATCAGGTAGAGGCGCGTCATGCCGTGCTCAATCCGGGGTGAAAAGGTTGGTCTGGCCGTCGGCCGAGGTCACCGTACCGGTGCGCCCGACCTGCTCGGACGCCTCAAGGGCGGCGAGCGTCGCCGGATCGTTGGGCGTCACGGCCACGAAGCGGCGGTCGTTCGCATCGCGGCCCACGACGATCCCCATGAACGGCCCCTCGCGGCGGTGGACGACGGTATAGGTTTCGATCCTGCCGGCGCCTTGCGGCCGTTCGATGACATCGGGGTGCGGCAGGGCGTCGATCTGGCGCTGGATGACCTTGGGGTCCTCGCGCTCGAAGGGCGTTTCGGGGCGCTTCGTCGAATAGATCCCCGTCGACTGCTTGGTGAGATACCAGCCGTTGCCTGTGACCAGGCCATAGGCCCCCGGCTTGGCTCTCAGCTTCTGGGCCATCACCGCGATGGAATGCATGACGTAGTTGTTCCCCGGCCCGCCGGCATAGGGCAGCCCGCCAGTCACCGTCAGGCCGCGGGGATCGTCGAGCGCGAGCCCCATCTCCTCCGCCCCGATCTCCACGGCCACGGGGAAGCAAGAGTAGAGATCAATGAAATCGATCGCATCCAGACCGATCCCGGCCATCTCCAGCGCCCGCTTGCCGGTCATCCGCATGGCCGGGCTGGAGTGGAAGTTTTGCCGGTCGATGGGATGCCACAGGTCGGCGGCGTCGGCGCAGCCGTGGAGGTAGACCCACTTGTCCTCGGGCACGCCCAGTTCGCGCGCCTTGGCCTCGCTGGCCACGATCACGGCGGCCGACTGGTCGACCTCCATGATGGCGTTCAGCAGCTTCGGATAGGGATAGCCGACCATCCGGTTCTTCTCGGAGATGCGGACCAGTTCCTCGGCCGAGCGCTCCACCGGAAACCAGGCCTCCGGATTGCGCGCCGCCACCCTGGTGAAGGGCGCGAAGAGCTTGCCGAGCCTCGCCTGGTGGTCGGCCAGCGAGCGAGCGTCGCGGGCCCGGAGCGCGTTCTCGAACAGCGGATATATGTTGATCGGCCGGTTCAGCGCGTGGCGCGCCTCGTAGGCCGTGGCGCCAGGCCGGGGATCGCCGATCCGCTCGGGCTCGGGCAAGTCCCGGTCCTCATGCCAGTCGTCGAAGCCCAGCCCCTTGGTCAGGCGCTTCATGGCCGAACCCAGGAACTCCGCGCCGACGGCCAGCCCTAGCTCGGTCTCGCCCTTGGCGATCCGCTCGGCCAGCACATTGACCAGCTGCTGGGGCGTGTTGCCGCCCATGTGGGAATAGACCGCCCAGCCGGGGCTCGCGCCCAGCTGCTTCGCCAGGCTCGCCGGCGGATTGCTGGAGTGCGGGATCGCGCCCCGGTTCGACCCCGGCGCGTCGATAGTGAAGCCCGCCACCGCGAGCGCATCGATGGCCGCCAGCGCCGCGGCGTCCAGCCCGGCGTCGGCCGCCGCCCGTTCCGCTGCAATCTTCAGCAGGCTGACCGGCGACGGCGATGCAGCCGGATCACCCCGATAGGTGAATTGGCCCGCCCCGACGAGAACCGGGATCACCGCGCCCATGCTTCCACTCTCTCCCGACCTTGGTTGGCCGCGATCCTAGGGGCCGAAACGGTGGTCACAAGGCGATTCCCGCACTGACTTGTTTTTGATCTCCTGGCGCCCGCTTTATAGGCACGCGCTTCTTTGACGCCCAACCGTCCCGTCGGGGGCGCGCGCCCGGCTTGTCCCCGCCGCGCCGATTGTGCTCGGTCCAGAATTCGACGGCCCGGGGGCGGGCGTCTTTATTGAGTGCCTGTCCGCCATGAAGAAGATCGAAGCCATCATCAAGCCGTTCAAGCTGGACGAGGTGAAAGAGGCGCTGCAGGAACTGGGCGTCCAGGGCATGACGATCATCGAGGCCAAGGGCTACGGGCGCCAGAAGGGGCAGACCGAACTCTACCGCGGGGCCGAGTACGTCGTGGACTTCCTGCCCAAGATCAAGATCGAGGTGGTGATCGCCGACGACCAGCTCGACCGCGCCATCGAGGCCATCGCCGCGGCCGCCCGCACGGGCCGCATCGGCGACGGCAAGATCTTCATTTCCGAAATCGTCGACGTCGTGCGCATCCGGACAGGAGAAACCGGACCCGCCGCCGTCTAACCGCCAACCACCACTCGAGATCGCATAAAGGGGACCTTCCAAATGGCCGCTACCGCCAAATCCATTCTGGCCGAGATCAAGGAAAAGGACGTCAAGTACGTCGACGTGCGCTTCACCGACATCCGCGGGAAGATGCAGCACGTCACCTTCGACATCGACCTGGTCGATGACGACTTCCTCACCGACGGCACCATGTTCGACGGCTCGTCCATCGCCGGCTGGAAAGCCATCAACGAGAGCGACATGAAGCTGCGTCCGGACCTGGATAGCGCGATCATCGACCCCTTCTACCAGCAGACCACCATGGCGCTCTTCTGCGACGTGGTGAACCCTGACACCGGCACTCCCTATGATCGGGACCCGCGCTCCATCGCCAAATCGGCGCTGAACTTCGTGAAGGCCTCGGGCATCGGCGACACGGTGTTCTTCGGCCCGGAAGCAGAGTTCTTCATCTTCGACGACGTGAAGTGGTCCACCCAGCCGCACAACACCGGATATTCGTACGACGCCAGCGAGCTGCCGATCAATTCGGGCAAGACCTACGAAGAAGGCAACATGGGCCACCGGCCCGGCCCCAAGGGCGGCTATTTCCCGGTGAACCCGGTCGACAGCGCCCAGGACCTGCGCGGCGAGATGCTGGCGGTGATGGGCGAGCTCGGCATGAAGCCGGAAAAGCACCACCACGAGGTGGCGCCGGCCCAGCACGAACTCGGCCTGAAGTTCGACACCATGATCGTCATGGCCGACCGGCTGCAGCTCTATAAGTACGTCATCCAGAACGTCGCCCACGCCTACGGCAAGACCGCGACCTTCATGGCCAAGCCGATGTTCGGCGACAACGGCTCGGGCATGCACGTCCACCAGTCGATCTGGGGCGACGGCAAGCCGCTGTTCGCCGGCGACAAGTACGCCGGCCTCAGCCAGATGTGCCTCTGGTACATCGGCGGCATCATCAAGCACGCCAAGGCGATCAACGCCTTCTCGAACTCGACCACCAACTCCTACAAGCGCTTGGTGCCCGGCTACGAAGCCCCGGTGAAGCTGGCCTATTCGGCCCGCAACCGCTCGGCCTCGATCCGCATCCCGCACGTGGACTCGCCGAAGGGCAAGCGCCTGGAAGCCCGCTTCCCCGACCCGATGGGCAACCCGTACCTGACCTTCACCGCCCTGCTGATGGCCGGCATCGACGGCATCATCAACCAGATCGACCCGGGCGCCCCGGCGGACAAGAACCTCTACGACCTGCCGCCGCGCGAACAGAAGAAGATCCCGGAAGTCTGCGGCTCCCTGAAGGAAGCCCTCGACA
>Ga0307510_10006931_pt1 | contig 13511 bp, 16 predicted proteins | sample 12_EM_MG_FD_207224 | JGI IMG/M metagenome (GOLD analysis project Ga0307510, IMG submission 207224) | Populus trichocarpa ectomycorrhiza microbial communities from riparian zone in the Pacific Northwest, United States - 12_EM | ecosystem: Host-associated > Plants > Roots > Unclassified | place... | reverse complement strand
GCTATCCAAGAAATGCAGCAGGCCGGCACGGCGGTGTACAGAGTCGAGGACATGGAGTTTGGTCGCCGCCTCGCCGTGGAAAAGGAGCTCGAGCTCCCTGGCCCAGACGGGAAGGTGCCCGGGGCGTGGATCAACGCGGTGTGGGATGAAAGCGGGGCTTTCGTGCTGTACCCTACGTTATTGGGGATCAAAAGTAAGCACCGGGCGGCAGCGATCCCTTTTGTGGTTTTCTGAATTCGCGCGACCACACAGTCGTGAACACGGTGACGAACCGCGTCGTGCGCCTGTTGGGAAAGGACGAGACCGTGCGCTGGATGAACCTCAGTCTGTACCAGGGCGCCCCCGCCAAGAGGGGCATCACCACCGTGGCGATGGCCGCATCGGCCAACCCCATATTGGCGGACAAGGCAGTGCGTGACCCGACACTGTTCTGCTCCGCCCTCAAACGACAGCGGTTTTACATGTTCACGCGCAGCGAGCCCGAGTACGTTTCGTTTCTCCGAACCCGAACCCCCCACCCCTTTTCCGGTTATTGACCACGGCTCCCCCGATTCCACAGAGAGAGTAGCTCGAAATCCGGCGACCGCGATATCTTCAACGAGCGCCCGACGCGCGAAGAGCAGTCGATCGCCGCCGCGCCTGCCGCAGCGTCGTCGCGCACGGCAGCGCTCGCATCGTCCGCGACGATCCACACGACGCTGGGCGACATGCACCTGCGGTTGTTCCCGCAGCAAGCTCCCAAGGCCGTGGAGAACTTCATGGGCCACGCACGGAGCGGGTACTACGACGGCGTCATCTTCCACCGCGTGATCCCCAAGTTCATGGTCCAGACGGGCGACCCACTTGGCGATGGCACGGGTGGGACGAGCATCTGGGACCACGAGTTTTCGGACGAGTTTTCGGACGATTTGAAGCACGATCGGTATGTGAAAGGATCGGGGACTTTTCGAACTAATCGCTCATCAACCACCCTCTCCGTTCTTTTTTTTTTTTTTCCTTTTTGCAGGCCGTATACCTTGAGCATGGCAAACGCGGGTCCGAACACGAACGGATCCCAATTCTTCATCACCACCAATGCCACGCCGTGGCTCGACAACAAGCACACCATCTTCGGCCGCCTTCTTTCGGGGTTGGAGACGGTGCATGCGATCGAGAATGTGAAGACGAACAAGGCGGATAAGCCGTACGAGGATATCAAGATTATCAACATCGATATCGAATAGGCTGTATTTGTCTACGGATGTTTTGTACTTCCTTTGGCGCATCGATTGTAATATCGAACAACGTCCGCGTGTTTACCGTGCGCTAGATCGTGTGGGAGTCAGGAGTCTCAGGTGGTACCTGTCCTTGATTACCTTGTTTGCTGTTGGGCAGCCAAGCTGGTTGACGAGGGGCTGGAAAGGGGAAGCCTTTCGCCCGCGTGTTTGTTGGGTTAGCCCCGCAACCTACAAAATGACATTGTTCCCTGGACTTTAGATAATTGAATTGAATTGTTACATGAGAGGTACTGAAAATGACGGGTAATATATCTATTCGTCGTCGTCGTCGTCGTCGGGGCCGTTATCATAGACGACCTCTGGCTCCGTCACGCCTTCATCATCGATATCCTCCCACGGCACATCCGCTTCATGCCATCTAGATTTCTCGCTTTGAGTATGCATTTAATCGAGTGGTGAAACGGGGTACTCACCCATCCCTTCCCAAACCACTCTCATCCCTCCTCAACAGAGGTCTTCGTATCTCCTTGAGGCAGAATAATGGCGTATAGATTGCGTCCTGTCGGTAAGCATGCTGACGGACGCCAGTACAGCCTTCGGCAACCCATCCGAGGTTGACGTTGGGATTGAAACTGACGGCTGGAGCCGCTGGGTTGACTACATTTGTCTGCAAGCTGACCGCCACTCTCTCGCTCGCTGGTTGGAAGAGCATTGATTTACTCGTTGGGGACAAAGGAGAGGATACGAGCACGTACTCCTGCTGGAAAGGTACATGTAGTACCCGTGACAATTCCAGGTTTGATACACCACCATCTTGCCCTTGAGAACAGGAAGGCTGAGGGTCTCGGGATTGAAGAATTGGTCGGGGACGCGCATCAGCTGTGGCCGGTGCATGAGCAAGATCGCACCGCGTCTTGCGTTGAATTGCCATTGCCATCTGAAGACGAGGCCTGGAACGGTGGCGGCGGCGTTCCTGCGCACCCCATGAAGGAGTTGGCGTCAAAACGAAGAAAAACTCGAGAGTATTTCAAGGCTTACGCTCCAACAGCGGCATTAATATCCATTCCCCGTACTTCGTATGAATGGATCTCGAATTGATCCACCTCTGGCGCAGGAACGACAGAATACCGACTGGCGATCGACATGGTGTCGACATGAGTATAAATGTTTCCTTCGATCGCCAACTCTCCCGTCTCCTTATTGATGACACCAAAGTCACCAGGCTGTTTGAAAAGGGGACGGTCAAAAACGCGTTGACAAGCCAAGAGATGATGGCGATGCTGACGAGAATTTGTTTGGGTGGGTCCCAGTTGGGCCACTTTGCAGCTGCCTCCTTAATCAGGTCGACATACTTACGTTGCGCGTTCTTCCTTGAGCGGAAACGAAACATCGTGAGGATCGTCTGCGATGCAGAAGGTAGGGGCAGGGGCCGTTGGCTGTTCGAGTGCTGTCCATCTTATATGGTTGGCGTCTATTCTTTCGCACAGGATCTGGTCAATTTAAGCTCAGTCACACTACAGCACAGGAGCTGGCTCATCACGGGGGCGATCCTGCGTCAATCAGGCGAAGAACCAACTAGGGCGGTTGCGCGGGATCCTACATGACCCCTAGGACAGCAGGCGACAAGATTCTGTCAACTATTACCGACGAGAACGGCTGGACCATACTGTTTTCTTAGTCTGGAGAGGGTCGGACACAGCCTCGGGAACTTCGAGGGAGGTCATTGCGAAGGAAGAGCCCGCGACGGACTCGGACTCGGAATCAAATGGGGAAATTGGTCAAAATGCGGCTTGGCCGAAGATACAGCCCAGCGCAGCATACAATTCTCATACCTCGGGCTGTGTCCCTTCACACCCTTTTTCAAATCATAACTGCGCAAATGGCGGACTGAATGATAAAAGGGGGCGAATATATGCGAATCAAAGGTGAGATTAATCAACCCCTTTGATAGGAAGAGAATTGAACGGGCCTCACAGCCCGAATGAAGGCTATGGCGAATAGAAGGGTCATTCAGAATACTGTAATGGGAGTGGAGCTATTGTGAAAGATGGCGGTACGTGGGGACCCTATTATAAGGTGCGGTCAACGCGTGTTTGACTGAATGTCAGGCACGAGGAAGCCGCCCAAGGAGCACAGCATGCCGTTGTCGTCCGTCACCCTTTGCCCACTCTACACAGTCGCTTACATCGCAAGGGGACCCAGTTAGACGAGAATAGATAATATTTTCGGGTCCCTTATGTGCCGCGATGGACCACTACACACTAACATAACTTACACTGTCCAGGCGCGGAACTCGGACTGTTCCCTCCTTGACGTAACCACATTAGACCCAGAGCCCAGGCGGAAATCTCAAGGCTTAATGGTCAAGTTTTGACATGACCAACCTACAGATTATTCTACAGTAGCTGTCCCGGTAGGTCTCGAGGCCTCAAGTTATTGGAATTATACATGTGTGATAACGGCGAACATAACGAACCAATGTCCATCCAAGATGTAAACAGTATTGTACATGTTCAGCTTATTCATCGGGATTATAGTCATCTCACCAGCCACCGACAAAGAAAAGTTGGGGGTTTGGATCATCCCTCCTCTTCCTCGCTCTCCGTGTAGTGGTAGTTGTCATCCCCATCGTCGGACTTGATATATCAGGTTAAATGCATTAGTGATGAATTTCCCACCACGGAACGGAAACTGGAATGATGCTCACCCATTCGCCTTGATCGCTGGGCACTTCAACTCCGTCGTCGTCAAGATCATGCCAAGGACTTTCCGAGGAGGCCCATCTGAGTGTACTCAGTGATGGGGAGACACCTCGTATGAAAAGCCACGTACATGATCTCATTTGGGTCCCTTCCGTCTCGCCTTGGACGTATATTTCTTTTCCGGACCTTCTGCAGTTGGAACAGTGGAAGGTAATTTCCGTTCACTCGACTGCCGAATTGGTACAGGCCGGCGTTGCCCTCGGCGTACCACCCACTTTCCTGCCCAGATCCTGTGTTGGGAGCGCGTAACGCGATCTTTACGTGCTCGTTGGCTACAATGTGAGCGAATTATCAGAACCGCTGGCCCTTTATTGCCCCAGACGGATGAAAACGCACACTTGTTGGACATGTACATTGCGAATGCAGGGCACAACCAGAGGTTAGTGACGACGTTTTTCGTCCTGACGTCTGGAATTGGGTTATCGTCCCTGAGGGCGAGGTCGAGAAACGCGTCCGGGATGCTGATCCTTTGAGCACGGTACAGTACTAGAAAGGCTTGACGGTCTTCCCTGAATTCCCATTGGCTTTTGTAGACGATATCGCGTAGGTCTCCGAATTCCCTGCCAAGTGTGAGCGGAACAATAATCTGCCATACACCTGGCTTACGGTGCCCTCGTCGAACATGCAATAAAGCTTGTGTCGACCTTGTGTTCATATTCTGGATCATGAACCACCGGAGGATAATCCTTTGCAATGGAAGCCAAGGGTTCGTCTCGATAGATGTTACCCTCGCAAATAAACTGCCCATTCTCCGGGTCGATCCGGCCAAAATCTCCCACCTTCGTGTGGAAACGTGGGTCAAATGTTTGGACATGGGGGTCGCCAGCATACCTCTACGCGTTTCTGTGGATTCCAGTTAGGGTACTTTCCAGAGATCCCCTGGATCAGGTCGATGTACTTGCGGCACGCTTGTGTGGAATTAAGAGGGGCCATGATGGGGAGATTGCGAGGAGCAGAGCGGCAATTGATGAAGCCGTGCGGTCGTAAGTCGGGAGATGAGTTGTCTACCCTGACGAGGTGGCGATTTCTTGGATAGTAATAGGGGATCTTGTCTGGATCACGTATAGCTGGAGCTGGGTGGGTTGGGAATCCATTGAGGCAGTGCTTGCTCTTTCAGGGATGGCTGTGCTCCGTGTCTGAGAGTGTGCGAACGTGCGATGACCAATCGGTGCCCTCCCGGTTAAGGAAAACAAACACTACTGAGTTCTGAGACGTTCCTCAGTCGCGCAACTTGCACTGTCAACCTCACAGTTGAGCAACTCCGCGGGGGTGAAACCAGTTGGAATGATGCAGGTCGTGGGGCTAGCCCCACAACCTATCGAATCTCGGCCCCACTTCAGATTAGACGCTATAGACGAGGTTAAAGCGGAAGTAACAGGAGAGGAGATTGGACCATATGGCGCTCAGTCATCCAAATAACGAACTAAAGTGAGTCCGCGCGTCAACACATACAACGCAAACGAAATAAGTTAGGACTGGTGTGCTGTATACTATCTATCGGGCATCAAGAGGCAGAAAAACCGCGGACATGTCCGTCCAGTCCAGACGCTCTCACGCGAGCGGTCCAGCCCGGTCGAGGGTTATAGGTAGTCTTCGCGGCTTACGGTACACTGTCTCGATCCTAAATGACAGTCGTTCTGAGATCGGAAAGTGATGTGGGAGACGTATTATTCTGTACTGCGCTGTATGGAATCCCCACGGAATGGATATGATCGTGATGCATAAGCCATACGCAACTCGGCCCGGTTGACATCATTGCTATGGAGGCCGACTCCATTCGAGAGCTCGTCAGAACTCATCGCGGGTAAACCAGACCAAACCAGACCAGCCTTGGCCGCGCCCAGGCCTCCTTCCCTTCTTTGCTATGCCGTGATTCTCCTTTCTCCTTGTTCCGCGGCAACATCGAAAAGATATATATAAGGCTACTGTGGTGTCTTGGCTCTGTCATCAAACACATACAATGGCTCACGAAGGTCAAGAGACCATTTCTATCGGCGACTATCTCCTCGAAAGACTATCTCAAATTGGCGTTCAGGCAGGCTCCTATTTCCCACTTCCTTTTCTTGCACGATTCTCACTTGACGTTCAGTCGCTATTCGGTGTTCCCGGAGACTTCAATCTGGGTGAGCCTCTTTTCCTTATTCTTTGCTCTCGAGGCTATATTGACGGTCGTTCAGGATTTCTGGTCGGTCCCGCTACTATCTCATATATGCGCTTCTCCCCTGACGTGATAACAGGATCTCGTCGAAGACCACCCGAAGATCGATTGGATTGGCAACTGGTACTTGCTTTGTTGATATATAGACGTACCAACCGTGTTGACCCGCATCCAGTAACGAACTGAATGCAGCTTATGCTGCAGACGGTTATGCCCGCGTCAAGCATGGCGGTGTAGGTGCCATTCTCACCACGTACGTACAACATTTGTTTACGGGTGTGCGGCGAGTCTTATGCCCATGAAGCTTTGGAGTCGGCGAACTCAGCGCGATCAATGGAATAGCTGGCGGTTCGTCAAAAGATGGTTACTTTTATAGTATTATTCACTTACTGACGTTTGACTTTTTTCGTCACAGCTTTCTCCGAGCATGTACCTGTCGTACACATAGTTGGCGTCCCAAGTACTGTGCAACAAAAGACCAAGCCATTACTTCACCACACTCTTGGTGATGGAAGGTATGTGACCTTTCCTGATGTGTCTTCTCTACTGACCACCTCTCCATAGATTTGATGCCTACCTAAAAGCGGCCCAACAGTTCACGTGGTCTCAGGGAACCATTTTTGAAGCGATCTCCGCAGCATCCGAAATTGACCGCGTTCTGACGGACTGCATCACATCCGTAGGCTCTCAAGCCCCTGTACAGGGTGCTCTAGCTCACCATAATATGCCAGGCTCGGCCTGTGTACCTTGAACTCCCTACTGATCTAGTCTTTACCAAAATTCCCCGCGGAAAGCTGGACACACCCCTCACGCGCACTCCTCAGATAACAGACCAACATGCAGAGGACTTTGTTCTTGGCGAGATTCAGAAACTTGTAGAGAAGGCTGGTCCGGAGGTAGTCATCCTCGTCGATGCGTGTACAATTCGCCACGACGTCATTGAAGAGGTTTGGGAACTCATACAGCGTACTGGCTTCCCCGTTTATTCTGCGCCTATGGGTAAGACGGCCATCCCCGAGGATTACGAACGCTTTGGTGGGGTACGTTATCTTTGCTTAATGTCACCGAGACTTCGTGCTGAAGTCACGAAACAGATCTACGTTGGTTCCATTTCGCATCCGGAAATCAAGGAAAAGGTCGAGAGTGCGAAACTTATTCTCTCTGTTGGTGGGCTAAAATCAGACTTCAATACTGGAAATTTCACATACCGCACCTCGCGATCGACCACTGTCGAGGTAACGTATATTTTTCTCTTCGTCCAACTTCATGTGGTGCTCAGTCCATACCAGCTTCATTCAGACCATGCACGTGTTCAGTATGCGCTGTACCCTGGACTTGGCATGAAGGGCCTCCTTCCCAAGCTGACTGCGCGCTTGCATCCACTTGACTCGCCGTCTTCCGCTGCCAGTGTACCTCCGTTCCGTGCCATCCTCCCTAAAGCGAGGGAAGATCCCCTTGGTGAAGAGACCATATCCCACCTCTATTTCTGGCCACGCATTTCACAATTTATACGCCCTGAAGATGTGGTGGTGGCCGAGACAGGCACATCGAGCTTCGGTGCACTTGAGATGCCATTGCCAGCCAAGTCGATCTATCTCTCCCAAATTCTTTGGGGTAGCATTGGCTGGGCGACCGGTGCGACCGTTGGAGCGGCACTTGCTGCGCGCGAGAGGCGGCTCAAGGGCAGGACCCTATTGTTCACGGGCGATGGAAGCTTGCAACTTACAGCGCAGGAGCTGTCAACGGCCATGCGGCATGGACTCGCGCCGATCGTGTTCGTGCTAAATAACAGGGGATACACAATTGAGCGACACTTGCACGGAAGGGAGCGTCGTTACAATGACATAGTTAACTGGTACGCACTCATTGCCCCTCGTAAGACCACAGATAGAAGAACGCTAATGCCGGCTCAGGAAATGGACCCAACTTCTCGACGTCTTGGCTCCGGAGGACTTGTCGCCAAAACCCAAGTCGTACACCGTTCGTACGAAACGTGAACTAGATTCGTTGTTGGAAGATGCGTCATTTGCAAGTGCGGCCGGTATCCAGCTCGTCGAGGTCGCGATGGATAAATTCGATGCTCCGGTGGCGCTGTTGCGCCAGGCAGAGTTGAGCGGCAAGACGAATCACTACGTTTCTGAGGTTTTGTGAAGGTTATCCGTCACGCTGCAGAGTTTTAGAAGGAAAAAGAAGTAACTAAGTAAGCAAGCGTTATTGTGTCATGTACTGTACAGACGTTGTTGCGTGTTCGTTTAATCAAAATCGTGTCATGAGATCACATGACACCCTCATGCATGCGCGTCTCGCGTTTACATCCTGATTTGGACGCGTTTGTGAACCTTTCTCGTTGCTACTTTTGAGCTGAAGCGCCCGGCTTCGAACACATCAACCACTTTAGGTCTATACCCTTACCGGTGCACTACCGTGTTGGAGATACAGACAAACACATCAAACATGTCAAATACCTCCTTCCCTCCCCAGATTGGGAACTACCTGCTCGGGCAGCAGCTTGGCTCGGGCGTATCGGGTATGTTCGACTTCGACAAACACGTTGACCTGGCAATGGAGGCGAATTCACCTACGTTGATGGTTGATTACAGGTTCGACGTTTCATGCCACACACATATATACGGGGCAAGTAGTAGCTCTCAAAGTCCAGGCGATCGACGTTTCGTATCCATCGAACCCGCACGAACGTAAAATCTATCCGTTACTGCAAGGAGGTGTCGGGATGCCTACCCTGTGGGCATCCGGGCTGTGGGGACGATGGGACTATCTAGCGATGGATCTATTGGGGAGCAGTCTCGACAGGCTATACAGGAAGACAGGGAAGAATGTGATGGACCTCCGGAGCACTTGCTCTATCGCCATTCAACTGGTACGGCTCCCACCCCCTTCATTATCACCACTCTTCCTTCTCGCTTCCGACGGCGCTCTTTTTGTTCTTTAATTCGGGTACATCAGAGCTGACGCACCTGGACTCGCACGCAGATTTCGCGACTGGAGTTCATGCACTCGCGAGGCGTATTACACCGGGACGTGCAACTCGGCAATTGCGTCGTTGGCCTCGAGCCAAGACACGAGACGATATACATGATCGATTTCGGGTTTGCGAAGCGATACCTCGACAGCAAGCAGCGGCACATCGCAAACCGCACCGAAAGATGTTTCATCGGGAACTATTGGTTCTCGAGCGTGAACGTCCACTGCCGTGGAAAAAGTGGGCAATGCTCCCTCCGTTCCAGTCGGCACTGTAACGCTCAACGATGACGATCATATAGCATGCTCGAGACGCGATGACCTCGAATCCGCAGCGCTACTGTTGCTGCACATCCTTACCCCTGGTGGCCTACCGTGGACGCGGAACGGTGTGCCTCGCAACGAGGTGGCGCACGACCGTTTAAAACGCGAGAAGCGCGCAGCGCTGCCGGAGCATCTGGGCCGTGGCCTCCCAGAAGAGTTCGAGGAGTTTTTGCGGTATTGCCGTAGTCTGGCTTTTACGGAGCAGCCTGACTATGCGCACTGGCGGGAGCGTTTCCGCGACCTGGCGAACGAACTCGGGTACAGTGACGCCGAACGGTTTATCTGGCCGCCACCCCCTGTACCTGTACCCGTGGTGAGTGTTCATCGTTGGCTAGGGTGATGGTCATCGTAGGATCTGATGCCATTCAAGCAGCGGCTTATGAGTCGACCATCGAAGCCGCGGTCTCACCAAGGTCAACCCGTGGATGCACTCATGGCGGGTGTGCTGCAGGGCCTGGCACAGTTGAACATCAACCGAGAAAACGTAGAGCGCATGGTGCTCGGAGACAAGAAGAACGTGCAAAATGAAGGGAGCAACAACCGACGCCTACTGCTCAAAAAGCCAGACCGTGACGTGGCTGATATCATCATCATATCTGACGGCCGCGGGTGGACAGGAGATCAGGGACCGGTTGCGCACAGGTACAACAAGGCAGCACAGATAACCAAGTTGACGCAAGCGGCGGGACAAGCCGCGGATAATCGGGTGCTGGCACAGATCACCACCGATTTCGTCAAGGTGCTGCAGAGCTCCAACTCGCGGACGCTGACGCGCGAAGGGTTCGCGTTCCTTGACGCGCTGCACAAGCAGCTTGCCGATCCTTCGGTGTTCATCGTGCCTTTGCGCACGAGCAAGACGCGGTCTCAACAGCAACGCGAAGGCGGGCGAGAAAATCTGCCCACGGAAGACCCGGCGCTAGAACGGCGGAGCAGGCTCAATGTATTGCTGGCGTCACTGGCCAGGGCGCAGGACAACAAGTCGCTCGCCAAGCTGATCGCTGAGTTTGGGGCACTTATAGACCGAGCGGCGGGACGGAAACTGACCAAGGATGGGATGGGGTTCCTTGAGAGTGTGGCGGATCGATTGCTTGTTGTACGAGTGTGATCGTGATCGTGATCTACAGGTGTTACATCTATGCCGGGTTTATTCAGGACGATTATCATAATCTACACCTACAGCTACAGGGGATACACAACAGCCGAACTGAAGGGACCATGAAACCCGTGAAGCGCGATCCGTTTCATTCTCATTGGCTGCTTTTTAAGTGAAATTGATATCCCCATAGAATGCCACTCGCTTGGCACGCTTGCCCTCACCCCACGTGTTATCTGTGCGAGGACGATTATCATGTTCTACACCTACAGCTACAGGGGTTATACATCCGAATTAACTGGAGGAATACCTTCGAGCGGTTAAAATCCGTGAAACCCGATCTGTCCCACTGGTAATAAAATCGAAAACCCCATGAAATACCACCCGCGACGTTGGATTACAAATCAGCCGAATTAAGTGGACGGAATATTTTTGAGCGGTATTTAACGTGAAACCCGATCTGTCTCATTGGCTGCTTTTTTAGGTGCTGAAATTGAAAACCCCATAAAATGCGACTCGCTTGCCCTCGCCCCACTTTTTTTTGTCTCTTCCTCAGACACCCCAAGGGACCATAGACCGTGCCTTTCTCTGTCTCTTTCCTGTTCTCTCTTCCCCATCATGAAAACAGTCACGAAAAACGGCGTCACGACCGTGGTAGCGCAGAACGAGGTCGTCATTCCCGACCTCACCATCAAGGACCTACTTTCGGTCATCCCGTCAGTCCCGCCTCTCCTCCTTTCATCTCTTTCAGCCTTGGATTTGTGCCCGCTGACCCCCTGCTGCCTTCCAGAGCGCATTGCTTCAAGCGTTCGGCCTTCCGCTCCTCGCTTTATGTGTAAGTTTATCCCGCCCCACTTCGTACGTCGTGCAGCACATGACCGCGTCTGACGCGTCACACACAAACAGCGTCTGGGACTTCTTCCTCATTGGTGTCATTTATAAAACCACCGCATATATAGAACCTCTCCTCACCCCAGAACACATTTCCCTTCCCTCTCCGACCTACTATACCCTCGCCCGCTTTGTCCTCTGGTCCCTTTACGGGTTTGCCACTGGTCTCGTCTCTACCGGTCTTTGGGTCATTGCTCATGAGTGTGGCCACCAAGCATTCTCTGAGTCAAAGTTCATCAACAACCTCGTTGGTTGGGTCCTCCACTCTGGGTCAGTGCTGTTTCTTTTCTTTTTCTTCTTCTTTTCATGTCATCTTTTCATGATCTGCCTCGTGGTGCGGTGGCGCTAATCGAACATTTTGCCTGTCAGCCTTGGCGTTCCATACCACTCATGGCGTATCTCGCATGCCAAACATCACGCCTCGACCGGGCATATGACGCTGGAGCAGGTCTATGTTCCACGCACCCGTTCACAGCGTGACCTCCCTCCGCTCAATTCCGAGGGTGAGACCCTTTCAGGTGCTAGCGTCAGTCAAGAGGTCTTGAAAGAGTTGTACGATGCCGTCGGCGACTCGCCCATTGGAGCCGTTCTTGGCGCTGGTTCTTATCTGGTAGGTGTTTACGCATTCTGATCAGATGTTTGGAATTGAAGTCGTTGTCTCAGCTCTTTGGCTGGCCCATGTACCTGATTCGCAATCTCGGTGGCCAGAAGGGTTATCCCGAGGGCACTAATCGTTCGTGGAATAATGGTCTCTTGATATAGTGATATGGGTAGTAACGTTCCGCCCTAGATTTCGACCCCACCGCCGTAATGTTCGCCCCCCACCAGTTCGGCCAGATCATTCTTTCGGACATTGGTATCCTTCTTTGGGTTGGGACTATTGCGGCCTGGATATACCAGTCTGGATTCTTACACGTTTTCCGCCTGTACCTCGTGCCTTACCTCTGGTGAGCCATCCATGTGATTCTTCATTTTCACGTTTACTGAAAAGGTTTGATAGGACGAACCACTGGCTGGTGCTCATCACATTCCTACAACACACCGATCCGTTACTACCGCACTATCGTTCCGAAGAATTCACCTTCCCCCGCGGGGCTCTGGCGACGCTTAACCGTAATCTACTTGGCGACCTCGGCTCGTTTATGGGTTGGATTGGCGCGACTACGACTCATGGAATCTCAGAAACCCATGTGGCTCACCACGTTTCGAGCAAAATCCCTCATTATAATGCGTAAGTGATTCTTACTGTTATCCCAACTTCTTTGACACATCTGTGACCCCACAGGTGGGAAGCATCTGCCGCCCTGATGAAGCGCCTCGCCGAATCTAATATCTACCTTGAGGGTCGTCCTGGCGGATGGGCTGAAGTTTATCGCGTATTCCGCGAGTGCAAGTTTGTTGAGGATGAAGGCAATATCTTGTTCTTCAAGAACGCCCAGGGCCTTGCCGCATCACGACCGCTCATCTCCGGAGACATCGCAAGCGACTCTGGTATCGAGCTTGAGAAGTAGAGTGAGGAATAGAAACAGAGCAGGCCTCATTCAGAGTCAAGGAACTTAGAGAACCATTTGATTAGAGATACGCAGCGTGAAAATAGATAGATACAAGTAATCTCGACGCTCACTCTATTAACATGACCTCTCCTTGGCCTATTCTCACTAAGGAGGATGTAATCGCCTTTCAATTTTCTAGCTGGTTCTCTACATTCTCCTCATTGTCAATAAAGTCGACCGTAATACCCCTTCCGGACCAGTTCAGGTCATACCTTGAAACAGATGGCGTTTTTGTCCCAGCAGGATCAGAAAACTCGTACGTCTGTCCCCGTTTGCGACGTTTAACACACAAACGATTACTTCAGACCACCGAAGAGCACTTTGACGGACGACAATGCCGACGATTGCCACAGTGATAGCGAAGACGAAGCCAGCACCAGCGCTGCAACGCAATACGCATTTCCGGAGATCAACACTCAGATCCAGGCAGCCATCGATGCCTACGGCGGCGGTGTATTCCCCAAGCTAAACTTTTCCTCACCAAAGGCGCGCTTCCCCCTTTTCTGCTCAGTGTAGGGGATTGCTAATCCCACC
>Ga0307510_10006930_pt1 | contig 13514 bp, 12 predicted proteins | sample 12_EM_MG_FD_207224 | JGI IMG/M metagenome (GOLD analysis project Ga0307510, IMG submission 207224) | Populus trichocarpa ectomycorrhiza microbial communities from riparian zone in the Pacific Northwest, United States - 12_EM | ecosystem: Host-associated > Plants > Roots > Unclassified | place... | reverse complement strand
TTCCGTGTGACAAATCCGGGATTGTAGAAAATGAAAAATAACCAGTGCATGTGCGTTACATAATACATTGGGCTATTCCCCGGTCATCAGAGCCATGACTAGGAGAAAAACAAGGATAAAATGGGAGGAATCATGATGATGTCCGTGTTTGGGAAGGCAGGAGGTCAATATGTTGTCGTACCAGATGGGTATGAGTGGCAGCTGCGACCTGGCCGCCAAACGTACTAAGATTTGTGTTAAAATCGACGAGCTCGCCGCCAGGTGAAGGTAAAGCCCGTGATCAGCCTACGCGGGGTGCCATCCATCCGTAAATTGTGGTCGTAGCCGTGTACATCCAACACGGTCTCGGATCTTATCCCTGTTGATCCCGTTGCTGGTCCTAGGTGGTTATCAAGATTGAACGAAGCACAGACTCCTGGTGCCAGTGCTCTAGGCCTAGGAAATAGTAGGAATAATTAACATGGAGTTAAGAAAAATGAAAGTTGGAAAGGCGATGTCAGACTAAGTCACTAACTGTGGCTCGGAAGGAACTTCACATGAGCAGTGCAGTGCACTACTGTAGTAGTTTCCGTACAATTAAACCGAGATCAGTTTGAGGTCTCGGTCTGACCGGCGTTTTCTGAAGAAAAAAAATTGTGCACCCCAATACACCGTTTCCAACAGCTGTAAGGAATGGTGAGGGGCGAGGATTTAGTTGACTCGAGGAGTACAGGAGTCACAGCACCGAATCCGCGAAGCAGGACTCACTCTCACTCACTAAAGTCGTAAGTTGACTCCACGATTACATAATTGAAAACAAAAAATGAGGGTCACGTTACTAGCTAAGCAGTGATTGGTGGAAACACAAGCCCGAAAGACGTAATATAATGGGGACCACACCCAATCCTCGAGCGTTGCCTCGGTCTGGTGGCAATCAACACTTTTTGCTCCATTCTTGGCTAGTCCTCCCATAACTGGCGCAGCTTGGCTTGGGCCGGCGTAGTACTCCTCTCCTATCTCTTCCTAGTGAAGCTCTAGTCCAGTCGATTTTTTCCCCTGAGTTCAGACTAGACTCAGGCTGCACCAGCGTTCTTTCCGACAACTGGACAAATGAGGAACTGTTTGGAGAGATCTTGAGACCTTGAGTTTCTACGACAGTGACATCAAGGACGTGGTTCACAGACACAATTGACAGGAAGGCAAAAGAAATTCCTCGACGCCACGTCAATGACCGCCGCCCACATCACTGTAATCTGCTAGATGAATCGCAGGATATGAAAATACAGAGTTTATTCATTCGGAGACGTGTCCCGGGAGAACACCCCTGGGATAAGCTGGATTTGATCATTCGGCGAGAGGTGGTGCTGTATACGCATGTAAGATGGCCGCGACAACCGCTTTTCCGTCCAGGTCAACTTCCCCACAACTGGAGAGCCGTTTTCCTGGTATGTACTTTGCCCACCCCGAAAAATCATTGCTTTGATCACGAGAAGGACAGTCTTCCATCACGCCATACTTGCGGAAATCGCTCGGCCATTCCCATTCAAGTGCGAGGCTTCGAGACCCACGCAGCCACGGAGTCCACGGTCACAGATGATGCCGCATGTCCCCATTACGGTAAGCGGGAATTCTATGATTGGCACACACCTTTCCCAATCTACCGTGGGCCGCTTCGTATTGGAGACTCTGTTACTCTGAATGGCACCGAGAACAGCTGATTGGACTAATTCCGACCCTCGGCTCTGTGTTTCTCTCAATAATAACATAACCCCGCATTACACAGTTCCCGAATTGGCTGTCACTCGGACACTCGGAACACCGATGGGTCATCAAGAACTCGTGAAGGTGGTATCCTTGGCCACAATAACCCCACCAGATGACATTCTCTGCAGAATATATAGGCTGTTTCTCTGTGCATCTCTGAAGCAACGACTTTCCCCACATGGACATCGTTTTCCAACTCGCTTTTTATTCTCTTTTCGCCGCCGCAGGCGCAGTTGTTTTCACCATAATCAGGGACCGGCTGAGACAGCGATGCCTTTGGAAGATACCAGGGCCCTCGAACCCATCGCTTCTCTGGGGTAAGGACTTTGTATGCCAAGGGACCGAGACTCAGACTAATTGAGCGTGAAGGCCACTGGAAGCAAATGTTCGATACCTATGCCTATGAGTTTCACGAAGGGTTATACCAAAAGCATGGGAAGGTGGCGCGCATTTACGGCATGCTTGGGGTAGGCAATGACCTTTATAGGGTCTCGCGATCGGTAGCAATAATGGGCCCGTATTTGCGTAGGATATACAACTCGTGGTTTCTGATCCCAAGGCTTGCAATAACATCGTTATCAAAGATCAAGCTATCTTCGAGGAAACCGAAGCTTTCCTTGAGTATGTATATTCCTTCCAACCAATACTCAGGTTGCTGTTGACACCGTTCCCTGTAGAACGAATAAGCAGATTTTCGGACCAGCGCTCTTTTCGACATCGGGTTGGTAGCTGTGTCTCTAAACTATCTGCATTTTTAAATGACATCCTTTCAGGTAATCACCATCGTAGGCAACGGAAATTGTTGAACCCCGTCTTCAACATCAATCATATGCGATATATGATCCCCATATTTTATGGGGTCGTACGACAGGTACTGTCCGAGGCGTAATCCGCATGGCCATGCTTGAGTAACCCGCTGGCAGCTTCGAGAGAAAATTGAGCCCTTGGTGGTGGATGGCCCGCAAGAGATCGACATCGTTCAGTGGATGCGCCAGACCGCGCTAGAACTTATTGGACAAGCTGGACTAGGATATTCTTTTGGTACTTTTGAGGGCAGAGAGGACGATTATGGACAAACGCTCCAGGAGTTGGCGTGCGTATGAAACTGAAATGACTCGGGTAACACTGACCTTACCGGATCTTAGGGCCACCTCTCGTTCTCTCATTGTGCTACGTAACTTGTTTCCATATGTCGCGAAGATTTTCCACCCCAAAGTCTTGAAGTTTATGGGAAAGGCCATCCCTTGGAGGGCGTTGAATCGCCTCATTTACCTAACCGGGGCCATGCATGCAAACGCAAGAGACATTTATGAAACAAAGAAGAGGCTACTGGAATCAGGCGACAGTGCCACTGTCAAGCAAATTGGAGATGGCAAGGATATAATTAGTCTCCTGAGTACGTCAGTGGAACCGTATTTTACGACCGCAAGCCTGACCCACACTTATTGAAGTACAAGCTAATGCATCAGCATCTGAGGAAGGCCGATTAAGCGAAGATGAGTTGCTTGCACAGATGACGTAAGCATATAATTGGTTTTCGAGTTTCGAGAAGAGACTCGAAACTCGAACACGCACTGACGAGTAGAGTATCTATTCAGAGCCTTAATTTTTGCGGCAACAGAGACGACGTCCTCTGCGCTTTCCCGAATTTTGCATCTCCTTTCTCTCCGCCCTGATGTTCAAGATAAACTCAGAGAGGAGCTGAATGGAGCGTGTGAAGACAGCGAGGAGCTCACATATGACAAACTCGTTTCTTTGCCATACTTGGAGGCGGTATGTCGTGAAACTCTGCGCCTGTGAGTTGAACTTCTTTCGTGTTCTTGGTGTTTTCTCAAGGGCAACTCAGTTACCCGCCGGTTATCGGTGTAATGAGAACGTATGTGGCATCTTCTGTCTTTATTGTAACTTCCATATTTACGTCTAGCAGTGCGCGAAGCGATGTCATTCTTCCTCTTTCTTCCCCCATCCATGATGTCAATGGACGCGAGATCTATGAGCTCACCGTCCCTGAGAATACAAACGTATTTCTTCATATCTGGAACCTGAATCGTGATCCATCAATATGGGGAGACGACGCAGCCGAGTGGAAGCCAGAACGTTGGTTGGCGGCCCTCCCCGGGAGTGTTGAGGAGGCGAAAATCCAGGGCGTATACGCAAATACGTGAGCAGTTTCAGATTTTGGATGATTATCGCTCCATCACTAAGAGATAACCAGCATGACGTTCATCGGCGGTGGACGGTCATGCATGTACATGCATGACGAGTTTATTACGACGAGTAGAGTTGACTGATAGCAACTTGAAGCGGATTCAAGTTCTCTCAGTTAGAAATGAGTGAGTGACGTCAGATGTTGCTTCACTGAACAGCAGACCTCATCGGGCTCAACGTTCGTTTATTCTCAGAGGTTGTACTGTCCCTGCTCATACCGGCGTTCCGATTTACGCCTTCAAAGGTTGAAATCATTTGGAGATCTCGCGGTATTTCCAGCCCCTCCGTCAAAGGATCACATGAGCCGACGGGGCCGTTCCACACCAAACTTCCAATGATCGTGTCACGAATCTAGGGACCGAATTTCTACGGATTACTGTCCACGATTTGACACGGTGTGGGTGCGAGACAATGGTGTGAGAGAGGGCGAGAAGCTGCACGGCGGCACGGAGGGCACGAGAGCGACATTAAAGGCGGTGCCAGTGGGTGGATGGACTAGGGGAGGTTACACGTGAGGAACGTCTGAAGGAAGATAGAAGGGTTGTTGGGCTCTCTGTTGAAGTATGCACAGAGCAAATAATGAATCGGGCAACGCCGCCGAGGACTCGAGGCAATAAAGTTAACGGAAGGATCTTACAGCCAACGAAAAATGAAATGAAAAGGTATCGAAGCAGTACCAGACTAAGTCCGTGGTCTCGGTCAGGTGCATCACGAAGCCAGGACGAAGAAAAATCGAAGGAAGAACGTGATCCCTGGCGGCTTCACTGGCACATGCGCAGGGTAGGGTCCTTACAAACTGACGGAGATCGGTTTGTGGTCTCGGACAGACCGGTGTTTCCATCAGATGGAGAGGAGGATTTAGTTTGTCTCATGACGTACAGGAATCACAGCGGCGCCCTGCTGAACCCGCGAAGCAGGATGAGAGGCTTTATCTCCAGGTTTACGCAACAGAATGCATTTCCACTGTGGATTTTCAGTAGTTGTAGGCTGGTGAGATCCGGTGAGATGTCGATTCTTTCGCACCCTTCAAGTTCGGGCCGGCACGAGGCGAGTCAGGCGACTTCGCTTCTTGTTCGAGCCCACGATCGCCTCTAGGTCACGCGAACCAATGATTTCGGCAGACGGGCAGACACCGTACGAGTGATATTCTTGTCTCATCTTGGGCGTACTGTAGCATTTTGTATAATAGGATGCGTGCCAGTGGCATGCGGCGATTTCCTTCACATGATTTGGACTTGGTACAAACGCGATTCGAACCGATTGGGCGTATGGTACCTCAAACAAGTGGGAACAGCCAGTCAGGGAAGTGGGGAAGGAATTAGCACTGTGGCGGCGTGCAAACTACGTTGGGTTCCCCGGCTATGCGTGACGACGGTCAGACGACCTCTGCTTATCGCTTATCGTTCGGGTTTGCCGCCGTATCCGGATGCTTTACCGTGACACTGAATTACACAGTTCGCACCAAAATCTGTCCACCGGCGGCGCCACCATGCCGACGGTGCATAAAGGGATGTATATACGTTCCTTAAGGCCGTTTTACAAGCTCGCTGGAAGATGTGATAACTAGATCTTGACTGCGTCGTGGACGTGAACAATCTGTCAAGTTCGTCGTTGCAACGGCATTATTTGCCTCGGGTGACGGGTCCGTGGTCCTGATTGTCGACGGAAAGGGCTCGACATAATGCATATGAGTCGATATCATTTCCGACGTCCTGACCGTTGATTCCAACAGACGTCAAGGCTTTGAATTATTGATTGACAAGAATGACAAGAGATGCGCTGATGCGGAGATAATGATCTTCCCGGCGCTTTTATCGGATCCGACCCACGTGCGTTAACGGCATGAGTTTGGGTTGAGTCACGGTATTGAGGACTGGTTTGGGGACACAGCCTGGTCGTCATAGCACTCAGCAACGTTGAGGACTGCCAACGGACCATTGGAAAACCCGGCACAACACAAAAATTTTAACGTCGAACTCGACGCAAATCTTACGTGAAAATCAGGATCTGGATGCAATAGTAATGTTTCATCTTTTGGTGATAACAAATGTTTTCTTCTTTTGCTTTGATCACAATTGCAGAGCGATGAAGCTAATAAGGAGGCTGTTCAGTGACATGCGCGATGGCCATCTCTCGTGAAAATCACTTGGCAAGTACTGAAACTGGAGCTTTGGCCACAAATATCAATCTAATGGCACGCCAGGCAACAAATGTGGGTGGGGATTCGCAGGGGAGTCAACGATATACAGGTTACGGGCCGGGAGCGATACAAAGGTGCCTAAATCATGCTACTGCCAGTGGTAGTAGAATGGCACCCATACATCATCACAGGAGAGGATGAGTTGGCAAACCCACGAAAGATATGATTGTCCGAACCGATCTTAGACCCAACCATGTTGCTGCGAGATGTGTCCTGGCAAAGATCGACCGAGCTTCAGGTAGCTGTGTGATTACTGTGATAGGAGTTACGTACTCTATTGACGTCGCCCACGCGGCGTTCAGTTCCAGGCCAGCGAGCCACATCCGAGTCATCCATTGCACACAAACACAGCAATCCCCAGAACAACAACAACCATTTTCATCGTGGGCCATATCCCGATTGTTCTCGGAGGAAAAGGTCCACTATAAGCTCAACAGGTTGAACAGAGGTATGAATATAGTAGGACTCACGGACATCCCACTTGCGAACTGCGGGGCCCTGTGCGTTTACTATGCCACGGATATGGGTAGACTGGCAAGGTGGCCAGGCTACAGGAGGTTGGGCGGTGAGTGAAACCTCTGTGAAACGCATGACTCGCCCTACAAAGTCCGTAGGGTCGCACCAATTTGATTGTAGAGAAAGAGCAACATACCAGCCTGGCACATACTGTAGCGGGGGAACTCAGAGTGGGGCAACTCGGACCCGCTGGGGCGGTGCCACAGGCCCGGGCGCCACTTTTCAGTCTAACGATGGAGGGCAGTTGGCAGTCCAGCCTGAGTTGGTAGTCACGGTGCCCTTGGCAGTTCCCAAAATGTTCAATGCCAAGTCCACCAACATCAACGTGGCGCCGTCACCTTTCCCCCTTTCAATCCTTTGTATCCCCGAATTTCTGAGATTCATGGCCTCTAACAGGCTGGTGGAGGGATGGCTTGAAGGGCTGTCCCACTTCCGGTACTACTCTTCGCCAATTTTCTTGCCATCTGTCCGTCAACCTCGTATCATTGACAATGAACCAGGCGTTTCTGGCTGCGCTCCCAATGCAGTACATCCCCTTATTGTCTGAGACATGCCATGGAGGGTCTGACATCCCACCGGCGAAGATTTCTACCGTGATGCCTTCACCAATAAGTTCTGGACCCACGTCCCCCCACATTCCCCATGCTGCGCAGCGTCGCCGTCAGCCTCCCAACTCTCTGGTCATCGCTTTCGTCACCGCCTTTTCGTTCGAATTTGGCGCAATCAAACGCCACTGCACATCCTTAGCGACTTATATCCTTTCCCGACGGTTGCGCTGATTACACGTGCAGGGAGTATTGCCACCGCCGACTTCTGTATGACTGTATGAACGCGTTGGCACTCATGTACCATGGAGATTTGGGTGACATCGCCTCGAATCTCGGTGGGGCGTCAATTGTTGTGACTCACCTTCGATGCCTGTTTGGGCTCCCGGGTTGTGGTAATCCAACCAACACCATAGATGTGGTTCCTATGAAGTTCACGTACCGGGATTCTAGTCCAATAGCTGGTCAATACTGTACGAGCCGGAGAAGGTGACGCATAGACTCCATATACAACGCCGTGGCAACTATCTGACACTAGTGCTAGTCAATACAGTCAGACTTCGGCCGGTGCTCGAGAAGGGCCTGTTTGCAAAGGGCACATCATGGGATATCATAGGATCGGGGTGCCAAGGTGTGTTGATCCGGTCAACCGCATTCGATTTTGACTGTACAAGCGCACTTCTGTAGGACTGAATGGAAGCCATCTCGCACAGCAGAGGTCTGAGGTGCGCCCCCGTGAGTCGCAGCTGATTGAGACCTGTCATTCTCCGCCAGCACCACCATCATGCGGAGGTGGAGTAACCAGTAATGGGATAACCTATGTGCCAAATTTGTCGAAGTCCGGGAACGAATCTCGAGGCTGCGGCAGAGAGCTCACCGGGATACGAGAGGAATAGGGAACAAAAGGAAATATCAAAGAAATTAAGTAACAGACGGCTACCTTCGAAAGCCGGCCGGACAGCGGAGAGAGTGAGGACTTAAGGCAGATCAAACGATCAAGCTCAACCTTGATTACAGGAAGTGCTATCGAAGCGCTCATGAACGCCTGGTAAGCATTTCATTCCCATCCACAAACTCCGTGCCTGATCGGGTGATAACATCATGTCGGCTCGGTACATAGGCCATCCCCACATTTCCCACATTCAGATGAGTCGTCATGATCAGGCGCAGCTAGTAAAGGATCAATTTTCGTACCTAGATAACGGAAGTTTCTGCTTTCTGCAAGACTAGGACAACTGTTCCTTTAGCCAACAACTCGGACGCCCAAAGGACCCAAACCAAGTGGATTGAGATATTGAGGTACCTGCAAATAGGCGACGGTTTTGAGTTTCCGGAAAAGATGGACCACCTGCCTCGTGGTAGGGGGAATCGTCCTCCTGGGTACGAAGCTACGAGAGACTGGACACACCGGGGGTGGCAGTCATTATCTCTCCGGGTCGACAGCATGATAAGAAGAATCAATTAATACCTTTGCCAACGAAGATCCAGAACGTTAATTTGACCAATTCCGTCCATTGCCGCTGGATAATAACGTTGATATGTCCCCACATGTACAGTAGCACCCGGTCGGCCACGCTTATTACCCGAACCCAAGACAGTTGATGACGGCTTTACACGAAAAGGAAGAACGTGGTTGTGAGATCTTGGAGGCCGTTCACAAGCACAGCCACAGATGAGCTCAGCGCAAACTCCGTACCACACTGTCGTCAAGAACGTGGTCGACGGACTCACGTGCGGAACGCATTGGTGACTACTCGTAAGGGGGAATCCGCACCGGGTACGTTCGGGTATGGCCAAAGAATGCAGTGGCACAGGCTTTGGTAGCAGTGGCTGTTCCGATAAGCTATTGAGTCAACCAGTCCAGTCCAGACTATCGGTGGGCGAGTGTGGATATATCCTTAAATTTTCACGCGTGCTCCTGAGAGGGTATAGCCTGTCTCCAGCACATTTGCGGCCCTACATTACAGTATTACAGCCATTTGGGCGGCAGACCACCACGTTGCGACATGCAAGATCCGCGCAAGCACACTGCCCACTAAAGCAGATGGGTTGAATGACTTCGCCACAAATCCAAACAACTGCTAAGAATTTTTTTTCGTTCGGAGTGGGTTGGAGAAAATGAGGATTGATATCATGTCGGTGTATTAGAATCCGGAATCGTGGTGATAAAGAGGTGGTAGGGATGCCGGTCCGGGTGCCAGTGGCCCTTCAGGCATGGCACGCGTCTCTCACTCAGTCCTGCGTGCTGCGCCGCTGTCGCTTGTCGCTGCCAAATGGCAAACACTCCCACGCATGTGACACGACTGTGACGTGACATTCACAATTATGGGAACTAGGCGGCTTCCGGAGGAACATACTACCGTAGCCTCGACCTCCATCATTTACCTCTGCCATCGGTCTTGATGCCCCCTCTGTCTTGACGCCCTGCCTTCGGGTCGTGTCACCTTCATCTTTTTGTTTTCCGCATTAGGACCTGGCGCGACCCTTCGACCCCAAGCTTTTGGGTATCGTTTTGACATCCTGCACAGAAACATGTAACGATTCACGAGACTGATTCCTGTGCACTCACCCCTGTCTAGGTATCTAGGACTTCCGCGTTGTCAGGTACCACACTTCTGGGTTTGGCGCGTCGTCAGATTAGGCATTCCAAATTCAGCACTCGTCCTCCCCGCCTCACGTACCAACTGAGAGGTGGCAGTGCTGTGCATTCCGTCCAATTCCCGAGAACTCGCTTCATCCCTGTATGTTGGTCTATCTGTGGCTCTGTATCATAACCACCGGGCATACGCCCGCAGATACTTTGGCGGTGCAAGGAACGACTTGTGTATGACACAGTACATCGAAACCAACAAGTCTTGTGCTTGTCTCGCTGGCTGTTCCCTTCCCTCTATTATGTTCGAACTCAGCACCGAGTATATCTATGACACACGACGTGTTCCTTCCTCAGAACGTGGTCTCCTCACTCGTATTTCGAGTAAGTTTCAAATTGCGTGCCTCTCCGATATACCGTCTTATATTTCACAGTTTCATTCACTCTGCTTTTAACTCTTCAACACTATCCAATCCCCAACATATTACCGTACGTGATCCCTCCTTCCGATCAAATCCGATCAAATCCCCTCTAAATCTAATTCCAATTTCCGCAGATGACTGTGATCACTCCCTCCGTGGGAATCGTCGGAGCGGGGATAGCAGGTCTTTATGCCGCCCTTAACCTCCGACGTGCAGGTTACCGAGTCCACATCTTCGAGAGCACAGACCGCATAGGGGGACGCATTCAAACGCATTACTTCAACGACGAGGAGAATCAATACTTCGAGGCAGGCGCCATGCGCATACCCCGTTCACCACATCATCGAATTGTCTTCGATCTCATCACATACCTTCAAAGCTCCTCGCTCACCTCTGACCTGCAAGTCAACCTGATACCGTACAAGTTAACCTCCACTGGCAATTTCGTCTACATCAACCAATGCAGACCTAAGAATCTCGATGCGTCTTCAACCACTCCGAGATCCATCAATTGGGCACTCTTGGAGGAAACAAAGGCACAGTTCCAGGATCGCACTGCAGAGGACCTCATGCTCGAGGCCGTCAGCCCTCTCCTCCAAAAGCTACACGGCAACTTCAATGATGGGTTCGATGAGATCTGCCGGGAATTCGACCAATACTCCTTCCGCTTCTACCTCGGTTCCATCCTCGGTTGGCCAACCGATGTCATCGACTTTGTTGAGACGGTCACATCTCAAACTAACCAGTTCTCTCTCAGCGTGACGGAGATCGTGATGGAGTACATGGATTTCAGCACGAAAGAGTGGTCGACCATTGCCAATGGAATGAGCCGTCTTCCCCTTGCCATGGCGCACCTCGTCGGAAACCAAAACATTACACTGAACGCACGCGTCACGGGTATTCGCAACGAAGCGAACGGAAAGGTCACTCTTTCGATTGCGGATTGCAATGGCCCCGTTCAAGTCACCTTCGACAAAGTCATCATGGCTGTTCCGCCTTCCGCTTTGAAGATGATTCCCAATCGGCCTGCCTGGTCGGAACGCAAGGAACGCGCCATTCGTTCCATGCATTTCGAGTCGCTATACAAGATGGGCTTGCGTTTCAGGACCCGCTTTTGGGAGCGTGTCGACTCCATGGCCTGTCGGGGGGGGCAGACTACCACAGACCTCCCAATCCGCTGGATTGTCTATCCTTCAAATGGAATTGACGACGACGGACCGGGGGTTTTACTCGTCTATTCCTGGATGACAGATGCGGACGCCTGGTTACCGTTATCACCGGAGGAGCGCCGTGACCTCGCGCTAGCAAACCTCGCTAAGATATACAACGGCAAGATCGACTCCAAGGATGAGAGTGTCATCAACGTCTACGACCTCTTCATGGAGGCTTCAGATGCGGTCTGGTCGGCACGGAACTCCACGGGGGATGCCAAGTTTCTACCGGGACAATTTATGTCTCGGTTCGAGGCTGCTCGCAGACCGGAGGGCAACATATACTTCGCTGGCGAGCACCTCTCACGTCGTCATACTTGGATAGCGGGTGCCTTGGAGTCCGCATGGGAGGCTGTTTCCAGCATCACAGGCCCGCTACCGCCTCTCGGTTCATCCGGCGTCGAGTCAGTGGAAGTGGAGCGGAAGGACGTCATTAAGCGCCCCGTCCTGACTAGAGCTCCCAATACGGTAGCCTGGGACAGCGCTATCTTCGCAGGTGGCCAGCTCGGGGAGGGAGGGAAAGATGTTGACTTCGTTATCCAGCTTCGTCGGAAACCCTTCGGCCTCAATCTCGAAACTGATCCATCGGTACGACCGGGTACAGATCTCACCCGCAGCCAAGGCGCAAAGGCGAGACGGATATGAGTGGGTCTGAAGCAACATCGGCAGGAGGCGAGCGTGAGGCCACAGACGCAGATATCACCCCAAGGATAATAATCGTTTGTTTGTTTCTTTTGCAATTGTAAAGCATACATAATGAGCCAGTGACCGCATTGGACTTACAAACACGCATAGAACCGTAGAAGTACATGCAAGGTGTTACAGTACCTAGATTCATCTTATTTCACACATTGTCCCAAGCAATGAAACAACCTTCATACCCCTTTCAATGTCTTCGGGTCTACTTTTTCCGCAGTAACAGGTGCCGCGACCTCAGGGCTCAGGGTTGCCTCGAGTGAGTCGTTCAGGGTAAAGTAGAAGTTTCCAAAGCGCCCGCATGGAAGTCTTTCAGCAGTTGATGGGATAAATGACCTTTACGCAAACCAGCGCTTGTGTCGCCGTCAGCCACGCAATCCCTGATAACCGACCGAGCCATATGACTGTGAGCTCGCACCACCGGAAATCATGCTGTAAAACATGCTTCGAGCCTTCGAGGGCAACTCGCATCGCATAGACACCCGGAAAGCAAATCCACGCGTTCATCGCGCTGCTTAGAGCATGAAAACGTTGCGTTATCCAACCTTGATGCGAGCTTGATGGATGAGAATGACGTCAAAACAACGAGGCGTACAGTACTACGCGATATTCAGAAAAAAACGCTAGGGTTCCTGTGGCTTTCAAGACGCCGCTCTTCCCATACCGTATTGAACGCAGAGGCAACTCTGTTTTCCAAGGATCCAACCACGTGTCAGGGTCATTAAACTTTGCGGTTTGCAGCCTCCCCAAAGTCCGCGCGATAAAACGGTCTAACGCGAAAACATCGACAAACTCGGCATTGCCAAGGAAAACGAGTCGGCCTAGGCTGCCTAGTTATCGACAAAGCAGGAGGGGGTTTCGATGGAGTATGTATCAGAACAAGCAAAAAAGAAGGAAAAGAATCCAAGGGTCCAACGCAGCGCAGCGCAACACGACCATGGGGTTCGGCTGAATGCGACAGCGCTGCCGAGTCCCTGGCTAGGTTTTTGACGTGAGAAAAACCCGAGGGTCACGTTGGCTTGCCACTCTCCGAGCAAGTCGGCACTTGTAGCCCCCCCATTTTTTCCCCGCACTCCACGATGTCCAAAGAGGTCTCGGCGCTTCCCTCTGCCCCCTGCATGGCGCGATGGGCATCGACCTTTCTTCCGTCCGAAATTGCAGTGGTTTACATTGGGTCTTGGTTGGGGGGCAGGCCCGGGGACTTATCCACTGTAATGATCTAGACGCGCGGCTCGGTTGGGATTTCAATTGCGTGGATCTGGTGTGCCGAGGACAGCCCCTTCCGTCGACATTCGACGACCATGATATCGCGTGGCGAGCTCCACTGCGACAATAATGTCATAATGGTTCCGTTCAAAGGGCGCCCTGGGATAGGAGACGCAC
>Ga0307510_10006929_pt1 | contig 13515 bp, 5 predicted proteins | sample 12_EM_MG_FD_207224 | JGI IMG/M metagenome (GOLD analysis project Ga0307510, IMG submission 207224) | Populus trichocarpa ectomycorrhiza microbial communities from riparian zone in the Pacific Northwest, United States - 12_EM | ecosystem: Host-associated > Plants > Roots > Unclassified | place... | reverse complement strand
TGATTTTTTAAAAAATAAAAAAATATTATATTATTTTAATATATCTTTAAATAAAAAATACTTTAAAATACAATACCTTCAATACTTCCAAGTGTTCACTCTTCGCATACTAAGTTTTGGAATGTGAAAATTATTGCTGAATTTTTATCCTTTTCCCCTTTATATTCCACCTCATCGCTCGTCTATACTTGTGGTCTCTATAATGAATCAAGAATAACCCAGGAAATGCTCAGCCTGGAACACAAACTACTCCTTTCGTGCTGTATATTCTTAACAGCAGTGCTTCTTCCTCTCTGCCACCACTTATTTAGTTTCTTAAGGTTACAGATTTATTCGAATATGACATACGATTAATCTTGGAAAAGCTGGATTTCAATTTTTACTGCCAAGGGCTCAGTACGTTTTGAAATCAAACCTTCCAGCACTGAAAAGGTGAAACGGAACAGTATGGTAAATTGGGTTTTAAAATCCTCTTAAAATGTGTAAGGCGGCATCCCAATTCCCAAGTGTTCAGGTCTGCAGGAACGCGTCTTTCTTTTTTTTTTTTAAAAAAAAAACATTGCAGGGAGACAAGCTCTAAACTATACTCTTAAAATTAAGAGTCGCCATGCTTGAAGGTAAAGAAAATTTTACTCAAATTAACATCAAAGGACTCTTGCAAAGAAATTCGAAAGATCTAATCGTTCTTCTCTTGATTACAAAATTACAATGTTTTAATTGTTTTTAGGGGGCATACTTGCTACTGTTTTCTCAAGGAAGTCGTATAAATATATATTATCTGTAATTAATTCATATTTGCTTGCGATAGAAGATACACTGCTATCTATTTTTGGGCGTGGCAATTTTTTATCAATGGAGATGAATCTTGACAAGTATAAAAAAAAAAACTAGGATTTTAATTCTTCAAAACACATCACATCCAAGTTGGAATATGTGTTATTTTGAGAATTTCAAGCCAGCAGCAAATTTTATGCGTTGCTTTTCGTTAATTTACTAAGCATGCAGGATCCAAAGCACTTGCATGGAGCATGACCGCTGCCTGTAAACGATACACAACCCAATCATGCAAATTCTTTCTTAAAATAACTCAATCTGACCTAATCCATGTAAATCAGTATAATTTGGATGATTAGCATGGTGTAACTTGTAATTGTAATTTATTCGATTCATCTATACGTGAAACAGCTCCTGATTCATATGCATTTCAAAAATAAAAATGTTCGATAAAATTAATGCTTACTTCAAAGAAAAATATATATAAAAAACGAAATTAAATGCATTATTTCAGACAAGTTGATTAAGAAAGAAAATCCATCGATCATGTACATTTTTTAATACTTCGCTTGTAATCAATTAAAATAAACACTTTGTTATAAACACGATATAACCAAACAAACCATACAATTAATCAGCTATGTAAGCTGCTCTTCAAATGTTTTTGGCTTGATCGAACACCAGATTTGAACCATATATGAGATACACCAGATTTGAACCATATATGAGATTAATAAAAATGACTGTTATTTTTAAGTTTTATTGTGTTCTTGATATTGTGGGGTAAAGTGCTTTTTAAATTTTTTTTTGTTTAAAAGATGTATGAAATAATTTTTTTATTAATTTTAAATATTAAAACATAAAAATCTTAAAAAAAAAACACTAAAAAAATTATCACATGATGAAATCAAAAGCAGTTGAAAACGCAATCCAGGCAAGCACATGGGGCTCGAGAATTTTCTTAGCGAATCCCCCAGCACAATCATTGGTGACTTTTTGTGATGAATGCGTGCAAACTCTTCCAAAACATCTCATTATAAAAAATAAATACAGATATCTTCTATATAACGGAACAAGTAGCTAGTGGTTCAATATATTTACAAGGGGAGAAGAGAAGAAAAGTGAAAGTGAAGACAAATTTATATTAGATGTAATGGTTTTTTTTTTTTTAATTTGGTTTTCATGTGTGAAAGTTGGTCATCACCCTATAGTCAGATTGCAAGATACTATATACAAGGAAAAGTTTTTTCTTTTTTAACGTGATTAAGGAAAACAATTTCAATGCTTAGGGTTGAAATTAATCCTCCAAAGTTTTTTTCTTGTCTGCCCTCACAAATCTCTCCCTTTTTTTTTGGTTTTTGTTGCTTTTGTCAAAGAACTCCACTCGTATTTCCATTGCTAGCATGCTTTTCAAATAAAACGTGATTAAATGCACTTGTCAATCGCATTTTAAGCTGTGATCAACATCATTTCTCACTAAACTGTCAACCTTTTCTGCTTTTTCTCTGTTCATCCCATATATACCGTGCAAATTGTCAAATGATTAAAAGAGGATCTAATGAGGAACCCTGGAGACAACAAATCAAGGGCTTCCATTGTGGTGCCGATGGCTTAGCTTTTCACGGTTCAAATTAAGTTCAAACCATCAATGCGTAACTCATAACAAAATGGTTGCAATATGCAAAGGGCTGACTCTTAATTCCACATTCAAGTGTTTGTACTCTCCAGTCCCTACTACTTGTACTCCAGTGATTGATTTATTGTTCGTGTTCCCATTAACGTTCTGGGCACACACACCTCTCTTTTTGCCTCTGAGCTCTTGTCGCCTTTATACGAATAAGCCTCAGCTGGACCCTATAATAAATGAGATTAAAAGTTGGGCTCAACAACTTGGGCTAGCTAGCCGTATGGTTCAATTTCAAGTACACCCAAAATGGGTTGTTTGTTGTTCTCTTTCACAAATTCGGCCTACCTTATCCTATCCCTAGAAGGATACGAGTTGTGGTTGTTCAACCAAAAAAAGATGCCGGAGGGAGTTTTGCGATGGACGTGGAAGCGAGAGAGAAGATTGTCAGGCAGGCAAGGCAAGGCAGCCCAAAGGGAGGACGACTTTTACCGCGGCATGTGGCTAGGGAGAGAATTAGAGTAGAAGAAACAGGAAAAAAAAAAAGTAAACGGAGTGGGAAAGAGGAGACAGGCAAACTATTTACAGATCACAACTCCATACAGAGTCACCCTCAAGACCCATCACGCACAAACTCAAGCACTCACAAATAGACTTGAAAAAAAAAATCCACTTTTTTCGAAAAGAAAGCGGCGCTCGCAGATCCTCTCTCTATACACGCCACGCCTACTCTCTCCCTCACTCTCTGAATATTTTCTTCTTTTTTATCTCCATATCTCTGACAGTAGCAATCGTTCATAAATTTCTCCTAGCCAGTTATTACTTGTTGCTGTTCTTGTGTCACTCAATCTATAGGCATAACTAGCCAGTCACCCACTCTCACTTTTCACATAAATAAAAATAAAAAAGGACATATTCTAAAACAAGTGCATTGTCATGCAGTGCGTGAGGCTCATTGCTTTTCTTTCCAGTTGTTTCAACAATCCAGTCCCAAGAGATTGTTTGATTGGATCGACCAGATCTTACCTTTCCAATTTCAATTCTAGTTCATCTAGAACGACACCACATTTGTTGAGAATTGAAATCGATATTCCATCGTTAATATTAATTATTTAAAATAAGATCCAAAAACGGTATTTCTTATAAATATAGACTTAATAAAGAAGATATACGCAGGATAAAATCGTTTAAAAACAATTAATTTAATGATACACAGCTTTTAGAATCGTCGAAGAGCAGAGTGAGAGTACTGTAGGTGATATCAATGCAATACAGGAGAGCACAGAGATATACTAGGGAAGTAGGGAAGAAGCAGAGGGGACAGCTTTTAGGGAATAGGTGACACACATGACGAGGCAGCTGACACTTAATTTCCCTCGAGCCCTGTGTTCTGAGGCTAAGTTAACCACTAATACTACACTAGCCTCTCCACGTCACTACAGTTTTGCGGTTTTCTTCCGACTCCCTTTTTGTTTCTTTCCTTCCTCTAACACGACGATGAGTCATGGAGCACGCGCACTTGTTTTCTCCGTCATACACGCTCTGTGTCTTTGCTTTCCACACTCGGCATTATCAATGCCGACAAAAACAATTGATTTTCCATCCACTTCTTTCAAACTCTCATCGGCAATCTTTAATTAAAAAATATTACTATTACTATCAACTTCCTTCGATATCAGGACGATGCCAGCATCTCAGCTTATGTTTATGCTCTACTTCACTTCATGTCTCTCTATATCGAGAATGTAATCAAGTGGTGAAATAGGTTAGAAAGTAATATAAAATTAATATTTTATTTAATAATTTAAATTATTATATTGAGATGATTTATTGATATGGTATTAAAGTTTTAATGATCAAATGGTCACGAATTTGAATCTCACTATCTTTATTTATTTGATAAAAATTAAGTAAAGGTTATGTGAGTTTGTGTAAGTTTCAAGTTCAAAGAACTCATTTAAGAGAATGTGTTAAAAAATAATATAAAATTAAAACCTTATCTAATTATTTAAATTATTGAGATGATTTTTCAATAAAATATTATAATAAAAGTATCTTCCTCCCTTATATTAGTGATTACTTTTCTTACTTTGGACGAGACTTGAAAATGGAAGAGGCCGCATGAACGAGAATAGGGATGCACGTAGGCATGATTGTCTACCTATCTATCTATGCTGGGTTACTAAAAAAAAGAAGGAAAAAAATCTGGGTTTTTCTCGTTTAAAGACACAGACTTCTATATACTATGTTATGTTTTTAAGAAGAGAGATTGGTTTGATCGAAATCATATCCTGACCCGACAGACAATTCTGGGATGGGGTCTGGCGCGTGGGCCTAGAAGATTTATGTTGGATTTTGGAATGGAACTGGAAAAAAGAAGCCTGGGACAATCCACAGCTCAGAGCCCCATGATAGAAGGACTACATACGTACACGTGTCTCGAGACGTATGGTTCTGTAAAAAAAAAGAAAGGGAGTGTTGAGGGCGGTCGCTCCAGATTTGGTAGTTTTTAACATTTCTAGGGCAAAGGTATGACAACATTGGCTCCACAGATCATGTTTTTTTGTTTTTTTTTTTTCAAGGAAAAGAATTCTGTGCCCATTCAATTCACCATTACACTCTCCTTAAAGTCCTCACCAGCGGATCTTACTCCTTAAATTTTCTTAAATAATTTTTTTTTCCTTTTTTATTTTTCTTATTGAAATTAGCAAGTGGTGATTTTCTTCGGTTTCTTTTAAGAAACTCTCATCCTATGATTTAATAAAAGCCCAACTAAACATAATGTCACTTAGTTTATTAAAAAAGAAAAATTAATGTTACCCTCTAGTTTATACAAAATACCAACATGACTGAGGGTGAGATGGGCCCCTATTACCCATCTGAAAATAGACCTGGGCTTAATTTCTTAGTTTCTTGTGTTGTCACATGGTTTAGATCCCTATAAATTTGCCTTTTAGAGTGTTTGTTTTTGTTGTTTAAAATATTTTTTATTTTTAAAATTTTAAAATTAATGTTTTATACGTGATTTTTAATGATTTTACTGTTTTAATAAAAAATAAAAAAAATACTTTTAAAATTAACCTATATAGTACTAAATTCAAATTTAAAGCTTGCTCATTAGCGAGTGTTTTTTTTTTCTTTAAAATACATTAAAATAATATATATTTTTGTTTTTTAAAATTTATTTTTAATACCAACAAAACTATAAAAAAAATCAATTTTTTTTTTAAATATTAAACCGCAGCATCAAACGGAATAGAGCCATGGGATTTGAAGGCAGCAAGCACATTGAAGTATGCTATTGTCGAAGAACCAGATGGTCCCCTTCTACAATGAAGAGGACTGGTCCCCCAATCTTACATCTATCTAATAAAATGACATACATATGACAGTTGATAGGGATTTGCAGCTTTGCAGGCTTAGGGGAAGCCATGGCCCCCCACCATCCAACCCCAGCCAAACGAGCTTGAGATTTTTCGGTGGCAAACTCCAAGAAGAAAAGCACGAAAAGAATGAAGAAGACAGGCAGAGGGAAGGAGAAGTACTTTCGGCTTGCTTGGGCCCGTTTTGCTTTTCAATTTTAGGCTTCTAGCCCACTTGCGACAAAATAGTTAGGCACTTTGGATTTTGACAGAAAACATTTAAAACAAAAATAAATAAAATAAATTATCTAGATGGTGGCCCAGTGGTAAGAGTTTGAGACCAAGAGGTTTGCTCCTTATGTGATCTCAGGTTCAAGCCCTGTGGTTGCTCATATGATGGCCACTGGAGGTTTACATGGTCGTTAACTTCAGTGCCCGTGAGATTAGTCGAGGTGCGCGTAAGCTGGCCCGGACACCCACGTTAAACTAAAAAAAAAAATAATAATATAAGAAACAACAACAAGAAGAAGATACTTTCCGGGAAGGATATAATGGCAGAAGAATGTCATCCTCAAACCATGTTCTTAAATGCGGACTTCGGGACTTCATGGATGTTAAACAGTGGTCTCCATGAATTTCCTGATATTTTCATTGAATACAGAGAAAAACACTGCTAATAGTTATAGGTAAATACATTGTAACTATTAGAAAAAAATTAAAAAATGAAATTAGAATTAAAAAAAAATTCATCGTAATTACTGACACATAATTTCCACAACAGATAATGGTGTATAGCTGATATCATTTTGATCTAGATTAAGGATATCAAATAACGGTAATGGGGTGCAATGTCCCTCAAAACATCCATCGTTTGATTATCATTTAGAATTAGGGTTAGCTAAGTGCATCGAAATTAAACTCCTACCTCGTTTAAGCAAGTCTCTATAATATCCTAACTGATACAAACCAACTTACAAGAGCTTACCAAGCTCATTGATGAAGTAAACAAGAATTTCTTGAAATGCTCATTTTCTTGCGCTGTCTGAAACTAGAGTAATAATACATGATCACACTGAAGATTGTATTTTGATGCGATGGTAAAAGCTAAGGAATTTTTTTTTTTTTAATCTCGTGGTGCCGTACTGTTAATTGTTAAAAGCATTACATTGAGTTTCCGAAGTTATTGGGCCAAAATAGTAATTTGCTAGAAAGCAATCGCTCCTGGGTTTTGAATAGAGCAATTTATTGTTCCGGAGTGAAATTAGTTGTGGCTGGAGTGTGACTTGAATAAATTCAAGAATACGAGTTATAAAATTAGTGGGATTTACCATTAGATCTCAAGAGTATGATTGAATGATGCATTTGTACCATTTTTTATCCTCGACATAAGATGCCCCGCCTGATGACAACTTCGTGATGGGAGCCTAAGAACTAAGTAGTGCAGCAGATGTCCCGCCGATTGCAGCAATATCTGAAATAAAGTTTAGAAGGCCTGATCTCAATCACCACCTCGACTTTGTTCATCCAAAGGAAAGTCTCAACTGGCATTGCTAAATGTCCAGTGAGATGCTCAAAACTTCCAACACCAATAAGATACAAAAATGAAATCAGTCATAGATTTTAGCTGGCAGAAAGGAGATAACCAATCTGAACATTAGATGCCAGAAAACAATAGCATGTTAACATGAGGCATAGCTTTCGCATTCAGGGGAAGAAAAGACAGCATGCGGGAATCAAGGCTCCGCACAACATTGGCATTCAAGAGTACGAAATACCTGTGTGATTTTAAGCAATCTACTTGAAAGAAAACACATCAGGGTGCCGTTTCTAAAGAAACATTGGCTCCACACTGTTCATCACATCTGTAAAAGTCTTAGTTAATTTACAACCAGCAACATAGTAGCCTGATATCACACTCCTTGACCCTCAATTTCCACCACACCATAGCAGCAAGTGAACCACCACAGATGGTTCCTTGAATTCACACAAGCTTAGTACTGCCCTGGACGATTTGCAAGCTCAGCCTACAAACAAAAAATTTCGAAACATAATAGTTGACTTTTAATAAGTTAAATGGAGCTCTAGAGAGCAAAGACAATCCTTTTCTTTTCTATACGAATATCTTGAGTTTCTATAGATGTAGTTAATTGCTACAAAACTAAACAACAGTTAGGCTTCAACATTAAATCTGTAAATAGTCTAAAATAAGGTGTCATAACCTAATTTTGATCTATTTGCTTTTAATTTAATTTTTTAAAGGAGCTAAAATTACGAATTAAAAGATCAGAGACCAAGATTTATTAAAGGTGTGATTTGTCAAACTTTTGGAAAGATTAGGGACTGTAGTGTGTTTTTTGTTTAAACAAACTATAAGATAAATTTATTTTCAATTTTGAATCAAATTTAAATTTGAAAAAAAAGGGTAGTGTTTGTGTTTGTTTGGGACTGCGAGACTCTTGTGTTATAATTTTATAAATACACTTTCTAGGAGACAAAAAGGAGGGGATTCTACATCGAGAGCAGATCAAAAAGCTTTTGGAGAGACAAAAGAATTGCTGACCAATTAGGGTTACTAGTAACCATAATACTGGGTGACGACTTCTTAAACAAGACCTTTCCCCTCAAAGAACAAGATGTCAGATATATGTTCTTTTTTTAAAAAAAAAGTCACCGCGACGTCGGGCAACAACAAGAAGATTCATGCCTCTTAGAGATAATGGGGCAAAGTGATCCCATGGGTATACATTACAAGGAAAGAACACATTATTTTGATACAAAACCATTGAAACAAAGCAACAACGCTAGTTTCTCGATGATAATAATAAAAAGCAATATCACCAACCAGATTACATTAAATTACTAGCAAATGCCGGTATAAGCTGGCAAACAATTAGCAAGGATATAGTCATGGCCCTTATTAGGAAACAACAATTCAAGGAAACAACAATTCAATAAGGCTAAAATGATTTAACTAAAAAAAATTCTTACTAAATCATAAGTTAACAAAACTGCCATGTGGCTAGGACTAAAGGTGCGAAGTAATGACCCTACAAAGCACACTCATGTAGTAAGCTAGACCCCAATTTCACAGCAACCAAACCTGTTCCTAGAACAAGTACAGTTGGGAAAGAAATCTGCTGTCACCATGGCTTACTAGAGTAAACATGGGCAGGCACATGACATTTTATAGCAATGGGTGCATGATCCAACATTCTACCAGACAGTGTGAGCCAACACTCAGATCATAACCTCCTCTGAAGATACATCTAGATGATGCATGCTAATATGCTGTATCTAATCAGAAATTGAGTCTGTTAAAATGAGCCTATGCCACAGCAATACACCCCCATCGTTATTTTGAATCTATTTCAGCATGAAATTTTGCAAAACTGCACTGTTTTTACTATGAAAGCATTTCGGGTGGGGAGAGCAGTAAAAGAAACAAAACCATCCCAAAACAACAATCTAGGAAGCATATCTCACCAAAAGGGTAACAAATATTAAAATTTCGAAAAGCAACTGAACTTTGTGCCAAATGGACACCTCAAAATGTGATATTTCTATCACTCTACTCCTGCTTTAGGATATGCAATCAACAAGGCCATAAACAACTATTCAAAAAAGGCTCCCTGGGATGCTTTTCTATCATGTTCCCAGCATATATACAAGAACACTTCAACCAACAAATATAAAGACACTTAACTTCCTAGGAATATTTTCTTTCAGTTGTATATAAACAACCTAGCCACAAAGTGATTGCTTGAACTGACACGCCACCTTACACAAGACCTTGATTGAAATCAGCAAAGCTAAAGCCAAGTCATTTCTAAGCAATACCATACCAAACAGAATCACATAGCAAAGCTGGCTTCTTAATTACATCAAACAAAGATGCTTCATTACAAGCATCTTTGTAATGATGCTAACAAGCATTCAAATCAAACACATATTCCAACAATAAATTAACAAACCGAATCACAAGAATGCCATACCTCAAAAGCATTCTTCAGATGGTCAAGTTCCTTGTCTAGATCATTGATGGCCTGATTATACGCCTGCATTGGCGATGACTGGCTGGTTGTGTGAATCTACAAAAAACCCACATTCCAAATCGATTAGAAATCAAAACCTCAAAATTATTATAACCACATTTCCACTACACACACAAAAAAGACAGATACGCTAAGCTTAGCATTACTAACCCTAACGATAATTTTGTACTTGAGAGGGTGAGGGAGCTTGTAACCAGCAAAAAGAACATTATCATCTCTGTGTAATTGCCTAATTAAACAAAATAATAATAATTATTAGAGTTTGATTAAGCTAAGATTAACGAAAACATGCGATTTACATGCGAAGAATGTTGCCGATGGTGTGGTCTTCTCTCTCTACGGTGAACGACGCCGCGTTGATAATTTTCGTATCTCTCTCGTACGAAACCCTAGCAAAGAGAAAGCGAATTAATGAAACGAAATTGGTGATAGAGAGAGGAAGAGGGTGAAAAATACTTTTTGGTGCCTTCAGGGACGACGAATCGCTCATAACGATCAGGGGCATTCATGGCGTCAAGTTTTTTTGTCTCTTTTTGCTCTGAGCAACACTGTTTGTGCGCGCAGAGCAAGTCGTCTTTGTTTTGTTATTTAAGCGCTTGCTACAAGAACGACTAGGCAGGCAACTATTCGTTTGGGAAATCAAACGACAAGTCTTGTAAAGTTAAGGTGTATTTATTTTCAAAAAAACAATTTTTCCTATTTTCCTAATTATTCATATCCATTTTTCATCTTTATTCTAGAATATGGTTTCCATACAAAAAATTATTAACTAAAAATATCTAAAATATGAAACAAAATTCTCATTTATATTGTAACTAATGACAAAAAAATTAAGTAAATGATGAATCAAATGATACCCTTGTTTCTGAATTAAAATGGATGTAATTTTCTTGAGAAAATAGATAGCGGTAGTATTATTCATGCTCCATGAAACATTAATCCCATTCTCTATTTATTACAAGTTTATTAATATATTAAATCATCTCATATCTTTAATATAACTATGGAGTATATTATCTTGGCTAGATCAAATTTTATTGAAACATTACTTTTTAATTAATAATATATTAAAACCCACAAATAATTCAAGAAAACACGTATAGAAATTTAATTTTAAATAATTTCAGTTATCTTTACAATTAAAATTAATTACTCTATTATATTTTCTTTAAAATAAATAGTTTATTAGTGATTTGGAAGCGCAAAATCTTGAAAAAGAAAAAAAATGCAGTTTGACCCAGGTTTTTTTTAAATAAGAAATTAGTTTAGTGATAAAAAAAGGTAAAACAAATAATTATTAGTATTGCATTTAAATAAAAGAAATGTAGCTAAAAGCAGAAAATCTTCCTTTTCATATTTAGAATATTCAAATTTTAACATTGTCATTTGTGAAAAATCAAATTAAAGATATTTTGGTCAATCTAAACAATACAGGTGGGATTAACAAAACATGGAGTGGGAATAATATCACCCATAGAAAAATATAAAACATGCGTTTTCTAAGAAAATGGTCAAAAACTTATATTTGTCCGATTTTTGTACTTTGATTATTCTATTTTTATTTATACTGATGCGAGTCTTTTATTTTTTAAATTATCCTTGTTTACTATTTTTGTCAACGCTGTTCGATATGGTGTTAAATCTTTCAGCTAGCTGCATAACATGCTAATATTAGCATATTTTGACCTGTTTCTTCTAAAGTTTTAAAAAGTATTTTTTAAAAAGATAATTTTTTTTAAAATTAATTAATTTATATTATCAAATCATTTTAATATACTAATATTAAAAATAAAAAATATTATTTTAATATATTTCCGAGTAAAATATACTTTATTTAATCTTGATAAATATGATTACAAAACCATATGCGTGATTCATTTATGATAATCGCCATATGATAATAGCAAATCTGTACATGATTATTCAAAACCTTCCCTTTCTTCCGGGCCGACAACATTAGAACTTAAGGCCTAAGGGTCTTCGTTCCCTCATTCTTGCTGACAACCTTCTCACTTGTCACGTCCCATCATCCTCAGGTAATCTTTCCAAGTTTTATGCTTTGGAGCTTTCACAGAACAAACTCTCAGGAGAAATTCCTCTGGAGTTAAAACAACCGACTTTCCTCTCTTTCTTTAATATGTACTATCATAAGGACCTCATGGGTTCTACACCACAAGGAAAGCAATTCAGTGCGCTTAACAACAATCCATACGAGGGAAACTCGTGTGGAAGTCTTTTATCGAAGAAATGCGAAACATCGCCATCACCTTCAAGCTTCGATGAAGATCACGAGTCAGAATCTTCATTTGAATTTGGTTGGAAACCAGTTGTTATGGGGGTACTATGCCAGTGGATTTATAATTGGAGCAGTTATTGAGGAAATTGCCTTAAAACGAAACGTGAATGGTTGCTGAAGATCTTTAGCACAACACAACAGAAAATGAGAAGCATCAGAGCCAGCACAATGGAGACATAGAGATTGAACTTTTCTTAGGCAAGATCCTCCCTCCATGATGTAAAACAGGCATTTCTGTACTCTTTTTCCTTTTTCCCCTTTGTTCATCGCTTATTCGTTTGCGTCGGTTGCGCGGGTTTAGATGAGCAGAATGACAGTGTTCCATGTTAAAACTTCTGGTTTTGCATTATAGTTTGAGTAATGGAATTGGCTTGTGTATCGCCTGCAAGGACAGAATTATTACAACTTTAAGACCCTAGGCAATTTCGTGAATGTTTTATCCATTTACTTTTCATAGACTAGATGTTGGTTTTCTGGCCCGGGTTAGGATTTGTTTAGTGACCAAACTTTCTTCTTCTTGTTTTTTTATCCTAACGATTTTATAAGATAGATACAGAGCACCGTTTTTCTGCATGATTATGGAGAATAAACAATTCATCATTTCAGTCACAGAGTTGTCTAGCTAGACTTAAAAGCTTGGAATAGATACATGGAAGAAAATCTCTGTAATCAGTGTTTCTTGAAACAGTTCAGTGTTCCAATTATCAAAACTTAACATCTTTTTCACTGTGAAGTTTCCATTTTATGAGTTTGGTAATTAGCAGCTACAATGGCTTGACAGATCAATAATTGGACTACACAGATAAAAACAGTAATACAATTCCATCAACACCTACAATGCGCTCCTCCTCCTTGTTCACCTCCGCCCATAACCAGGCATCAAGGATGTGAACTTGCCGTCCATTACAACATTGATGGCAACAAGGGCATAAATAGATCATATGTGGAGGTCGTCGAATTCTTCATTGCCATTAATCTCTCAAGCAACAGATTTCAAGGGAAAATTCCTAAATTAATGGGGAACCTAAAGGTTCTTGCAGATGAGAGCAACTACCTCCTCGGGGAAAGGAGGGACCATGGTCAGGATACGTTAGAAAAGCACTCCCCAAGAAACCATTTAGGACGGAGAACAAACAATCTCAAGAACAGAGAAACAAAAGAGATTTAAGTGTTTCTCCTAGTAAACGTACGTACTATTGCAGAAAGAGAAAAGGCCACATGCTTACTTTGCTAGCTAGCCCTTTGACATTCGGCTATAGATCATCTATACTTGTTATTACCACATACGTAAAGATAGCTCTTTTGCAAGATGATATGAAAATTTTCTCTTTTTTCATGAATGAATATATCAAAATAGATTATATTAAGAGAAATGAAACAATTTGGAGTCCCATAATATGTACTGTC
>Ga0307510_10006928_pt1 | contig 13516 bp, 9 predicted proteins | sample 12_EM_MG_FD_207224 | JGI IMG/M metagenome (GOLD analysis project Ga0307510, IMG submission 207224) | Populus trichocarpa ectomycorrhiza microbial communities from riparian zone in the Pacific Northwest, United States - 12_EM | ecosystem: Host-associated > Plants > Roots > Unclassified | place... | reverse complement strand
CATCTCCTGTTTTCCGAATACCCTAGACACAACCGTCGAGCCGGGCGTGTTTGATGGTAAGCCAGATACCGCTGTGCTAACCGGTGATATCGCCGCTATGTGGCTGCGCGACTCCTCTGCGCAGGTTTGGCCATATTTACCTTTGATCAAGAACGATCCGCAGTTAAAGCAACTGATACTGGGTGTGCTCAACCGCCAGGCTAAATGTGTGCTTATAGACCCTTATGCCAATGCTTTTAATGAAAAGGCCACAGGTAGCGAATGGGATAGCGACCGCACCGACATGAAACCCGAACTGCACGAACGCAAATGGGAGATAGATTCCATATGTTACCCGGTAAGGCTGGCTTATAACTACTGGAAGATCAGCGGCGACAGCAGCTTCTTCGACCGCGACTGGCAAAAGGCTGGAAAGCTCATCCTGGATACCTTTAAAACCCAGCAACGCAAAAAAGGACATGGGCCATACCATTTTCAGCGTAAAACAGAAGTAGCCAGTGATACCGCCCCAAACAGTGGTTATGGTAATCCTATAAAACCTGTTGGGCTGATTTGCTCCATCTTCAGACCCTCTGATGATGCCACGATCTATCCTTTCCTGGTACCGTCTAACTATTTTGCAGTGGCAAGCCTAAGACAAATGGCCGAAATGTTCGAAACTATTGCCCGTGACCATGTAACAGGGGTAGCCTGCCGCACTTTGGCTAATGAGGTAGAAGCAGCTTTGCGTAAATATGCAGTCGGTCACCACCCGGTTTATGGTAATGTGCTGGCTTATGAAGTAGATGGTTTTGGTAACCAGTTGTTTATGGATGATGCCAACGTGCCAAGCTTATTAGCCTTGCCATATCTGGGCGCTATGAAAGTAACAGACCCGCTGTATCAAAGCACGCGTAAAATGGTGTTGAGTACCTCAAATCCATATTTCTTCAGAGGCAAAGCTGCCGAAGGTATAGGTGGGCCGCACGTGGGCCTGGGTTATATCTGGCCGATGAGTATCATCATGCGTGCTTTAACATCAACCAATACTGCCGAGATAACTACCTGTTTAAAATGGTTAAAATCCACCCATGCGGGCACCGGCTTTATGCATGAATCGTTCAATAAAGATAACCCTGCCGATTTTACCCGTAAATGGTTTGCGTGGGCGAACACACTTTTTGGCGAATTGATCATAAAAACGCATCAAAATCACCCGGAAATATTAAAAAGAGTGATATAATTATTTTATACGATTATATTATTCAATACACTCAATTAATATGCCTTTAGATTGATTTAATGTAAAATTCCCGTTATAATTAATTTCAATGCAAAAAAATGTTATATATCGAAAGTATAATATATCTATTATTTTTCGACCTTCAATATTAATATTTATAATAACTATTTAATGCACTTTTGATATTAGAAATGTGGAAAAAAACCACTGTAAAGGCCGTATTTTTTATGCGTAAAAGTTTTTTTTTTAATAAAAACAATTTAGCTTAGCTTTAATTAAAACAATAAACCTCAATATTTAAAAGGAGTACTCAAATGAAAAAATTTACTGATGTAAAAAACCTTGTTGCATCTTTGGAAGCAGATGCCGACAAATTCTACAACAAAGGAAACAGCGCTGCCGGAACCCGTGTTCGCAAGGGCATGCAAGACCTTAAGAATTTAGCACAAGCAATTCGTCTGGAAATTCAGGAATCAAAAAACAAAGCATAAAGTAATATCACTTACTTTATCACGAAAAAACCCGCCTCTGTTAAAAGAAGCGGGTTTTTTTGTTATCCGGGATAACCGTTTGCAATTAATGTACTGCTACATCTGAGGTTAATTGCCTGGTTTCCTGTACTATCTTTTCAGCCAGTTTCGGGCTTACCTGCACCAATGGCAATCTTACTGTATCGCCGCAAACGCCCAAAGATTTAAGCGCAGTTTTTACACCGGCAGGGCTGCCTTCTGCAAACATCATCCTTGTAAATTCGATCATCGATAAATGTCCATGCTGTGCTCCTTTGAAGTCGCCTTTTAAACAAAGTCGGATCATATCCGAAAATTGTCTTGGTAAAGCATTACCAACTACAGAAATAACACCTACTCCTCCCAATGCGATCATTGGCAGCGAAATTGGATCATCACCTGATATCAGCAGGAAATTCTCCGGTTTATCGCGCATGATCTGGTTCAGTTGGTCAAAAATGCCTGATGCTTCTTTGATGCCGATGATGTTTTTGAAATCACGGGCCAATCTTACCGTAGTTTCTGCAGTAACATTGCTGCCGGTACGACCGGGTACGTTGTATAGTATGATCGGTAGAGCCGAAGCTTCTGCAATCGCTTTGTAATGCTGATAGATACCTTCCTGGGTAGGCTTGTTATAATTCGGGCTGGCCGACAGGATAGCATCGTACCCCTTTGTATCAAACTCTTTTACCTGCTGAACAACTTCAAAAGTATTATTGCCTGCAATACCGGCTATAAGCCCTGCGCGACCGGCATTTACTTCGGCAGTAAAAGCAAATATCTTCTTCTTCTCTTCCTTACTCAATGTGACTGATTCGCCGGTTGTACCTAATGATACGAGGTATTCTACCCCGCCGTCAATTAAATAATTGATCAGATTCCTGAGGCCCGCATAATCCACCTGTCCGTTCTCGTCGAAAGGGGTTACCATCGCCACGCCTGTGCCATGAAATTTTTCCATCATCGTAATAAAAAGAGTGTAAAGATAGTGATTAGTGATTAGAGATCAGTGATTAGGGATTGGTTTTTTGTTGATTCGGCTGTGTAGAGACGCGATGCATCGCGTCTCTATTGCACATTGTAACATTTATGATGAAATGCCGTGTTCCTTATTTTTTAAATTTTATTGTGACTAATTTGTATTACCAATTAAAACGCACCTATTATGAAAAAAGAGACCCTCAATGTCAATGACAAACCGGGTCCGGAAGAAAAAGAAGCAATTGCCGCTTCCGGAACCACTTCTACAATTGATCGCCGTAAATTTATTAAGACAGCCGCAACGGGAGCCTTAGCGCTTACCATTGTTCCCCGGCATGTACTTGGCGGCCCGGGTTATGTAGCGCCGAGCGATAAACTTACCCTGGCCTATGTAGGCTGCGGAACGCAGGGTATGAGAGAGATACTGCCAATGCTGGCGGTTCCCGGGATACAGATTGTAGCCGTATGCGACCCGAATCAATACGCTGTGGGGTACAGGGACTGGTCGAAAAATGGAATTAGAGATGAAGTGAGGAAAGCAATCAACAAGCCTGATTGGAACCCGGGCGGCGACAATACAGTCGTAGGTGGACGGGACAATGCGAAAGATATAGTTGACTCTTTTTACAGCGGTCAACGAGGCGGCGATAACTTTAAAGCCTGTACGGCATACGCCGATTACCGTGAATTGCTTGAAAAGGAAAAAGACCTGGATGCGGTAAAGATCATCACTCCTGATCATTTGCATGGCTTGTTTGCCATTGCTGCTTTAAAGAGAAATAAACACGTGCTGATGCAAAAGCCTGTCTCTAACCGCTTACTGGAAGGAAAAGCGGTGATAGATCTGGCAAAGCAGAAAAGTAATATCGTGACGCACCTGATACCCTGGGACTCTAATGGCAAGATGGACCAGGTAACGGAGTGGATCAATGGGGGAAAGATCGGGAAATTAAAAGAAGTACATAACTGGACCAACCGCCCGGTATGGCCACAGTTCCCTACGCTTCCAACTGAGGCAGTGACTGTTCCTGACGGCTTGAATTGGGATCTCTGGCTTGGGCCTGAAGCAGACCGTCAGTACTCACCTGAATATACGAACATGTTTTTCAGGGGATGGTATGATTTCGGCGGAGGGTCCATGGCCGATATGGGGCATTACAGTTTGTGGACGGTTTACAATGCGCTGCAATTGACCTCGCCTGAGGTTATTGAACCTAATTTGAGCCACTTCGTTACCATGAATGGCGTTACACCGGGTAGTGTAAAAAATGATTTCTCGTTCCCGATGGCATCTACTGTGCGCTTTAAATATCCTGCAAATGGGGACAGGCCCCCGGTTGATCTTTGCTGGTATGATGGGGGCATGAGGCCAGCCTTGCCTGATGAGTTGAGGGATATCAACGAAGAACTACCTGCCGAAGGGTTTATGTTTGTCGGGGAAAAAGGCAAGATAATAGCCGGCTTTTATGTACAAAACCCACGGCTTTTCTCAAAGAAAAAGAAAGAAGTAAAGGCAGCCATTGCCGGCGGACAAGCATACGCCCACGATAAAATGATAAACGCACTACAGCTATTTGCTGACTCCTGCAAAGCCGGTAAGCAATATCCGGGCAGCTTTATTGAGGCCGAGGCACTGACCGAAGCGGTCAATTTATACGCGGCAGCTTTGCGGTCAGGGCACCTGCTAAAATATGATGCGGCAAGCAGGCAGATAACCAATGTACCCGATGCAAATAAATACCTGGCGCGCGATTACAGAACCGGCTGGGATCCGAAAACCATTTAAAAATTATCAGATGAACAGGAGAAAATTTATTGGTCAAGGCACAGTAGGGTTAGGAGCTATGGTAATGATGCCTCATTTTTTGATGGCAGACGAGATAAAGAAATACAAGCACCCGGTTGGGTTTCAAACCTTCCCGATAAGGGATATGGTATCAAAGGACTTTACGGGTACGATGAAAATGATGGCCGGTACGGGCTATCAGTATACCGAAATGTGCTACCCCAAAGGTTATGCAGGTGCGGGGTTTGCCCCGTTGGTGGATGTGAAAGCCACGGATTTGCGTAAAATGATTGAGGATGCAGGCCTTAATTGCCCAAGCTGCCATATCGGTATGGGCGATCTGAAGAATCATTTTGGCGAGTGTATGGAATTTGCACATGGGTTGGGTCTGTCGCAAATCATTGCACCGGGCTTGGAAACGCCGGGGAAGAGTATAGCAGACTTTAAAGAAGCAGCGGGCGAATTCAACAAGATCGCCGAAAAGATCAAAGCGGAGGGAATGGCAACCGGCCTCCATAATCATAGCGGCGAGTTTAAAATGCTTGATGGTGAACTTATTTATGATGCACTAATGGGCGCTTTGGACGGCAACCTGGTTAAGATGCAGTTCCAAACAGAAGTGATCAACCTGGGCTTCAAAGGCTCAACCTATTTTAAAAAGTACCCCGGCAGGTTTATCTCCGCCCATCTGTCAGACTGGACTGCCGACAAGAAGCAGGTTCCTGTAGGAAAGGGTATCATCGACTGGAAGGAGTTTTTTGAGGGCGCCAAAACAGGCGGTATCAAGAACTTCTTTGTAGAAATGAATATGGAGAACTATAAGGATAGTGCGGGTTATATTCATGGGCTATTGGGGTGATGAGATAGACTCTTGTCATTGCGATCCGCCCAAAGGCGGAGAAGCAATCGCGAACTTTGCATCTTCGCCCTGTATAGCATGCGATTGCTTCGTATCCTCAATGACATAGTTTGTTAATTGTTTTGCTTGTGGGTGTGTTCGCCCTGCCTGTTACAAAATAAAGAACGGAACAAAACACGGACAAAGACATCAAAGATTTGCCGATTTACAAGTCCAAAATGGTCACAATATTGACAATGCGGTTTATTTGTCATTTCTTTACGTCATGAACCTATTCCTTTTTAGAACACAGGCAGTAAATGTGCTGCTGATCTTTATAATAGCCATCGGCTTGTCGGCCTGCAAAAAACATAATGTAAAGCCTGGCGGAGATGGCACGTCGGACACCAATCCACCACTTGCTATTACGTCGCTAAGCGTCACCTCCGGCCCTTATAATACCCCGGTCACTATTTCGGGCACCGGTTTTGATGCTGTGGCCGCGAATGATAAGGTTTATTTTAACGGTAAGCCGGCAACCATTTCATCGGCAACAAAAACTACGCTTACTGCTGTGGTACCAATGGGTGCCGGAACGGGTAATGTGAGCGTATCGGTTAGCTCGGTTAATAATGGCATATCGGTTAATGGTCCGGTGTTTAATTATGTATACACCTTAACGGTAAGCACGGTTGCGGGCAACGGACAACAGGGAGACACGAATGGTCCGGGTGCCCAGGCCTCGTTTAATACCCCCTGGGGTATATGCACTGACGCCGCCGGCAACCTCTATGTAGCTGATTATGGCAACAGCCTTATCCGCAAGATAGATGCCGCCGGAAAAGTGAGCGACTTTGCGGGCGCACGCGGCGTGACCGGATCAAAAGACGGGCAGGGCACCGCCGCAACCTTTTATGGCCCCTATTACATTAAGACAGATGCTTCCGGCAACTTTTTTGTAACCGATCTCGGCAACAGCCTGGTGCGCAAAATAACACCGCAGGGTATGGTAACTACTTTCGCGGGAAATAAAAACGGGGGCTTCAGTTTGTCTCCGGGGCTTGATTATCCAAGAGGCATAGCAATAGATGCCTCTGGCAGTGTATATGTGGCGGAGGGTTCGTCTCAAATACGTAAAATAACAGCTGCCGGTGTGGCGACGGTATATGCGGGCCATTATTATCAGGGAACGCAGGATGGCTATGGTCCCCAGGCTTCATTCGGCGATCTGCAAGGTTTGGCATTCGACGCCAAAGGCAATTTGTATGTGGCCGATGAGATATATTCAATGATCCGGAAGATAAGCCCGGCAGATACGGTGTCCACCTTTGCGGGAACTGGTACAAACGGATCGGCCAACGGTTTAGGGACAGCCGCATCCTTTCACGGGCCTTACGGACTAGCGACAGACAAAGACGGCAACGTTTACGTGGCCGACGTGGTAAATAACCAGATCCGGAGGATCACACCCGGCGGAACGGTGACAACATTTGCAGGGACCGGCGTCAAGGGTAGCGCCGATGGCCCGGCAAATTCAGCCACATTTTTTGGCCCTATAGATCTGACTGTTGATGCAAACGGTAACGTGTATGTTGTGGACCAGGGCAATAGCCTTATCCGTAAAATATCATATCAGTAAGCATTAATAAGTGCCGCGCATGTTTAGTGCCTGTTCTCTCCGCCTGTTACAAAATAACGGACGGAACAAACATCCAATAAATACGCTTTGTCATTCTGATCCGCCAGTTGGCGGAGAAGAATCTATTGATACATATGTTTAGTTCCTGACAGCTTCACGGAATAGATACTTCACTGCGTTCAGTATGACAAGTCTTATTAAAGGATTGCTTCGTTCCTCGCAAGGACGATTGGATAAAGATACTGTCACACCCTGTCGCCAACATAGGCACCATGTGACGGACGGTACAACACCATGTCATCCTTTCCGCCTCAAGGCGGATCAGGAACCCATAGGACAAGTCGACTGCATGCTGGCTACCTTTCTGATGGGGTGCCGAAATAAATTCGGCATGACGGAGGGGATAATCATAGTAATCATTAAATCACGCAAATCATAGTTCAGACAATTGCGCCAGGGATAGAAATGGATACCGGCCATGTGCATAATGCCAGAAGGCGTATGAATGGATAGCCCGCCCGGGCGCCCTGATAATCTTTATTGACCATAATCCATAGTCGATAGACCATAGCCACCTGTGCCGATCCATTGACTATGGACCATCACTCACCACTCACTACTCACCCCTCAAAAGCTCACCCCAATCCTTACCCCATTCTTCACATTGCTGCTGTTGTTGAACGAGGTGCCGTACATCACCCTGAAATTGAGGTATTGCAGACCAAAACCGAGTTCGTAATAGTTGTGCAGTTCGGGGGTTGCCAGGTAATTAAAATCGACGATCTCCTGTAGTTTCAGCTTGCGGATAAGGGGTATCTTGTTGGTGATAAAGCCGGAGAAATTATGCTCGATGTGGCCCTCGATATATTCAGTATAAGTGCTGGAACGATAATAATCTAATAATAAGAAGCTATTTGTATTATTTTGATAAAATAATATTTGATTTCCGCTGAACTGTTTATAGTCGGGAAAGTACAGATTGCTGGCGTTTAGAAACTTGCCTGCACCGATAAAGAAAGATGTGCGACCGTAAACACCCATGCTGATGTCTTTTTTGCTGATATCGGCGCTCAGCAGGTCGTAATCTACATCGGAGCCGAAGATATTTTTGAAGCCTTTGGTAAATGTGAGGCCTATAGTCGGGTAGCTCGACGGCAAATAACGCCTGCCGAAGGGATAGGTCTCATACTTATTACTGAAATCGTAAGTGGTGCGCAATGTTACTTTAAACGATTGATTTTCGGGGAATAATGGCACATCCTGCCCCGGCATCAGCGGGTTATTGGATGTAAACTCATGATTGCCGGGATGGAAGAAGCTGTAGCTGTTGGTATTGGGCAGCCATTTACGGTTTGCCCACTCGGCAGATGCGCTGGCCTGCCATCCCCCGGTTATCCTGCCCGAAAATGTCGCGGCAGCAAATTGCTTTTGGTAGATCTTAAGGTAATTCTCGCGCTCAAACAAGGTATAAACCGAGTTGAACAGGGGAGATAGGGGTGCGAGGTTGTTGAGGTCGGCCATTTCCGATCCGCCGGATACATTCAGATAAAAATTGCCTACGGGTATCTGCGCATTGGCATTTGCGTTGAACAGATGATTCGAAAAACCATAGCGCAGCTTTGCACCAAAAGCGATCATCTTGTTAGTATTGGTGTCAGCCTGTTTGCGGAAGCTAAAGCCATAATTGATCACCGGGCCCTCTACTGTATTGAACTGGAGGGAAGTGATCAGCGGATCGATATGATAAAATGCCCTCTTATACCGGTTGATGATGTTGACGCCTGTGAGCACAACGCTTGCGGGTGTTACCTTGTTGGTCTCCTTGTCCAACGAGTCCAGGTAGGGTTTCGATTCACGCTTTTTGGCTAATATTTCTTTCTTTTTATAGTCTGTTTTTTCTTCATCGGTTAAGGGTAATGGTCGTTCGCTGTTCCAGTAGGCGGTATCATTTTTATTTACCTTCTGGGGGATGTGCAATATTTCATTGAATTCGTGCTTTTTAAATACCGGGTTCAGGTCGTAATCCTTGTACACTGATACAAAATAGCCCTTCAGCTTGAAACCCAGTAATCCGCCACTGAAATCAAACCTGTTGCTGGATTGCAGCCAGGTATTGCCCACCGGCATAAATTGCTGGTTGATGCGCAGCGTATCCACAAAGTTGATATTGGCGCGACTGGTAATATACAGATTGAGTGCGTAGATGCGCCAGCTATCATCGGTAATATAGATCACCCCATCAAAACAGGGATCATGCCCGCGCCTTGGTGTCACCTTTATTTTATTGATGATAACACCATTCTCGGTTGATGTACCTAACAGCTTGTACCTGTAATAGAATAAAGCATTATCCGAGACAGGGGAGACAAACGGACGATTGCTCAAGCCGTTCCAGCTTTGAAAGTTCTCGTAGAAATTCACCTTGGCATCACTGGCGCGGTTAAAGCTGAACATCTGGTTGCTGCCCGAGAATTTGGAAGAGACCATCTCTTCATGTATTTGACCAGGATACAGGTAACTCAGCTTTGATTCAGACTCCGACAGGTAAACAATACCCCGGCGGTTAGAGTCGAGGCCGATCTCTTTGCCTGCTTTCTGAATATCAAACCCCATGAATTTTTTAGGAGCAGCCAGCAGCTTTTGCAAACCTTTGATATACACCTCGCAGGTATAAGCTTTTACTTCGCTTAAATGCGCCTTACGCTTTTTAATGGCCTTTCGGATAATGGCATAAGCGGGGTCTTCTCCCTTGGCATTAACAGTAACTGACTTTAAATCATATACTTCGGGGGAGAGTGTAGTATTTAGTCTAGAGTTGTTTTTCAGGTCGATATGACGGGTTTCCTGTTTGTAGCCTACCGCTTTAAATTGCAGATCGTATTGCCCGGGCAGTAATGCAAGGGAATAATCACCTTCGATGTTGGCTGATGCGCCGTTGGTAGTATTCTTCACATACACGCTGGCAAAGGGGACAGGTTTGCCGTTCTGATCGGTCACCTTTCCGCTGATTATTATTTTTTGACCCAGGGTAGTAAAACACACACCGAAAAACAGGAGAAATAGTAAGGCAGATTTCATAAGCAGCAAGCTTAATGCTAAGATGTACTTTATTTAATAAAGTTGTTAGACGCGGAGAGTTAAATATTGTTAAAGAGAAATTATAAGAGCGTCATTGCGAGGAACGAAGCAATCTCTATGCTATACAGAGCGAATAGAAAGGTAATGGACCCGCATAGTTTACGCGTCCTATGTAGAGATTGCTTCGTTCCTCGCATTGACGTTGCGGTGTATAAGTTCAGACAATGAGTCCCATCAATTCCTCATCGCTAATAATAGGAATATTCAGCTTGGTGGCTTTCTCCAATTTGGCGGGGCCCATATTATCGCCCGCTACCAGGTAGTTGAGCTTGGCGGATATGGAGCTGAGTATCTTACCGCCGTTTTGCTCGATGATGTCTTTCAACTCATCGCGGGAATATTTCTCGAATGTTCCTGATATGATAAAGTTCTGACCCAGCAGTTTTTCACTTTGCAGAGTAACTTCTTTTTCCTCGGCTACAAACTGCAGGCCGTGAGCTTTTAGTTTTTCTATTTCTTCGCGGTGCTTTTCATCTTCAAAGTATTCAATAATGCTGCGGGCTATGCGTTCGCCTATTTCTTCAACTGCATTCAGCTCATCAAAAGAGGCAGCCACCAGGTTTTCAATGGTTTTGAAATGGGCAGTCAGCTTTTTGGCAACTGTGGCGCCTACATACCTTATCCCCAAGCCAAACAACACCCGGTCGAACGGCATTTGCTTTGATTTCTCGATGCCCTCCAGCATGTTGGTGATGGATTTTTCGCCGAAGCGCTCCATCGTTTTTAGCTGATCGGCCTTATTGTGCAATTCATAAATATCACTGATATGCTTTATAAAGTCTTTCTGATATAAGGTTTCAATGGTTTCGTCGCCCAAACCGTCGATATCCATTACCTTACGGCCTGTAAAATGCTGCATCTTCCCAACGATCTGTGTAGGGCAGCCCTCGTCATTAGGACAATAAAATGCGGCTTCGCCTTCCTTACGCTCTAATGGGGTATTGCAGTCGGGACAAGTGGTGCGGTAAACAATAGGTTTGGCATCCGGCTTACGCTTTTCTAAATTCACACTGATGATCTTCGGGATGATCTCTCCGCCCTTTTCTACATAAACAGAATCGCCTTCATGCAGATCCAGGCGAATGATCTCATTGGCATTGTGTAAAGTGGCACGCTTAACGGTTGTTCCTGCTAAAAATATCGGTTTCAGGTTAGCAACCGGGGTAACAGCACCTGTACGCCCAACCTGGTAGCTTACGCTCAGCAACTCAGTTTCTACTCTTTCGGCCTTGTATTTATAGGCGATGGCCCAGCGTGGAGATTTAGCAGTAAAGCCCAGCTCCTGTTGCTGTGAATAGTTATTTACCTTGATCACAATGCCATCGATGTCATAGCTCAGGTTAAAGCGCTTGCTTTCCCACTTGCTTATAAAATTAAGTACCTCTTCAATGTTAGCGCACAGCTTGCTTTCGTTATTCACAGGGAATCCCCAGCTTTTAACTGCCTGCAAGCTTTCCCAATGGGTTTTAAATAATTGCTTTTCGGTGTAAAGGAAGTACATAAAACTATCAAGCGGGCGTTTAGCTACCTCAGCAGAATCCTGTAGCTTAATAGTCCCCGACGCAAAGTTGCGGGGATTGGCATACGGCGGTTCGCCGTTCTCAATGCGCTCATCATTCAATCGTTCAAAGGCCTTCAGGTGCATAAATACCTCACCGCGTATTTCAAAATCATCCGGATAAGCTCCTTCATATAGCTTTTTGGGAATACTACGTATAGTTTTTACATTGGTTGTCACTTCATCGCCTTGCGTGCCGTCACCGCGGGTTACGGCTTGCTCCAGTTTGCCATCTTTATAAGTCAGGCTCATAGATAGGCCATCGAACTTCAGCTCGCATACATATTCAAAGTTATCACCGATAGCTTTTTTGATGCGCTGATCGAAGTCAAGCAGCTCCTGTTCGTTATAGGTATTGCCAAGTGACAGCATCGGCCAGCGGTGCCTTACGGTCTGAAACTCTTTAGTGATAAAGCCCCCGACGTTTTGAGTTGGCGAATCCGGGTCGATCAGCTCCGGGAATTGTGTTTCCAGCGCGGTCAGTTCTTCCAATTTCTTATCAAAATCCAAATCGGTAATGGTAGGCATGGCCAGCACATAGTAGTTGTAATTGTGCTGTTTAAGCTCAGCCGAAAGGGCTGCTATCCGTTTTTTAGCTTCTTCGAATGACATAAGCGAAGATAGTAAATTAGTGATTTAGCTATAGTGTTAAGTTAAATAGTTAAAAAATGTTAATGTTTATTAATTCTACAAAAATAGTCGACTATCTAAACTTTGAACTGGGGAAACGTGAATTCACAATTGTGGAAATCGGGGAGTTGGGCATTTTAACTGTGGAGAAAATTCCACACTTTTATTTGAAATAAAAGAATAGAAACCTTATTAAATAAAAATAGCCGAACCTCGCGCCCAGCTATAATTACTAATTAATTTAACTGTATTAATAAATACAACAAGTGTGCCAATTGTTCAATTTTCTTTTTACGCAATGTGATTCAAGTAACAAAGGTGTTACAAACAGCGGGTTTTTTCCTGATAAGCAAATCTATTGCTGTCATGTGAAAAATAGCATCATTTGGCAACAGGGGTTTAATTTACACGGGACAGGAATTCCCGGGACTTTTATTTCACATATCCCGGCGGGCGGAATTTAAAATGGAGGTTAAACCAAAAACGGTTTACTACATCTTAGTAATAAATTAATGCATAATCTACTATGAAAAAGATCACAAAATTAATGGTATTGGCAGGGGCCTTATCCCTGTTTGCGGTTAGTGAAAGTAAAGCACAGGAAATTGTGGTACGTGCACGCATGCACGCACCTGTTGTTGCAGTACGGCCTGCACGCCCGTCACCACGTCATGTTTGGGTAGAAGAGGAGTGGGCTCCAAGCGGCGGTACTTATGTTTATAAAGGAGGATACTGGGCTGCTCCGCCATTTGCAGGTGCAAGATGGGTGCCGGGTCGCTGGCGCCATACGCCACGCGGCTGGGCCTGGAGACCAGGGCATTGGAGATAAGGATTAAAAACGGTGATCAGCGGCCAGGAAAATCCTGGTAACTGATAGATACAAAAGAGCGATAAGGTTATCCTTATCGCTCTTTTTAGTTTTGTAAAAGTATATAAGAGGTATTCGTGGTATTGATGGTTATTTATCGGTAATAATTTGATCAGTAGTCAGGGTCATAGGGATGGTCATGCCACCCGGAACTTCCGGGGTATCTTTAATGTGTACATCACCTTTAATCGCCTGGTTGATTTTTGCTTCAATTACCCATCCGGTTACCCGATCTACTTTCATATCGTTTGTTGAGGTTCCATTAATAACATATTTCATTGGTATGTTATTAATCACAGTATACTCATCAGAGGGCACAGGGGTAATTACTGCGTCGCCATGTA
>Ga0307510_10006926_pt1 | contig 13517 bp, 8 predicted proteins | sample 12_EM_MG_FD_207224 | JGI IMG/M metagenome (GOLD analysis project Ga0307510, IMG submission 207224) | Populus trichocarpa ectomycorrhiza microbial communities from riparian zone in the Pacific Northwest, United States - 12_EM | ecosystem: Host-associated > Plants > Roots > Unclassified | place... | reverse complement strand
TGTTGCAAAGAAGTCCTTCGGTGATCGAACCCTGGGGGTTAGGAGGGAGGGGGTTTTGGGTCGGGGCTTCTGATAATGGGGATTCAGGGGGGGCTCTTTAATGTCTTAGTAAGCAAAAATATTAGGAAATTTTATGGGAATTTCCACCTTCAACCCGGCGCTATGAGTATTTATCGCTCAGAATCAGGAAAGGGGGACCACCAGTTCCAGTTTATTTGCTTGTTCTGCTACATCTTGCTTCCTCTTCTTATCATTTTATTTGCTCCCAATTGCCTTTAAATGTCTTTGTTACGATTTTGTCAGAAGGGGCTCTATCTTACTCGAGTATAACCCTTAGTTTGAAAAAGCACGTTCCTAGACCTTCGACCATTTTTGATCCAACCCCCTTCGCTGCAACATTGCTGCTGGTTGCTGCACCTACCACAATCTACCCCATGCATGAGGGGTCGGCTTGTCAAAACCAAACACCTCTCGATGCCCAACCCATGTAGCTACCCAAAGAGCCGTTAGATATGCTAATAGATAGTCTTCGATAAGAGCTTCGGTAGGATAACTCAGGATCCGCGATTTACCACCGGGCTAACTGAATGGGTGAGCAGAGTACTGTACCCGCGGATCTCCAGCAACCAACTCTAAAACAAATTACCATATGAACAACCCTCTTCATGTATTGTACCCCAGAACATATGTAAAATTGGAATAGCTACAAAAATACCGGTATACACGGAAAATAAATAAATTCGACTCTGCTTCGGCTAGTTCACACACGGCTAAGTTATGCTTAGTGCTCTTTTTTCAGTTGCGCGCCGGGTGTTTTGCTTAGTCATCCAGCCGTACTGAAAAGAAGAAAATCGGTGGAATATTATCTACTTCACAGCAGGGGAGAAGTACGGGAAAACAACTGTCACTTTCAAAGCACACTCAAGTAGAAAGGAAAACCACACAAGTCACGATCAATTCAAGCTCATCAAACTACTTCACAAAACTAACCCAGCAAACCACACAAGACAGAAAATTCCCGTCGCAAAGAAAGTCCAACCTTGCAGATTGTCCGACTAGCTAAGTACAGGTCCAATTTTCCTTCTTCAACCCACACGATCCTCGTTGCCGCTTCTTCGTTGCCGTTGTCCTCGTCGAGGGAGGGAAGGGAAGGAGGGGGGGCGTGAGGGAAAACAAAACCTAACTTACATAGAAGCCCCTGTCCACAAAGCCTAGGCAACAGGCACCCCTGCAGAACCGCGAAACCTCCCAAAGCCAAGATCGTGACTAACTATCTATTTAGTAAAAGTTAATCGCAGATAAGCTAGAAAACAGCAAGTTAAGAAAGTCAATTTTAAACCGTAACAGTACCACTTGACTGTCATTGGTCGCAGGTCTCTGAAGCTATCCTCTAACACTTCAGATGGTAGCATCATCCATTTCACCTCATAGAAAAACAATTAATCCGCATTACCCTACTGGGACTCCCACCTCTCCTTTCTTCCTCATACCTCCGCCGAGGCCGCCTCTCTCACTCCGCCGTTCACCGCTCTTTCCTGGGTTGTTTTGCAGTGCGGTCACCAACCGTCACTCGTCTAATTTTATTTTTCGAGCGGTAAGCTTACATAGCGTAGCATATAGAACACTGTGTGGCATGGAACCACCGCAAACCTAGAAAATTCCACGAACCGGGCCGGTATATAAAAAGCATCTTAAATTTCAATTGGAATATAAGGGCAGGGATTGTAGACGGGGTGCAGAGGATGAAAGGAAAACGTATAATAGGTTGACTTTTTAAATTCAATTTCAACCCCCAAGGACTGCGGGGCAGGAATATTATAGATCTGATTTGAATCCCCTTCGGTAGTGCTCTCCTACGTGCACTGCCCTCCATCTGCTGCCGAAGCCCATATTTTCAGTCCTTTTAATCATTACCGGTACCCCTAATTTTCCAATCTTGGCGTCGAGGCATCCGGAGACTTTTGAGACCCCCAAGTATGCCGGGGGGGGGGTCACTTATTGTCCCCAGGGGTGTGTGGGAAAGAAGCTAAATTTATGTTTCCGGGTAGGCGGTTACGGCCTTCCGGATAAGAATAACCCGGACCCAACCCCGCCCTCCTTAGCCCCTCCGTAGCCCTATCCTCCTCATATGCTACTAAAGCCTCACCTTCAAGTCCCTTGCTTAACCGTCCCCTAAGCTAATCATTGCAGATTGTCTATCATATTTAAAATGCGCCAACTCAACTCATCAGCACTTTCCCCAGCATGGCCTCCTATATCAAAAAACGCCATTACCCGGAGTCAAATTTTAGAGAGGACGACACCGCTCCTCGATATTGCGCCCTCAGTGGCTACTTAGGGTAACCTACCGCGCTGCCCTCCCCCCTAACACTATTATAATATTATCCAAGCTTGTGACTTAGTCACCACCCCATTCCCTCCCAGGTTGTTTTGTTTTGCCGTCATCGACCGTCACTCGTCCAATTCTCTCATCCGTGCGGTAGGTTTACACAGCATACCACACAGAATAACACGAGTATGGAATGGACCCACCGTAAACTTACCAGATTATCTGAGAAGGGCCAGTATAATAAAAGCAGCTTAAATTTCAATTGGGTTACAAAGGCGGGGGTTACAGATGGGTGGCAGAAGAGGGGGGGGACCTAGCTTGACTTCTTAAATTCGAAATCAGCGCCCCAGTATTGCGGAGTCGGAGTATTAAAGATCTGATTTGAGTCCCCTTCGGTGGTACTCTCCCTCATACGCTGCCCTCTATCTGCTGCTAAAGCCCCATATTTTCAGTCCTTTGCCTAAAATGCTCTAATCGTTACCGGCCGCCCACCTAAAACCCATTTATGATAAGGAAATGCAACTCAAGGTGGAATCCTACGGCGAAAGGACACCATTACCCAGCATGAAATTCTAGAGCGCAAGATACTGTTCCCCGATATTGCGCCTTACATCTATAATCTTTTGTAACATCGAGTATCATCCAAATACTAGTGTCTCGGAAATGGCAAGGCTTTCCCTGCCCACTTGGGGGTATATGGGTTCGTAGTACCAGGCTTGGCCGGATAGGACGCCCTGAGAAGAGAAAGGCCTCCGCGGTTAAAGGGGTGGGATACCCTTCCCAACTCTCTTACAAGTGGGTGATTCATAGCCATGTAGGCAGAATGACGATTTTGAAAAGTTCGGGTACAATAGCGGTGCTCGTAGGATGGGTTGATTTCAAAGTTAAAAGATACCTTACCGAACTAATCTTCCTCCACGGGCAAGACTATAAAGTTTAGATAGCCCCCCAACTTCACCTTATTTTTAAGGTCACGCCTAGAAAAAGTAGCATGTAAATTAAGCATGGTCTTGGCCAAATCGTGTCCAATCACAATCATATTTTAGTCAACTAGCTTTTTCTGCGTCTATTTTTACACGAGTGCTGGAAATATCTGCACTTCTCACTATTCCCGATATCTAAGAAACCCTTGGGCCCACACTTCGGGGGTGTGGGGAAGGGAAGGGAAGGAAAATAAGGGAACCATAGAAAAAAATTGAAATATGATGGAAACTTGAGCCACAACGGCTTGTCTCGGCACAAGAGGAACAGTGCCGCATCAATGGCAAACCCCTGATTACAATGACTTGACTAAATAAGAAATCTATAAAGAGGTCTGCAGCCGGCATTTGATTGATATGGGCATTCCTATCACATGGGATCTATCAACTAAGAAAAAATATTTAAGTGGAGTTTCTGTGGCAGGCTTCCGATGGAAGGGAAGAAAGCAAAGCAAATACCCTAAGGTTGGAATTATAGATTGCAGGCTGAGGTTGAACTGGAATGAGAGAAAGGATAAAATGGCGGCAATGGGTAGGTTTATGGGATCCCCGCGGCCCTTGCGGGAATGGCGCATAGGTCATCCATATTTGAGGACGGTAGGGTAGGCAATGTCGCCTCGGTCTCAGGTGGTGCTAGGGGTGTGGATTCTGGGGGCTGAAGTAGCGCTATCACTCCCGCATGGCCACGCTCAGCAGCACACCACAGTGGCGTTCGGCCACGGTGATCCGGTTTGTTAGAGTTGATGTCGTTATGCCCGAGTAGCATTTTCACCACTCTCTCGTGCCCATCCCAAACAGCACAATAGAGTGGTGTTCGGCCAAGGTTATCCGGTCTGTTAGGGTTGACGTCGTCCCGCTCGAGCAGCATTTTCACCACTCCCTCGTGCCCACCCCAAGAAGCACAATAGAGTGGTGTTCGGCCGCCGCTATCTGTTTTTTCGGGGTTGAGATCGTCCCGTCCGAGTAGCATTTCCACCACTCCCTCATGCCCGCCCCAAGAAGCACAACAGAGTGGTGTTCGGCCGTCGTTATCTGGTTTGTTAGGGTTGACGTCACCCCGTCCGAGCAGCATTTTCACCACTCTCTCATGCCCACACCAAGAAGCACAACAGAGTGGTGTTCGGCCGTCGTTATCTGGTTTGTTAGGGTTGACGTCGTCCCGCCCGAGCAGCATTTTCACCACTCCCTCGTGCCCACCCCAAGAAGCACAATAGAGTGGTGTTCGACCGCCGCTATCTGTTTTTTCGGGGTTGAGGTCGTCCCGTCCGAGTAGCATTTCCACCACTCCCTCGTGCCCACCCCAAGAAGCACAACAGAGTGGCGTTCGGCGGTTGTTATCTGATTTGTTGGGGTTGACGTCGTCCCGTCTGAGTAGCATTTTCACTACTCCCCCATGCCCACCCCAAGAAGCACAATACAGTGGTGTTCGGCCGCCGCTATCTGTTTTTTCGGAGTTGACGTCGTCCCGCCCAAGCAGAATTTTCACCACCCCCTCGTGCCCGTTCCAAGCAGCACAACAGAGTGGTGTTCGGCCGTCGCTATCTGGTTTGTTAGGGTTGACGTCGTCCCGTCCGAGTAGCATTTCCACCACCCCCTCATGCCCACTCCGAGCAGCACAACAGAGTGGTATTCGACCATAGTTATCTGGTTTGTTGGGGTCGACGTCGCCCCATCCAAGCAACATTTTGACTACTCCCTCGCGCCCATCCTGGGCAGCACAACAAAGTGGCGCTTGGCCGTCCATATCTGGTCTGCTAAGGTCAACATCGACCCGTTCAAGCAGCATTTTCACCACTCCCTCGTGCCCATTCCAAGCAGCATAGGAGAGTGGCGTTAGGCCGGCGCTACTTGGCCTGTTGGGGTTGATGCCGTCCCGCCCGAATAGCATTTTCACCACTCCCTCGTGCCCATTCCAAGCAGCATATGAGAGCGGTGTTCGGCCATCGCCGTCTGGTTCATTGGGGTTCACGTCATCCCGTCCGAGTAGCATTTTCGCCACTCCTTCGTGTCCATTCCGAACAGCACAACAGAGTGGTGTTCGGCCGTTGTTATCTGGTTTGTTGGGGTTGACGTCGTCCCGATCAAGCAGCATTTCGACTACTCCCTCACGCCCATCCTGGGCAGCGCAACAAAGTGGCGTTTGGCCGTCGATATCCGGTTTGCCGGGGTCAACGTCGTCCCGTCCGAGTAGAATTTCCACCACCCTGTGGTGCCCATTCTGCGCAGCGCAACAGAGCGGTGTTTGGCCGAGCATATCCAGTTTATCGGGGCTGATGTCGCCCCGCCCCAGTAGTATTTCAACCACATCCTCGTGCCCATTATAAGCAGCCCACCCGAGAGGTGTATTACCAATGCAGTCCTCTTGATTGATATCGCAACCCCCAACCCCTAGAAAACCGACCACAATCCCAACAATTCCAAAAAAAGATGCATAGTGTAGACCACCGAACATTTCAAGTTTGGCGGAATCAATAGTGGGCGAGTAGTACTTCTGCGCTTCCAAGAGGATTTTAGTTGGTATCTGGTTACTGCAATCGTCAAATAGCTCTAGTGCAAGTAATTTACCACATTCCGAAAGGTCCCGTTTCGCGTGGGTTCCCCAATGTACCGAAGAATATTCGAGAAATGGTGTGCTCTGGAGATCGGGAGAGGGCACGGTCGAAAGAGCCTTGACCTGCTGAGAATTCAGATAACGCAAGCAGGTTTCTGCAATTGTTGAGTGAGTTGTACCAAAAAGCGCTAGGTGAGCCCGGAGGTACTCTTGAAGGGTAAAGTGGATTAGCCGGACTGTAGAAGACTTCGTATCCACGACAACAAGCCCCTGACAGCAGAATAGCAGTGTCCCTATTGAAGGGACATTGTCGGTGTTGAGATTCGCCGACCCTACATCGATTGCAAGGGCGTGACACAACTCATCAGGCTTCAAGGGCCGCTCCGAGTGAGAGATCCACATCAAAGCCGCAATGCCAAGCCTAGCCATCTCCCCTCCTTGACCCTTTATCCGATTCAACGTTGCACCATAAGCATCCCCCAACCCTAAGCCATCGGTCATCGCACTCAGCTTTTGTCGCCTGCGGTAGATTGTAGTTTCCTTCAAGATCGCATCGACATTCAGCGAGACCAGCAGGAATCTAGATATATATGTCAGTAGATAATTTAATGTAGTCTGCCAAGTGTTGGTAGCCACACGCACATTTCCGAAATATCATCAGGAATTTTCTTGAGGATATCTGCCTCTAAACTACTATCCATCGCGTCTGGGATAGGATCCTCATCCAACCTAGCACGAAGATAACTGATGATATCATCTCGCCTAGGAGTGATTGATACACTGGTTACCCTCCCAGCAAGACGCCTTTTAACTTGAGTCTCAATGTGTGGCCTCCCAGTAACAAATATTCGAGTCCCTGGAGATTTTTGAAGAATTTGGCTAAGTGAACCGAGAAGCTTAATCTGATGCCCAACCACGCATTCATCTAGCGCATCAATGCAGATGAATGTTCGCTTCTCCGAAGTGGTAGTCTGCAGCATCCCCACAATGTCTGAAAGTCGCGGCCCCCGCCCACCGAGCACTTTTTTCTGGTTTTCGTAGGCTCGCACTATTTCCCCTGGCACCTCATCTAGTCCGCCCACAACCTGCTTGAGTAGGACACCCAACACATTCGTCGGTGAGTGCTCCTTTTGGGCCGCGAAGTCGAAGTAAAAACATGCGACAGCGACATCTCGTCCCCCAGCCTGATCGCACAAGCGGTCTATAACCAATGAGCTAACATCGCAGCCTGTCAGCACTTGTACCCCCCCAATTCATCACGGCTAGTTCTTGTTACCTAATATAAGTCTTCCCGGCCCCCGGGTCTCCACGGCAAAACAAAACTGCTCTATCAGATTCATGTCCCCCACTACCTGCGCACCAGCTTCTAAACTCCTCGGTTTGTAAGAGCCATTCCCCTATATCTTCCACCCTGCTTTCTTGGATGTCCTGATGCCGTAACCTAGGCTCTAGTGGGGATAGCCAGGCTAGGATGTTGGGTCGGTGATCGGCGGCATTAATGGTATTAAAAGTGTTCAAAGAGTTGATATTATTACTGAAAGGCGACATTTTCTGCGTTTTGCTGCTTAGGACACTGCAGATGGTGGATGATAGATGATGGAGTCGGTCGGCTGCCTGACTAGAATTCCTAGGCTGAAAAAAAGCAGAGTCTTTTGTGGAACCCTATTCAGCCTCATGATCGCCCAATCAATCTCACCCAAATCTGTGCGCACACCCGCATGCGACTATGATCCCTCTAATTCCTCGCCTGCATCTGATATCTCGCTGCCTTGTCACGTTAGTCTCACCGGGCTGCCCTTTCTTGCACCACTACCGGTATCCTTCCTAGACCATTCCGTGCATCCACATTGCCCATCCCCTCCCTGCTTCCGCATAGTACGGTACTCGTACAGTAGAGTACAATGTGTGGCGAGATGTTATTCTAGAATAGTTATTTGATGTTAACCCGCGAAATATGTCCCTGCCGCTCCAGTGAGTGGGCTCATATGGTACCCTTGTATCTCATCATGCGCCACCCACAGCGCTCACCTTAGCCGACGACACAACCTAATCAAACATAAGTTCTTAATCTTAACTTCTGGCACTCCAGCTGCTTCTCCATGGAAGCCGTCATCCCTCCGATCGTTCCCAACATCCCCATACCAGGGAAGTTTCTGCCAGAACTTGTATCTCCCCCACTATCATGCCGCTATCCCTTCAAGTACCGACATCTGCCCTAGATATGTGTCGGAACGGCTCCGAACTGCCTAGCAGTACAACTATACAAGTACCTTGTTTGGCAGCTAATGGGGGGTCGGAAGATACCGCAATCTCTATACGATTCACGTACCGCTAGAAACCTATGACAAACTCAATTCCATAGTATAAAATTGGTAGAAGAACCCACTACGCTAGCCAAGACGCTTCCCAAGCTCCGAGCCCACAGTTCCATCCAAAGCCTCCGTGACATGGCCGGGATCGGGTGTCCCGCCATTGCACCATCCAATACGGTACGATATGTTGCGTGCGCGCTTAAGCTAAGTTCCCGGCGATTGACCAAGCACCCCCAAACCCCCAAGCAACCACTATAGCTGACTCCAACACCGTTTTTTCCAACTCTGTCGTGTTCTAGCACGCATCCCCAAACCCGATCCATGGCGTCTTGATAACCGAAACGTCTGACCTCCAACCCTTCGAAACTGCCCAACTATATCCATAAATCTCCAATGACTATCCCACCGCCATCTCCTTCCTCCCTACCGCCATAAAGATAACGTCAGCGACCCCAGCCCCACAGCCCAGGGCCCCAGTCGATCAGAACGCAGGGGTACGCCTCAGTCCCCCTTAGAAGCTATCCGCCACATACTCTCGGAAAAAAGGGAAAAAAACCGAGAGCGAGCGGAGATACTTGCGGGATCCCCGCGTATTCATTGAAATTCCTTCACAGGCCACCCGTTCTAGAATGGAGGACTCTGCACGAGAATCTGCTCATGCTGCCGGGTGCTAAAGTAAATCACGTGATCTTCATTCAGCTTTGCCAGCGACTTTTATGGATAACCTGGTGCTTCTCTTTTCCTCCCCTTTAGCTTACAGAGGAATATTATTGCCACTTAACCGGTATAATATTATTTCTTCTCTTTCTTCTCGCCTCTTTTTTTAGTTACCAGGATGGCGGAGGTGTGCTGTTGTCATGGACCACTCGCTCAGGCTCGGCTAATTTTGTGATTTTTTTTGTAAAGTCCCTGTCGGCTAATTTTGTGAACGAATGTCGGTATTATACGACGTCGAAAATACCGGTCATAAATTTACTTGTTGATACTCATCAACGTCAACTATGATAGTATTCCTACACTGCCAGAACTGCCGGTGTTATAGTAGATTGCTATATCTATCGTAATCTACCCCGCCCCTCCAATAATCAAAGGGTAAGTTCGCCCATTTTCAGTCCTGCGGATATAGGCATCTTTCTGGACAAAAGTTATCATTAGTACTAATAGTTCTAAGTATCTCTAAAATTTAAGGGCGAAATTCGGAACCACCGGAATCCCGATTCCCACCCCCACCACTTAATAAATTAACTAAACATCTACTACATTATTTTTGGTTGCACACAGGGAGGGAGAGAGTTGCTTGGTCATCCCACCGTACTGGTTGTCATTGGTAGCAGGCCTCTCATATTAGACCGAGTGAGAGTTCAGAAGGGCGGCACCCTCAGTGAGGCTTGGTATGGCTTTACACTGAGGGTGCTGCCTCACTGAACACTCACTTGGTCCATCTTCTAACACTTCGACGCCAACATCATCATTCCCACCTTGTAGCAAGGCGGTCAATCCACATTGCCCCACTGGGACTTTTGCCTCTCCTTTCTTCCTTTCTCTCATCCTCGCTGAGGCTACTTCTTCCGCTTCCCCCGCCCCTCCGATTTACAATCTCCCTAATGACACTATCTCAGTTCCCTTACCTGAATGACCGCTTCCCAAATGCGCTATCCCCGCTACTGCGCATCCTGCTACATCCAAGCTACTCCACCTCTAATTCTATTACCTCCAAGCTTGTGACTTGGTCCCCTCCACCATTCTTTCCTAGGTTGCTTTGTACACTAGTCATAGATGGTCACTCGTCTGATTTTATCCTTCGTGCGGTAAGTCTACACAGCGCACCACACAGAAAACGGCTCAGCGTGGCAGCCCACCGTAAACCTACAAAATTATCTAAGCCGGGCAAGTATATAAAAAAAGTATCTTAAATTTCAATTGGGATGTAAGGGCGGAGGTTATAGATGGGGTGCAAAGGAGGGGAGGAAAACGTAACCTGACTTTTTAAATTCAAAATTAACCCCCCAGGATTGCGGGGTAGGGATATTATAGGTCTGATCTGGATCCCCTTCGGTAGTGCTCTCCTACATACAGTGCTCTCCATCTGCTGCCGAAGCCCATATTTTCGGGCCTAACTATCCTCCGATAACTACAGGTCAGCCGCCAAAAGAATCCGCTAACTTAACTCAGCACTTTCCACAACATGAGCTCCCACAGCAAAGGACACAATTACCCGGCATGGAATTCTAGAGCGCAAGATACTATTCCCTGATATTGCGCCTCGCATGTAAGTTAGTGGGTGCTTCATAGCACCGTGGGCCGAGTGACAATTTTGAAAATTTCGGGCAGGATAGCGGTGCTTGTAGGATGGGTTAATTCCAGAGTTAAAAAATACCTTAACGAACTAATCTTCCTCCGCGGGCAAGACTATGAAGTGCAGATAGCCTCCCAACTCTACATTATTTTCAAGCTCACGTCCAGAGAACAGTAGCATGTAATTTAAGCATGATCTTCGCCAAACCATGTCTAATCACAATCATATCTTGGTCAACTGGCTTTTGCGTCTATTTTTAAGAGTGCTGGAAATTTCTGCACTTCGCACTATTTCCCGATATCTAAGAAACCCTTAGGCCCACACTGCGGGGGTGTGGGGAAGGAAATGAAAATAGGGGAACTTTAGAAGAAAATTGAAATATGATGGAAACTTGAAGCCACACCAGCTTGTCTCGGCACAAGAGAAATAGTGCCGCATCAATGGCAAACCCCTAATTACACTGACTTGGCTAAATAAGAAATCCATAAAGACGTCTGGAGCCGGCATTTGATAGATATGCGCATTCCTATCGCATGGGATCTGTCAACTAAGAAAAAATATTTAGGTTGAGTTTCTGTGGCAGGCTTCCCATGGAACGCAAAGCAAATACCCTAAGGTTGGAATTATAGAGTGCGGGCGGAGGTTTGAACTGGAATGAGAGAAAGGATAATATGGCGGCAGTGGGTAGGTTTATGGGATTCATGTGGCACTTGCGGGAATGGCGCATAGGTCATCCATATCTAAAGACGGTAGGGTATGCAATGCCGCCTCGGTCTCAGGTGGTGCTAGGGCCTAGGGGTGTAGATTCTGGGGGCTGAAGTAGAGCTATCACTCCCGCATGGCCACGCTCAGCAGCGCACCACAGTGGTGTTCGGCCACGGTTATCCGGTTTGTTAGGGTTGATGTCGTTATGCCCGAGTAGCGTTTTCACCACTCCCTCGCGCCCATTCCAGACAGCGCCCCAGAGTGGTGGTCGGCCGTTGTTATCCGTTTTGTTGGGGTTGACATCATCTCGCCCGAGTAGCATTTTCACCACTCCCTCATGCCCGCCCCAAGCAGCACAACAGAGTGGTGTTCGGCCGTCGTTATCCCGTTTGTCGGGTTTGACGTCGCCCCGCCCGAGTAGCATTTTCACCACTCCCACATGCCCGCCCCAAGCAGCACAACAGAGTGGCGTTTGGCCGTCGTTATCCCGTTTGTTGGGGTTGACGTCGTCCCGCCCGAGTAGCATTTTCACCACTCCCTCGTGCCCACTCTGAGCAGCACAACAGAGCGGTGTCCTGCCGTCGTTACCTGGTTTGTCGGGGTTGATGTCGTCCCGTCCAAGTAGCATTTTGACTACTCCCTCGTGTCCATCCTGGGCAGCACAACAGAGCGGTGTTCGACCGTCGTTATCTTGTTTGTCGGGGTTGACGTCGTTCCGTCCAAGTAGCATTTTCGCCACTCCCTCATGCCCGTTCCAAGCAGCACAACAGAGTGGTGTTCGGCCGCCGTTATCCGGTTTGTCGGGTTTGACATCGTCCCGCCCGAGTAGCATTTTCACCACTCCCTCATGCCCGCCCCAAGAAGCACAACAGAGTGGAGTTCGGCCGTCGTTATCCCGTTTGTTAGGGTTGACGTCGTCCTGCCCGAGTAGCATTTTCACCACTCCCTCGTGCCCACCCCAAGAAGCACAACAGAGTGGTGTTCGGCCGTTGTTATCGGGTTTGTTGGGGTTGACGTCGTCCCGTCCGAGTAGCAGATTGACTACTTCCTCGCGCCCATCCTGGGCAGCGCAACAAAGTGGTGTCTGGCCGTCGATATCCGGTGTGCCGGGGTGAACGTCGTCCCGTCCGAGCAGCATTTTCACCACCCCTCCGTGTCCATTCTGTGCAGCACAACAAAGTGGTGTTTGGCCATGCATATCAGGTTTATCGGGGCTGATGCCATCCAGTCCGAGTAGTATCTCAACCACATCCTCGTGTCCATTATAAGCAGCCCACCCGAGAGGTGTATTACCAATGCAGTCCTCTTGGTTGATATCCCAACCTTGCGCCTCCAGAGAACCAGCCACAATCTCAACAATTCCAAAAAAGGATGCATAGTGTAGACCACCGAACAGGGAAAGTTTGGCGGAATCAATAGTGGGTGAGTAGTACCGCTGCGCTTCCAAGAGGATTTTAGAGGGTATTTGGTTATCACAATCGTCAAATAGCTTTAGTGCAAGTAATTTACCGCATTCCGAAAGGTCCCGTTTTGCGTGGGTTCCCCAATATACCGAGGAATATTCGAGAAAAGGTGTGCTCCGGAGATCGGGAGAGGGACTGGTGGAGAGAGCCTTGACCTGCTGCGAATTCAGATAACTCAAGCAGGCTTCCGCCATTGTCGAGTGAGCTGTGTGAAAAAGCTCAGGGTGAGCCCGGAGGTATTCTTGAAGTGTAAAGTGGATTAGTCGGACCACGGAAGCCTTCTTGTCCACAACAGCAAGCCCCTGGCAACAGAATAGCAGTGTCCCTATTGAGGGGACATTGTTGGTGTTGAGATTTCCCGACCCTATCTCGACCGCAAGGGCGTGACACAGTTCATCAGGCTTCAAGGGCCGCTCCGAGTGAGAGATCCACATCAAAGCCTCCATGCCAAGCCTGGCCATCTCCCCTCCTTGACCCTTGATCCGATTCAATGTTGCACCATAAGCATCCCCTAACCCCAACCCATCGGTCATCGTCCTGAGCTTTTGTCGCCTGCGGTGGATTGTAGTCTCTTTTAAAATCGCGTCGGCATTCAGCGAGACCAGCAGGAATCTAGATATATATCTGTCAGTAGATAATTTAAGGCAGTCTGCCCAGTGTTGGTGGTCGCACGCACATTTCCGAAATATCATCAGGAATTTTCTTCAGGATATCTGCTTCCAAACTACTATCCATCGCGTCTGGGATCAGATCCTCATCTAGCTTAGCACGAAGATAACTGATGATATCATCTCGCCTAGGAGTGACTGATACACTCGTTACCCTCCCAGCAAGACGCCTTTTAACTTCAGTCTCAATGTGTGGTCTCCCAGTGACAAATA
>Ga0307510_10006925_pt1 | contig 13517 bp, 9 predicted proteins | sample 12_EM_MG_FD_207224 | JGI IMG/M metagenome (GOLD analysis project Ga0307510, IMG submission 207224) | Populus trichocarpa ectomycorrhiza microbial communities from riparian zone in the Pacific Northwest, United States - 12_EM | ecosystem: Host-associated > Plants > Roots > Unclassified | place... | reverse complement strand
CGGTGGCTAGCCTGTAGCCATCTGTTGTTTTATGTTTCTGTTATCATTGTAAATCTGGGGTATGCCCCTTATAATGTTTGTATCTTCTTCTTTTAATACATACGTCAACTTACCAAAAAAAAAAAATAAGTGTTCTTGTTAAGGCTGACTAGGTCGGCCATTTTCAAGATCTCCTCGGAGCATCTCCGATGTCAACGTCGCATGAGACCACCTAGACTTGGTAGAGGGGTGCATGCCTTTCGATTAGACCTATTCTTGCTTGATTTGGAGGTCTGTAACTCCACATTCGAATGTTTGAAAGTGTCCACCCAAACAACGTAATGTCTGAAACTATTGTCTTCACTGACTAGGGACAAGATGTTCTAGAGATCCATGGAGAAAATGGGACATAAACGTTTGATGTTAAATACATGGGGTTGTAGAGGGGGTGTTTCTTGGTCGAAAGGTGGTGGTTTCAGCCTTTGGGTGGTCGGAAACGTCACTTTCAGTCATATGAAAGCACAATACCTTGAATGACGCCATTTTGACTAATTCCTATAGATTAAGGTTTTTTTTTTTTATTTGGGATCTACCAAAGTTCAATTCGATTCCTTATCTTCTGATTTCGTTCTATTTTATCTTTAATTTCCCTCTTTCTTTCTAATTTCATGCAATTGTGTTCCTATCAACTTCATTTGTCACTGCCAATTTCGAGCGTCTTTACAAGTTGGTTCTTGGTTTCTGATTTGTTCGATTACGCCTGTAAATAACCACTAAACTTTCAATTTTTTCGATTTAACCCCTGATTTCTCCTGATTCCAGTCCCTCAAGTCCCACGCATCTTGCAAATTGATTCTTGGTTCACAGAAAGTTCAATTAAGCCCTTATTTGATCACCAGACTTTGAATTTTATGCAATTAAGCCCCTGATTTGGCTAATTTAAACTTTCCAAGCTTTCAATTGAGTATTTAAACTTCAATTCTTTCAATTGACCTTAAAATTGACTTCAAAAAGTTGATTTTCCTTGTGATTAAACCCTCAATTAAATAACTAAACTTTTAAAAATTTCTAATTGAGTCTGTAAACACCAAAACAAACATTTTTACTAATGGGTTCTGTCAATTAAAACCTTGGATTGCTATTTTAGCCTATCAACTTCACTTGGCATTCTGGTTTTTCATCATTGGGCTCAAACATTTCTTTTTAGGCTTGTGTTCAGGTGTAATTTCTTGCACTTATCTTATTTATTTTTTGTTGTTGTTGTTGTTGTTGTTGTTGTAAATTGGATAGTAATAATAATATTACATGTATTTTACATCATATGCTTAAAGGATTAATTTGTTTATTTTGTTGTATGCTCGCGCTAAGTTACAGAGGAGCCCAAATTTTTTAAAATTAAAAAAATATATATGGGCCTCAAAATTTTTTGACTTTGTTATTAGCCCTGAAAATTCAGTTGTTTTGAAATTTTTTCTTGAAATTTTTTTTTTCTATCAACGTATCTCTAGTTTATCTTAGTCAACTTAATATTTTTAACTAAAATCATTATTTCGGTTAGTGTGTGCATATATATATATATGATTGTTAAAGCAAGTTAACAAAAAATATCAAAATAGGATGCCTATATTTTATGTAATCGAAGACTAAAAAATAATAAATATGATAAAATTATATTCACATTGGATACATCGATTCCAATCGAATTTTCATGAGTAGTGTATTATTAGTATTATTATTTTCAAATTGGATACATAACAATTGAAACAAATTATTAAAATTTAAATAAAAATTTATAATAGTATTTAAGAATCATGTCGAACTTGAAGAATAAATGAATTTTGTAGTTAATGTGAACCTTGTGATCAGTTATGCAACTCATAATCAAAATTGTGATCTGAACCCGAAAAGTTGAAAGATGTCTGATAAGAGTGTGACACAATGAAAATAGGCCCCAAGACACCAACACTATTGGAATGAAGTCGAATGACATCACGAAGTCAATTAATCTTCAATAAGTTAAATTCAGTTCATTCAAGAACCAAAGAATGCAAGAAACTCTTTCACATGTTAAACTGAAAAGTTTAGAAGTATTATTCATCAAATGTGCTGAAATTTAGGTTTACATGTGTTTAAATAGTTCTAAGAAATATTAACCCTAATGTGTTTTCACATGTCAACCTTTATGGACTAAATTGACTCGCTTACAATAATTGACTCAAAACCTTTACTAGTAAGCTCAAACCCTAATCTAAACAAGCCTTGGATCCTAGCTGGAAAAAAAAATATTAATTAAGCCTAAACAAGCCTTGGGTTATAGTTGAAATAATAAAAATAAAACTCATAAGTTAATCTCATATGTTGTTGTGAGAAGAGAAGAGAAGAAAAGAAAATCAAACAATACAAGTATGATATAAGGTTTATTTATAGCCTACAATTCTATCCAATGATCCTAGAAATCAATGTCATTAAATACCACCAACCCTTCTTTCTTTGTGTAGTTAGGATAAATAAAGAATTTTTATAAGAAAAGGATTTTAGAACATTAATTAATCCTTGCCACAGTTGGGAATTATATTCTAGTCCATTAAAGATCCTTGTAGAACCAGAAAACTTTCAAAACAAGCTGTCACATCCTTGTAAAAAAAGGATCCTTCTCAAATAGAAAGTCCACAAATTAAAAGGAAGTAAATAACAAAAATTTTACAGTCGTCCTGACCTATATCACAAATCTTTCTTGAATTACAATTCACCTGAAATTTTATTTCAATATAAAAAAGTGCCTCTAGAATCTTCTGGTAAACTCGATCCAACGGTTTGATTTGAAGTTATGCTCAATAGCAAAAAACTGGACGGTAGAAAATTTTATGTCAAAATCCAAATCTAATCTTGTTTGACTCGTATCGATAAAAAAACTTTTAAAGTGTAAAAAATAAGAGAAAAAGGAAAAAAAGATAACAAAAGAGAGCAAAAGGTTAAGCTCATCCAGGGTTGGAGGTGGGGTCCAAGCACCTAAAAACATTAATATTATATCCCCATAAAAAGAATAATTTTAAATTTTCAAGCTAAAACTATTAAAATTTTAAGTTTTGCCCCCTCCAAAGATTTTTCTAATCTTACCCCTAAAAACTTTTCATGGCTCCGCTTGTGGGTTGAGCGCTTGGCCCACCAGTAGTAGCCGCGACACAAAATTAAGTTGCTTATTGTTCATTTAAATAGAAACACATTACAAGGAAACTTGGTTCTTTTAGTTTCGTAGGTTAATATACTATAGGTTGTTACTCCCTTAATCAAATTTCCCTCGTAGCTGTAAAAAAGTTTTTATCCCTTAAGATCATTATTATTAACCCAACAGCGCACAATTAATTCCTTCCAATACAATGTTCCATACGATTGGGTCACAATAGTTAATAAACAACACAAACTTTTTAATGATCTTTCGATTCGATACACACACACACACACACACCAGTGAGGAGAAAACGAGAGGCAGCAAGAATGCAGGCTCTACTAGTATTCGAAAGCCATAATAAGACACTATAATGGCCGATGGGAGAAATTTAAAGAGGTTCGTTATCATCCTCATCTTCAAAACAGCAACACCACAGCTAGGAAAGTTACAACTTCTTAGACATCCTTGGTTACAGACAAGTACCTCATGTCTTTCTCTTCAGTAAACAATATTCTTGGAAACATGAGAATGATGAGATGGATAATCATTAATTATGAGAATGACTATTAATGGTGAAGGTTCACTAGCCATTGAATCAGTTGTTATGTTGTTATTCTTTGTATTTAAACTCCCTTCAAATTAACATAAGTTCAATTATATTTCCTGTAGAGTTGTAAACTGCTATCATAAAATCACACCAACATATACAAAATGTTGCCTAACAGAGATGGGCTACTTTCAGTATTATCATATAATCAAGAAAGTGGTGCATAAATTACATCTCTTGTTAAACAAAGTGTCTGTGAAGATGCTTCTTTATTCTTCAAGCAAATAACAATGAAACAAACGGTTGAAATTTAAATTTCTTAAGAAAAGAATAGAAAAGATGATCTCAAGAGCGTCCCTTTTAAAGAAGCAAATGATATTCATCCTAATTTAATTTCCTTATCCAAAGCCAAATATACGAGTATTATAGCAATTAGGGTATGCATATCAATGGCAATTATTAAAGAGGGATTAAAGGGACCTGTGAATTTATGATTGCAGTCAGCACTCAAAGTATCCTCTGTGATGGCCTCATTTTCCCGTGTCTCCACAGATCATGGACACAAAATAGCCATAATAAACCTACTAGATGGTAAAAACCAATTGCCTGACTAGTCCCTTACCAGCCATATCAAAGAAATTTCCACAAACATAAAGCTTTATGTGGGGACTCAAACACTACTGCAATGCCAATCCAAGAGAGAACGGAGAAGAAAACTATGAGCCAACACATGAACAGGGAGGTGAACGTCAATAGGCAATCTTATCGCCCAAGTTGTTGAAAGTGTAGTGTGTTCTCAGAATACATTTTATCCCAAAAACATATAAAAAGGTATCAATTTAATTTTTTTTTCAAACAAAAAAAAACATTTTATAAAGCACTTCAAAGTCATAAGAACCACAATACCAAACAATCTATAAAAGTTCCAGCACACACGTTAAAAAAAAAAAAAAGAACAAAGAAAGAGATGTCTAAATAATGTACTTTATACTGGGCTTCCACTAGACGATAAATATTCAAATATATGGAGAACGGTGCTTTAAAAAAAAATATGCAAATGCCAATTAACATATATTTCAGAAAAAAGTTTTTGCCTTGTACTGGAAAGCTAAGTACGTAGTTGCAGAGTTTGACTCCAAGCCACCAGAGAAAGCGCCAGGAATGTAAATTGATTGATACTCTCATCTCCAGTAGAGCTAAAGTACAAGAAATACTCGCTCCATAACAAAACATCCTAGTTTTCATCTCATCTCAATAACCTCTTCAACTGAAGCGTGTACTTCCTGGTCTTCTACATCAAGCATGGGTTCTTGAGCCTCTTTAGCATCACCTGTGCTGTCTTGAAGCTGCAAAAGTTCATTAATCATCAACCACGGGCTTATATTTATTTCTAAAAGCATCTTCCAAGTTAGCCAACAAATCATATGCACAAGTCACATGAAGAAAATTTTCAAGAAACCTTTACCCCTAAATTCCGTAGGCTGGCTGTAACATCTTCTTGTTGCTGCTGCAGTGTGTTCTTCAGTTCTTGAAATTCCTGATTTTGATTCAGACAGATGTTAAGAAAAAATAATAACCAGAGAAAACAGCATCAGTATTGCTTAGGCAGCAGTTACCTTACGAAGTTGATCGACCTCAACATTCAATGACTTCTTCAATTCCGATAACTCCTGAATGAAGCAAGAAAGATTTGCATTAGAGTCTTGAATTCAACTGAATTGCATCTCATACCAACTAATTAGATAAACTACTAAGGGTGCTCATAAGCGAGCCACTATTGGACAGAGATATAGAATTCATTTTCACGTGAATTAATTTACAGCATGACATACATGTAATCAGTAAAATGCTTCAACTAAAATATTCATCTAGTCAAATTTGTAAAACCACGTGAAGGTAGGGAGGCTAAAGCAAACATGGAAAAATTGTGTGTTTTCAATTATAAAATTTAGTATAAAATTTCAGACTAACAATTACCACAAATTATGATATGTTTTCCGGTTCATTCCTAGAAACGTTGTGGGGCATATTTTGACATTCCTTGCACTTTATTACTTTTCCTGTATGCTTGGAACACTCAGGTCAGATGTAAGGGTTGGAGTTGAAATACATGCACTACTAAAAGACATTTCTTTAATCTACAAATTCCATTCTAGAGATAAAAAAAAAAGAACAAGAGACTCGAACAACGATTGAATGCCAAAACACGGCATGGACTAATGATCTGTTAACACAGTGCTAAATTGAGCAAACTGCATGTTGTCCTTAAAAAATTGCAGGGTAACATTGCTTGCTGCAAGCCGCCTTGGCACTTATTCTGTTGCCACATCAACATTTCCCAGATGATTCACACAAAATCTTCCAAGCACATTCTCTATCTCCAAGATTTTATTGTTTTAGTTCCACCAAAATCTAAGCAATTTTTTTTCTATCTAATTCGGCAAGAAAGGGAGGAAAAAAAATGACAAACACCCCTTGGGCATTGCGGTTTGGATGTGCTTTCAAAGTGATTTTCATCTGAAAAAGCATCAAATAGGTGTCTTTTTTGGTATTTTTAGATGGATTCGACATCCTTAAATCAAAAACATCTAACCAAAACCACGTAGAAAAAGCAGTTTCACCCGCATTATCAACACACATGTAAAAGTGTGTGTCTCTGCCGTTCTATTACTTGGGACAAAATTGCAGAGTGAATAAATAAAAATGACTTACATCACGATGGATTTTGACTTGAGTGTCCAGCTTCGATCTCCAACTTTGCAAATCCTGTTACAAAAATAAAATAAAAAACTGGAGAAAAGAAAATACAAGAAAATATGTAAAGAAGAAAAGAAGAAAATTAACCTGCTTTAAGCCTTGGATTCTGTTAAGAAGATCACTCCTGGATTCATTTAATTCCTAATAATAAAAAAAATGTGGGCATTTACAACAGTGTAGGCAGCAAAATGTTAGAATGAAATATAGACAAGAGGAAACATACAGCGATCTTTGAACCAATCGGAACTGTGTTTTCTTTCTTCTGCCAAAAAAAAAAATTATTAGGCTTCGCAAACAAAAAAACACAAACACGACATCAAATCGGAGACAGAGAGAGAGAGGAGAGAGAAGTTGTGTGGTGTGTACAGGAGCGATAGGAAGTGTAGCAGTGGAAGAATCGGAGTTGGCCATTGATTGGATTTGTTTAAGTATCGAAGAATCGGAATTTTTGTGTGTTTTAAAAACAAGTTTGTAGGAGATTTATTATTTTTTACAATGTTTTTCGTTTGTTTTGTTTAGTTTGAGGTTTTTAATAAAATGAAGAGGGAGCGGGGCGGAGTGGAGTGGAGTGGAGTGCTACAGTGGAAATGATTGTGTGTGTTGTCGGTTGGGGTTTCTGACTACACGTGAAAAAAACAAATTTTGATTCTTTTTGTATGTGTTTGAGCGGGCAAAACAATTGAAAATCAACTCAAGTACGGAGCAAAGTTATTAAACCGGTACAGCTTATGAAATGGCTCAAAACTCAAGGTATAGGTTGGGCATGTTGATACAAGTTTAATAATTATAGCAAGGAGTGGACTTTTTTTACTGTGATTAACTAAGGAAAGGAATATAGTTTTTATTGGTTTGTAGGTTTTATAGAATAATATAATTATATTTTGAGATTTTATTTAATAATTTAAATTTTTAGATAAAGATGATTTTTTGATATAATATTAAAATTTTGATGACTAAATAATTATAATTTTAAATCTCATTATTTACATTCTCTCTTCTAATTAACAGTACAACGTGGTGTGAGTGAGTTTATTCAAATTTCAAGTTTAAAAAACTTTTCCTTAAGATATTTTAAAGAATAATATAAATCATGTATTAAAACTTTACATAATAACTTAAATTTTTGGAATGGTTCTTTGATAATATAATCACGTTACTTTATTGGGATCAAAAAATTTTAAACATAAAAAAATATCTAGATCATAAGGTATTATTTGAGATTGTTATTAAACCCAAAAATATAATTGTTTTGGGAATGTTTTTCCATCAAGATAAATTTTCTTAGTAATGTGTCTCTTGTTTATCTTAGACAATGTAAGGTTTTTAATTGGAATCATTGTTTATGTTAAAATAATATTTTATTATTGTTAAAGTAAGTTAATAAAAAATATCAAAATAGTATGTCTATATATTGTATGATTGAAAGCTAAAAAAACTATAATGTAATTAAATCATATTCAAAATCTATTTAAAAATTTTAAGAATAGAAGAAAAAATTATTTGAACTGAATTTTTATGAATAAAGTATTATTAGTATTATTATTTTCATATCAGATACATAATAATTGAAAAAAATAAAATTCAAATAAAATCTTATAATAGAATTTAAGAAACATGTTAAAGCTGAAAAGTTAGGGTGGTTGTGGTTGTTTTTCACTCAAAAATATATCAAAATAATTTTTTTTTATTTTTTAAAAAATTATTTTTGATATTAGCGTATTAAAATGATTTAAAAATATTAATTTTAAACAAAAAAAATTCAAAAATGTTTAGAACATGGATTGGACCAGCGCAATCCTTAGATGAATATAATAAATTACTTGAAATGCTAAAAAAACCTAAGAAAAAACAGAAACATGAAAAAAAAAATATCAAGCATAATACCATATCAGACTCGCAGGGGCCTGCCCTGCTTTATTTTTCCATTGTTTAAAAAAAAAAAAAAAAGAATGCACAAGCCATAAGTTGTTGAATGAAAATATTACACTTCCTCAGGGCTCAAACCCACGACCTCTCGCCTAAGTTTTACACGTTAACTAACTAAGTTACACCACAAAGTTGTTGTTATATGAATTAAATAAATATATTATGGTGCTTCACTATTGATAAAAACACTAAAATACCATAAGAAACCCTAATTATTTTAGTACATCAATATAATGTTCTAATCATAGATTAAAGAAAATATGAGTTCTACTGGGTTATTCATTAAATTTATTAAGTCACTGCTAAATATAAAGTAAGTTAAGCTATTAAAACTAAAATAAATAAAGTAACATAATTATGTATTGTTATTGATAATTTTGGTTCAGTGTCTGAATAAACGGATAATCTTTACTAACTTAAACAGACTAAAATAAATAATGTTTCTAAATTTTAGATAAAAAAAAAAAACTGTTCGAACAAATAATTGTCCAATCACGCTCCATTATTTATTTTATGTTGATCACTTCGCCATTTGATCACAAAACTGGCCTTCACCGTGAATGCATTTTGCTTCATTTGCCTGATCACATTCTCGCGTTACATCCTTCTTCGCGGCGAGATCATTCCTTCAACAAGGAAAAAGTCACTCTTCCGGGATTACCCTTGGAAACTAGGATGAGTTTCATGGTCTCGACAGATATTCGTATTACTGTCAAAGTAATAGTAAAGAACGAGTAACTAGTATGATTAGTGGGTTTTTTCTTTTTTTGGCGACCCTAGTAAAAAAGGTCACCGACCTGTGGTGATTATTGTTTCAAAATCCAGAATGGCCTACTGGATCAATCCAGTACTTGACAGCCTGATCTTAAACCAATCTTGCTTAAAGAAAAAATAAAAAATAAAAAAACACGGTGATATAGTTAACAACTTGGATTGATTTAGTGATTTGGTTAATATGGGTCTATTCCGGTCAAAACCTATCATTAATTTGTTGATTTATTTTCTTTAAAATGACTTCATTTCAATTTTTTAAAAAAATATTGGCATTGAGCCTTGTTCATTATTGATTTTTAGATTAAGTTTTAAAACTATGGCACAGATAATATCGATTAGATTTATAATATATTTTTGAATGATATAAATATTAAAATTTATTTATTTATAAACAATAAAAAAAAGATTTGATGCGAATCTCTTGAAGACACGGTCAAGCAACCCACACACAAAGACATCAATTCTCAGAAAGTCAAGTAAATCAGGTTTGATAGGAGTGTGACACAAAAATAACTTGTATCTAGACATCAGCACTGATGTGAACCTCGTGATCACGTGGTCACACAACCCACACGCAAAGACATCAATTCCTGAAAAGTCAAGTAAATTAGGTTTGATAGGAGTGTGACACAAAGATAACTTGTACCTAGGCACCAGCACTATTGGAAACGGAGACCCCCACCCAATGAATATTGATTCGCGAACGAGAAGTACAAAGATGACGCCACAGAGACAGCTGTTCTTCGATAAGTCATTTTTTAGTTCTTTAGAGAACCATGGAAGAGAGATTATCTCACCAACACACACACACACACATACACACACAAAGTGCGACAAATAAGAAGTTTTATTAATCTAAATTGTCTAACTTACATGTCTGGTTATGCCTTTATTTATACTAACTCTAGACTTAAATAAACCCTAATAGACCCCCCTTAGGTGGACTTATATGAGGCCCACTTATAATTGACCCAAATAAGTAATAATAACCCAAAGACTAAGAAGAAAATAATAAAAATCCAAAAATTATTATCCTAAATATGCTAGAATCAGATTTGTCATAATTAAAAAGTCCCAAATAGACTAGGAAATCTGATCTGAAGGTAGAATTAATTCTGAAATCTTCTTTCCTTATTGTAGCCAGGATGAATAAGGAATCCTTATAAGAAAAGGATTCTGAAATATTTATGAATATTTGCCACACTTGAAAACTATATTGCAGCCCATTAAAGATCTTTGTAGGACTAGGAGATTTCCAAAACAAACTGCATGTCCTTTTAGAAAAAGAATCCTAGCCAAATAGGAAGTTCGCAGGTCAAAAGGAAGTAAATAATAAAATTCGTACAACCTCTGTTGACCAGTATTATGGTGCATTCCCGAACTCTAATTGACCTGATATTTTAACCCAAGGTAGGACAATATGTCAGGCGATTCCACGTAAACTTTCAGCCTAATCCAATGGTTGGATTGAGAATTATGATTGTTACCGTAAGACTGGATAGTTGCACATTTTACGTCAAAATTCGAATTTGACCTTGTCTGGATCGTATCAAACACTATTGGAAACAAAAACCCCCACCCAATGAATATTGATTCGCGAACAAGAAGTATAAGGATGACACCACGAAGTCAGTTGTTCTTCAATAAGTCATTTTTTGCTTCTTTAGAGAACTAAGGAAGGGAGATTATCCCACCAACACACAACAAATGCAGCAAAAGAAGTTTATTAATCTGAAAATTGCGTAAACCTTACATTTATGTCTTTATTTATATTGACTCTAGATTGAAACAAACCCTAATAAACTCCTTATATGGACTTATATAAGGCCCACTTACAATTAAACCTAAGCAATATAAATAAAACTCTAAACTAAAAGGAAAATGATAATAACAATAATAGATCCAAATTTAATATTCTAAATATGATAGGATTAGATTTGCTGCCCTATATAAGTTAGGAGAAATCTAATTTGAAAACTTTGTGTTGTCGTCCCTTTTAGGTCCTTGATTAGCTTGGATTTCCTTGTTTAACTTAGACAAATAAGAAAACGAATTTTCTCATTTGTTGTTGATTTAATTACTTTCCTTCTTCGACTAAGAAAAGCATTAAATAATCGTTCCCCTCTTTAGGAATCAAATCTGCACAAACTTCCTTGATTATTTAGGAGAATAAATTGTTGACTTTCTATCCTTGTATCATTAAGAAAAACAAGCCTAAGAAGTCTGGTATAGGGTCGGACACACCAGCCCCTTGTTCCACATGAATTGGGCTCTTCTTGGACCTGAATTAGATGGATTAGAGGTTGTCCTTCATGCTCCTTCGATGTCCGAAGCTCCTCTGGGTCCATCTTGCTCCATATGTTTTGTACAAGCCCATTCATTTTTCTTTAAGCTTCTTTGTCCTAACTCTTGTAATTGGCATGATTATGATTGGTGTTGGGTTGATCCTCATCATCCCCTCTCTCTTTAAAATGATTCGACCTCGAATCATCACCTACATCAAACAAAGTAAAATTAGAAACATTAAAGGTAACACTAACACTATACTCACATGGCAAATCAACTTTATAAGCATTGTCATTGATCCTCTTAAATATCTGAAATGGCCCATCTCCTCGTGATTGTAGCTTTGATTTCCTATAGGCCGGAAATCTCTCATTGCGCATATGCACCCAAACTCAATCGTTGGGCTAAAATATAACATGTTTGCACCTCTTATTGGCTTTGGTTGCATACACACGGTTCCTCTTTTCAATCTGTTACCGCACACTCTCATAGAGTGTCTTCACCACCTGTGCTTTACGATTACCATCCAAACTAACCCTTTAATCAATAGGCAAAGGAATCAAATCTATAGGAGTAAAAGGGTTAAATCATTACACAATTTCAAATGGTGAAAATTCAGTAGTAGAATGCACACTATGATTACAAGCAAACTCTATAAATGACAAACAATCTTCCCAATTCTTTAAGTTCTTTTGAATGACAGCACGCAGAAGTTGTGTTAAGGTCCTATTAACTATTTCGGTTTGTCTATTTGTTTGGGGGTGACAAATAGTTGAAAATAACAGTTTAATACCCAATTTGCCCAATAACACCTTCCAAAAATTGCTAAAGAACTTAACATTTTTATAAGAAACAATGCTCTTAGGGACCTTGTGAAGCTGTACTATCTCCCCAAAGAACAAATCAGCAATGTTAGTTGCATCATCGGTTTTATGACATGGAATAAAGTGTGTCATCTTTGAAAACTTATCAACAACTACAAAAATTGAATCCCTACCTCTTTTTGACCTAGGTAAACCTAAGATGAAGTCCATCGAAATGTCTACTCATGGTTCCTTAGGTAAGGGCAAAGGGATATACAAGTCATGTGGTTGAGTCCTAGACTTTGTTTTTCCCACAAGTTATATATTTATCACATATGTGTCGCATATCTTTTTTTTAGGCCAATAAAAATGCTCATACAACACATCGAAAGTCTTAACAACATCAAAATGCCCCATCAACCTGCCCCCATGTGCTTCACGTATCAGCAATTCACGCATAGAACTTAATAGAACACACAAACAACTATCTTACAAATATCCATTAAGTCTATAGAACTTCCCAAAAGCCGAAGTTTCACAAGCATTGTAAACATTAGCAAAATCATTATCATCCTTGTACAATTATTTTATGTGTTCAAATCCTAGAAATTTAGTATCCAAAGTAGATAAAGGAACATACATGTGCATCAGCCACAATGTTTTCTTTTCCTTACTTATACTTGATCACATACAAAAAGGTTTCAATAAATTCAATTCATTTCACATGTCTCCTACTCAACTTACCTTGCCCTTTCAAGTGCTTCAATGATTCATGATCTGAATGTATTACAAACTGATACGATCCAAGCAAGGTCAAATTTGGATTTTATCGTAAAATTTCCTATTGTCCAGTTTTTCGCTTTTGAGCATCACTGATGCGAACCTCGTGATCACGTGGTCACGCAACCCACAATCAAGATTGAGATCTGATCCCGGAAAGTCGAAATAGGTTTGATAGGAGTGTGACACAATGGAAACCTGCCCCAAAGCACCAACACTATTGGATTGAGTAGAATGACGCCACGAAACCAGTTAATCTTCGATAAGTCAGATTCAGTTCGTTCAAGAACTGAAGAATGCAAGAATCACTCTCACATGTTAAAACTGAAAAATTCAGAAGTAATTATCATCCAAGCTGCTGAAATTTTAGCTTACATGAGTTTAAATAGTTCTTGAAAAGTTAACCCTAATGGACCCCTTATGTGGACTTAAATGAGGTCCACTTAAAACTGACCCAAAACCCTAAACTGAGAAGCCCATAACTTAATCCAAACAA
>Ga0307510_10006924_pt1 | contig 13517 bp, 14 predicted proteins | sample 12_EM_MG_FD_207224 | JGI IMG/M metagenome (GOLD analysis project Ga0307510, IMG submission 207224) | Populus trichocarpa ectomycorrhiza microbial communities from riparian zone in the Pacific Northwest, United States - 12_EM | ecosystem: Host-associated > Plants > Roots > Unclassified | place... | reverse complement strand
AGCGGATCGATTAGATATCACATGGACACTGACACCCTACATTCCTGAGCATTGACAGTAGCTTAGTTGCACACTCGTTTAGTTTGGCACCCCAGAACCTTATTCATTCATTATATAGCGTAGACAGTTGGTCCTTGTACCCTCAGTTCCCGTGCTTACCCACGCGTTCTGAGGTGAGTAGCAGTATATCCTCAATACCACTAGTTCCTGTGCTTACCCATGCATTCTGAGGCCAATGCGTGCCCCGAACTCACACTCTTAGACTTGTTCTTTTCTACACTGACCACTTACCTATCGTTCTCACCATGTGATTTCCTTTGGCTATGCATGTGACTCACACTGACTCCAACCTAGTAGCACGTATCCTAGGACTCCCGCATGAGTCAGTTCAACTCGGAATGACTCCATACTTTGTACAATGACTCCTTACTAGTACGGGTACTAGTAGTATTAGGCTCGAGTCATGGCAGCTGCCCAGATGTATATAAGTCGACCTTATATCCTAGAGTTGGGCCTTAAGCCTGACTTGGTTTAATCCCAAGTGTTGTAGCTTCCACAGCGCCTTCAGTTTTCGCCCGCATCCCTTCTAAATCGTCTCGAACATTGTCGAGACTCTTCTCTATATCTTTCATTATCATCACTAGTGTCTTGCACGCGTGCAGACCCGTCATACCAGAGCATCCAAGGGCCAGTGTTTGCTACCTGCGATCCCTTGAAGTACAAGTCCTGCCACCATTATACAAACTTGTGCACGTCACACCTTAGGGTCCTTGGCCCTTAACACAAGTCAGGCTTTCCAACCAGGCTCCGTGGAGCATCACAGACATCATCTACCCTGGTGGGTATACAACTCATCAGAGAATTAGACAACACTCACAAGCACATACAAAGGAGACAAACAGACAACCTCCCTAACCATGTTAAGGGACAGGCATACTTCAAATCACATCCCAGACTCAGGGGAAGAGTGAACCCAGACACAGGCTATTATATCAGCGCAGGCACAGACAAACTTGCTGTAGAATTCGTCACAGCAAACAGGGAAGACAACTGGACACAACTTGGAAAAGAAACTGACAGCACCTGGTACACTACCAAAGAAGCTCTTGTTCCCAAAGAAAACAGGCTTTTAGGCTGGTGGAATACCGATGATTCCCAGCACCCAGACTTCTTCATACATCACCCAGAACACGTACCAGCACCCCCAGAAGAGACACTCGCAGGAGGTCTTCACCACATTGTCACACTCCAAGGAGCGACTCCATTCACTCCACAGACACCTATCCTATCCCAGATTGAAACAGCAGCCACTCAGGGCATTGCTATCCCCGTTGATACCGTACCAATTGCATCCACACTCCCAGTCGCGTCTACAAGCGCACCAGTAATCATCACTACCTTGGGACCAAACACACTCACGTACATCCCACCTACCATGTCAGGACCAACAGGAGGATCGGGACAAGGAGCAGGAGGCACAGCAAGCATAGCAGCCGCTACAGGCAGAACAGGACAAACAGTCACAGTTGCAGCAATATCATCCAATGGCAGACTCAAAGGCACCCCACCTCCCCACTTCAGCGGAGACAGGGATACTAGTCATAACTTCCTAGTCAACTTTGGCATCTTTAGGTTCGCCAATAGAAACAACGATGCCATGAGCAACCCAGCCACATGCATCACCATGGCACTCACCTACATGGGAGGAACTCTAGTCGACCCATGGAAAGAACAACAAATGACAGAACTTCAGACATGCATCACTAGAGGAACTGCAGATACAGAAGAAACCCACTGGACAACTTTTGAACAAGCATTCAAAGATATGTTCTATAATACCAACATCAAAGCAGAGGCCTACCAGAAACTGGAGAACCTCAAAATGAAAGACAACTTGGACGTCTTCATATCCAAATTCAAGAGATATGTCACTGCCTCAGGAATAGACATTAATTCACATGGCATCATCCACTTGTTCAAAAAGGGACTTGCCGGCGGCCTAACCACAGCCATAATAAACAGTCAAGGCTACGATCCAAGGAATCCTTGGACCACATTCCAACCATGGGAGGATGCCGTACGCGCCTGTAACCTCAGGTGGAAACACACCCAAGAATATAGAACTAATCTATGCCAAGGATACTATGCCGCACTTGGCCAGAAACCCCGCGGACCACAACAGCAGTCACGCGGAGGAGGAGGACAATGCCTCACCACATCCCAAGGAGGACACCATATGGATGTTGACACTACCATTGCTACCAACATTACCGGTAGGGGACCAGAACTTTCCGAAGCCAAGAAAGCGGAGTTACAAGCCAACAACTCCTGCTTTTACTGTTTTAAAAGAGGACACTGCGCCAGAGATTGTCGCAAGAAACAAGCAGACCACGCCCAGAGCAGTGGAAGTACCGCTAACACTAGTAACCAGACCCGCACCAGAGAAATCACCATAAATGACATCACCCCAAAGCTCGTCAACGAAATGATTAGGAGTGATGCATTCCAAGCCATGGATGAAGAATTCAAACTCTCCTTCTTGGAGGACGCTGTAGAGTAGAGTCGGCGTCTATGTGTTGAGTTCGAGGATAATCCCCAGGGTGAGATAGAGGGTGATATGGGGGGAAACGTGACGCAAAACCGGTGGCACTCGTTGCCTACCCGGGAGACACGCGCAGCCTTCTCCTGGCTCACGGTCCTGCGTTCGGATTTATATAAGTTTTCTACCTATTTACAATCTAGCTACGTGTCCTTAACGACAAGAAAAAGGGTGACATGTAAAAATGGAGAGGGCAGCAATGCGTGTGCACTGCCCTGTGGCGTCGGAGGTGTCAGGGGAAGTGTCAGAGGTGTCGGCAATGAGGAAAATAGGCCAGTTGCAAGGCCAGCGCGCACGCAGGCCTTACAACGCCATCCTAGGAAATACCCCATCGGGTTTTTAAAGGGCCCTAAACTAGCCGCTGTAGCTAGGGCCATCGGACTCAATAGTGTATACATTAGCCAACTGAACCACATTCAAATAAATTTCATTCTATCACACTATTGAGGACAAGCAGAAGAAACAGCACTACTGGACACTGGTGCTACAGAAAACTTTATCGACTACAAAACTGTCGCTAGGCTTAGGCTGGGAACCCAGAAACTAACTATTCCCAGACCTGTATTCAATGTGGACGGAACCAATAATCGTCACAGAACCATCACTCACGCATGCGACCTTATGGTCAAACAAGGAAATTGGAAGGAACGACAATGCTTCTATGTCTCGAATCTAGGCAAAGACAGATTTATCTTAGGCTACCCCTGGTTCCGCACCTTCATTCCAGATATCGACTGGAGGAATGCTCAGTTATGCAGACCACAGATCAAAATGGAGATGCTTAAACTCGAAACCTTCCAGAAACTCAAGGAATACAAAAACAAACTTCAAGAACGCATCACTATAGCTCGCGCACAGTGCACCCTGCAGTCGGGAGTAACCCCAGAAATGGGCGGCCTGGCAGAAATCAAATGCACGCATAACGCAATCGAAATGGCCCATAAGTACACAATGGAACATGGGAAGGAGGAAGTTACCCTCCCAAAGGAATTCAAATGTCACACACTATTATTTTCGGATGAAGAGGCCAACAAATTCCCACCTTCACGCAGAGAAGGAGACCACAAAATTGAATTAATGGACACCGCACCGGCCAGTTTTAACTGCAAAGTCTACCCCTTGTCCCGCAAAGAACAGGAAGCAGAGGACAAATTCCTAGATGAAAACTTGGCAAAAGGCTACATCGTACCATCCCACTCTCCCTACGGCTTCTCAACCTTCAGTGTCCCTAAAAAGGACTCAAAGGAAACCTGGTACATCATCGACTATAGGCCCCTCAATGCTGTTACCCGCAAAGACATCACACCACTCCCAAACCTTGCACAGTGCATCCAAGACTTGCAAGGAATGGAAGTATTCAGCAAATTCAACATCAGATGGGGCTATAACAACATCCGAATCAAAGAAGGTGACAAGTGGAAAGGAGCATTCAAAACACGCTGTGGCCTTTATGAACCAAAGGTCATGTTCTTCGGCATGTCAAACTCCCTGGCCAGCTTCCAACGATTTATGAACGGTATCCTCAAAGAGCTCTATAAGCACTTCAAGAGGAAAAGTATACACAATATCAGGGAAATATTCAAGAACTACATGGACGACTGCAGCATTGGCACATTACTCAAAGACCTAATGCTACACATTGAGATCATCCACTTCCTATTCAATTTACTTGCAAAGCATGGACTCCACCTCAAATTGTCAAAATCAGTCTTCTTACAGCCACAAATGGACTTCCTTGGTGTTAGAATCTCAAAAGAAGGCGTCACTATTGATCCGGCTAAAGTCGCAGGGCTACGCGACTACCCACGTGACATACTCAATCTCAGACAGGCTAGAGGATTCTTAGGCGTTGCCAGATACCACAGAATGTTCTGCAAGAACTTCTCAATCATTGCCGCACCTATCACTAAGCTTACAGGCAAGGACATCCCATTCGAATGGGGACTAGCACAATGCGAAGCACAGGACAAAATAATCACACTCATAACCAGTTCACCAGTACTAGTCAAACCAGACCCTTCTAGGCAATTCAAGCTAGAAGTGGACGCCTCACAGATCGGCACAGGAGCGATCTTATACCAAAGAGATCCACCAACTATGCATGCAAACGGCACAGAAAAACCAGGACCACAAAGACCAGTGGGATTCCATTCCCAAAAGTTCACCACAACTGAGCAAAATTACCCCATCTACAACCACGAATTCCTAGCCATCATGAGGGGACTTCGCTGCTGGACGCACTTGCTCAAAGGAACTCATATCCCTGTCCTGGTGTACACAGATCACGCCAACTTACGCTACTATAGAGATCCTCAGAAGATTGGCCCGCACGTCGCAGGCTACATACCCAAATGCAAACAATACAACATCCTACTAGAATACAAACCTGGAGCAACAAACAGAGCAGACGCCTTGTCTAGACGACCAGATTATGAAGGACCAAACCCAGATAATGACAAAGTGCTTGTATGGCCAGACCAATACTTCTGCGAGCAACACACCTCCATGGTCGGGAGTCACCCCGGAGACAGGCAGCCCGGTGGAGAAGAGACGCATATCCGCGTCTTCGACATAGACAGTATCCATGACAACTGGGACAGCAAAATCAAAACAGGGCAATATCCGCACCAATCAGAACTCAAGTGATGGGCACCATTACATAATCTCACCCTATTGGACGGGACCCACTGGCATCACAGGACCGCCTTGGTTGTCGTGGCAGACAACGCACTTAGGAGGGGGGTAATTTCCCTTTTTCACGATCATGTGATGGCCAGTCATCCCGGGATTACCAAGACACTGCAGCTCCTCTCGCAATACTACTGGTGGCCAAACATGAAGACATTCGTCACTGAATACATCAAAGGATGTGCTACCTGCCAGATGACAAAAGTTAACACCCATCCTGCCCATCCACCACTGTTTCCCATCACTCCCGCAGAGAACGCTCACCCCTTTGAAACAGTTGCAATGGATTTCATCACTAAACTCCCACAGTCAGGCGGATATGACACCATTCTCACAATCACGGACACAGATTGCTCGAAAGCATCTATCTTTATCCCTTGCAACAAGGCGATTGACTCAGAAGGAGTCACACTTCTGTACCTGAATCACATAACTCCGCACTACAGCATACCCCACAAAATCATATCGGACCGCAATGTTCACTTCACATCAAAGTTTGCTGCGGAACTTTGTAAGCTTCTTCATATCAAGCAGAACATGAGCACAGCATACCACCCCCAGACTGACGGATCCAGCAAAAGAACCAATCAGACCCTAGAACAGTACCTCCGGGTCTTCTGTGGCACACAGCAGAACAACTGGCACGCATAGCTCCCACTTGCCCAATATACAAAGAATTCATGGCCTTCAGCAACCACGAAGAAAACACCTTTCGACCTCCTTATCAGATACACACCACAGATTCATCAGCCAACCAGATCATCAAACCTCCCCACATTTGAACAACGTTTGTCAGCAATCAAAGAAGCCAGGAATGCCGCTCAAGAAGCCCAACGTAAAGCACAAGAATCTTGGATCAAAGAACGTCCTCAGTTTACGCCATTCGAAGTAGGAACCAAAGTTTGGCTTGAAGGAACAAACCTCAGATTACCAAGCAATATCACCACGAAGCTAGCACCAAGGTGGTACGGACCATTTATGGTAGCTGCCAAAATATCAAACGTCGCTTACAAACTCAGCCTCCTGCCCACCTGGAAAATACACGATGTATTCCACGCCTCCCTTCTTACACCTTACAAAGAAACCGATCAACACGGCCCCAATTTTATCAAACCACCACCTGATATCATTGAAGGCGAAGAAGAATGGGAAGTAGAACAGATAATCAAAGCGTGCACATATGGGCAGTGGAAGAAGAAACAATATCTTGTAAGATAGAAAGGATACTCTCCCGCACATGACTCATGGGTCAACGCAGAGGACTTACATGCCCCTAAACTCTTAGCTGAATTCGGAGGAACAAGCAGTATAAAGAGCATGCAAAACAGCGACCAAAACCTCACCACATGTCTCTTATCCCCCCAGATATCTTCCCCCCACTTGTCACAACCTATACTGAACAGAAAGATGACTACACCATTGTCACCCAAGTCCACCAGAGTGGGAATGTCCTCACCTACTACACCACCCTTCGATGATGCAACCAACCCCACCCAACCTTTATTGACACCACCTGCACCATTGGTTGGGACAAGATCCACCTCCGATCCACGGTCTCCAATCACAAATTTTGCCAACCTCTTATCAACATCACCATCCCCAATTCCTATTCCCCCACGTACACTATCGGAGCATTTCTTGGCAGTACCTCAGGGACCTCCACCACCATTCCTGAGCACAATGGGTGAAGAGATACTTATAGAACTTCATGACCACTCCCTCGCTGACCAAATTGGGGAACGAGTATCCACCCCTTTTGAATACACTGTCAGCACACCACCTAGCCAATATATTGAGGAACAAGAGGCTATCTTGGCTGAGCAAAGGGCCACTGAAGCTGACACTAGAACCCACTCCACTCCTGAGTCTATGCCACACCCCGTTCCTTCCACCCCTAGCTCTTCAGAATTCCGTCACCAGCTATGGCTTAGTAACAACCCTACCCAACCTGAGATACACTCCATCATCAAACTCTGCAAAGCCATAAAGAGGTACAGACAAGCCAACCCCATCTTGAACGACGCTATGAGGACATGGATGGACAACATCATAGGGAACATTGACCTCTATGCCCAGCACAACCCCGACTCCTCCCTCTTACCCACTACCAACGATATCTTCGACCAGATCACGCACTTCACCTTCATCCCAGTATTTATGGAGATGATAGGACCATATCTCAAAGATGCCAACCAAGAAGTCAGACCACCTCCCACCCTCTTGCAGTGTATCACTATTAACATCGAGACACAAACAGAAGTGTCTACAGATGACGACCATCCAGGAGGGGACTGGATGAAGTTCAATCTTGGCAACCCGGCTCACTATCCCTTCGTCTACACTGATGAGGACACACGCCCACGCACAGCCAAGTATATCCAATACTTGTCCCTCAAAGATGGTGTAGTCCATCAAGGAACTTGTGGCAAAAACAAACCAATCTATGCCACCCCACTTCACGCTTGTGCATTCCCCACCCCTAACTACCGTTGCCCAGGTATCAAGGATACCAACCTCTACATTTTCCACCCCAGCAGTGCTAGTCGAATCATAGTGGATGACGCACTTTACCACTTAGGCGACCCTGGTGTCATAGCAGACGTACACACACTCTGCATCCAATACAACAAGATCATAAGGATCAAGAGGCAACATCTAGAGCTAGACAACAAAGAGCAAGAGGCAAACAAGAAGCTCCTGGATATGGAGCATTACCTGGCTAATGTGGCAGTTCGTACGCGCATTCAACCACACCTTCTTTGTACCAGGCCAGCCTCCCCTCCCACTTCTTTTAACCCCCACATTTTCACAGCTCAAGGACCATCTGACGACCAGGAAGAGACTGGTAACAAACGCAAACACCCCCTCTATCCTTATTGCCTCAAATGCCACAACAACTACCCAGATCACGTGAAAGAGGACTGCCCATTATGGGTCGTCTGTAGGTGGTGCTACTCCCCTCTCCACGCTCACGACGAATGCCCAGTTCCCCACTACAATTGCACCGGGATAAGTTGTGTGGTACCTGAAACCCACCCCAACTATGGACTTATGTGTCTCAGGGACGACTCTTACAAGTTGCGATGCGCAGAGTGGGACGCTGACTCATGTAACCAGCCGCGCAAATGAAGTCACGTGGAAGTGACTTTCTAGGAAGGGCGTCATGTTACGTTCTTGAGACTCCAATTTTCATTTTTCTTCTGCTTACTAATACTTTCCCATCACATGACCTGTTCCCACCTCCCTTCCATCACATGACCTGTTCCCACCTCCCTTCCATCACATGACCTGTTCCCACCTCCCTTCCATCACATGACCTGTTCCCACCTCCCTTCCATCACATGACCTTATCACCTGACCGCTTACCTATCGTTCTCACCATGTGATTTCCTTTGGCTATGCATGTGACTCACACTGACTCCAACCTAGTAGCACATATCCTAGGACTCCCGCATGAGTCAGTTCAACTCAGAATGACTCCATACTTTGTACAATGACTCCTTACTAGTATGGGTACTAGTAGTATTAGGCTTGAGTCATGGCAGCTGCCCAGATGTATATAAGTCGACCTTATATCCTAGAGTTGGGCCTTAAGCCTGACTTGGTTTAATCCCAAGTGTTGTAGCTTCCACAGCGCCTTCAGTTTTCGCCCGCATCCCTTCTAAATCGTCTCAAACATTGTCGAGACTCTTCTCTATATCTTTCATTATCATCACTAGTGTCTTGCACGCGTGCAGACCTGTCATACCAGAGCATCCAAGGGCCAGTGTTCGCTACCTGCAATCCCTTGAAGTACAAGTCCTGCTGCCGTTATACAAACTTGTGCACGTCACACCTTAGGGTCCTTGGCCCTTAACACATTCCCATTGTATTATGAGATGGCTGAACTAGTGAATGGATCATGCGCATCAGGTGAAAGGAAGTTCATCCCAGGGAGGGAAGCAACACCTGGGTCACCTTCTATCCCGATTGACCCCATTCTCCTCAAGGAGTCGATGAGGCAGGGAAAGTTGGGTTCTGATACAGATTCGGACAGCGATGTAAGTACAACGTTCCCTATCTTGGCACCTTCTCATTGTCAATCTATTTCTAGAGCGATGCCCCCAAGGACCCAAATGAAGACAAGGCCAATACCAACAATGAATCCAGAGGTGATGATAGTTCTGTAAGCATAACTACGCTATACACTTGATTAAATTACAACTAATCTATACCAGAATGAAGAGGCAGCCGACACGAAGCTTCCCTGCAAGTGTTCCAAGAGCAGTGCATCAAGCAAGAGCACTGTGTCAACTGGAAATGAGTGATGCAAAGTACACCAAGTGACAGTAGGCGAAGGGTTCGACAACCTGTCAGGCAAGTTGGATGGCGTTCTGGGGTCCCTGGAAGTCATTGCCCATCCAAAGCCAGTGGACCAATCCACCTTGCCAGACAAACACACCACCGCAATCAAGATGATCCAGCAAAACGAGCTCCTTACTGAGGATGATTTCGGTGATCTGTGGATGCTGCTCACAGACAACCATGAAGTTGGCAGCGTTTACTTGGCCATCAGCAATCTTGAGCAGTGCACCATGTACATCAAAAAGCAGCTTGAATGCCATCGCCAAAAGATGTAATCGGGTGTTAGAAAGGAAAGAACAAATGGCAATGTGATTGTGTAGATTGCTATGGGACAATGGACCCTTCATGTCATAGAAAAACATCATTATTTTGTAGCAAAATCGTTGTGCAATAAAGCTGGATTCATTGACAATGCGACTGATCACATAATTGCTATAGATCAAGATACAATTTACTTTATTGGTGCATGTGAGGCTATCACTCACATGCATGTCTGTTACCTCACACAAGTAACACATGGGTCACATGCATCATCACACAGTCACGCAATCTCGGTGAAATCAAGGGTCTGAGTTGTATTTTGGGTTGGCTGGCGTTATCAGATCCAAATAACATTTTCACGCATGTGAAAATGTTACCGAACAGCACACTTTTTCGCATGAAATAATGTTTGGACAAAAAAAACATTTGGCTGGTATCTCACATCAAGAAAATGTTACCGAACGCACTCTAAACATCTTATAATTAGCGGGTCTTAGCGAGCCATTTTGGGCTCGCTTAATGTTGGCTCAGGTTCACAAAGGCTCGCTAAACCGGCTAAGGACATTAGGACACTGAAACGTTTCCTGATCAGGACCTGACGTCAACTTATGCGGCCATTCCATCCTCAAGTATGAGCAGGGAACTTACACCCGACACGTCCCTGCGTAATGTTGATGTTGAAACGACCGCGCCGCCACTGTCCCAAGCACACCCGCCATTGGCTGTAAATGCGTCCCTGACTTCACAGCAGCGCGATACGGCGATGGTGCCAGAGCCACCACAACCTGTGGTGCTTGCTTCCTCGTCACCCCGCAGCAAAGGGACACTCGTCTCCTTGCCACTCCAGCTCGTCGAGGAAATAAATGGTGACGTGCACCCTCATCCTGGGCCCGTCGCGCCGAGCCTCCAGTACGATGTGCGTTCCCTTATGTCCCGCTTCCCACCCCACTGTTCAGACATCCATGACCAGTTCAGTTCCGCTTACCTTCAACCAAGGCCTACAAGGAACGTCGCACCCATGTTAACCCAGACCCCGTCGCAGAGGTAGGCTTCATCCCATCCCCCATGTCCTCAACCTCCTCGCTCGCCCCGTCGCCTGGTCCGTCAACACCGCTCTCGCCTTATCTCACTCCGCATCACTGCGTCTACACCGCGTCACCAACCGCGCAAGCATACGCCCCCCCCTATATCCCACCCCCACCATCCCCACCCTCATCCCCACCCTCATCCCTACCCCCATCCCCACCCCCATCCCCACCCCTGACCCCTGGCGTGCACCTTCACTCCGCAATCATCGCACCTAACCTCCAATACGACGTGCGTTTTCTACCCACCCTGTTCAATCCACACCTCTTGCCAGCCATTCTTGCCCAGCCCACCTCTGCCCCACCACTCCCCAATTTGAGGCTCCATGTGGGTGATCTCCCCTGGCTATTGGATGTTACCCCCGACTCCGGCCTCTCGCCTGGGAAGGCCTACGTCACAGTTCAGGACGTCTTGCTCGCCATCCACCGCCACCTCCGCCTGGCTGTGAGGAGCGCCGAGTATGAAGCCATGAGCAGGTCGAGGAAGGGGGAAATCTTCCGGCAGTTCGAGCGTCGTGTTGGCTCAGACCCAGCTCAGCGGGCGAGGGGGCTCCGACGTGTCGACTTCTTGAACGGGCTCTTCCGTGCTCAGGGACTTGTCCGTGCTCATTCCAATGATGACGTGTGGGAAGTCGTCATCCACGATCAGGATCAGGGAGGAAAACCTGCTTTGACTTTGATAGTCTCAACAGGCTAGTGATAATTTATGTTTGCTTGTGAAATTATTGAAATTTTCGTCATTGTTTCATTGTTGGGTTTTTTTTACCACGCAACCCCCAATAATATTCAAACGCTCCGCGCACAATTAACGTTCATGGGGGAAACGGATACATGTATTGTGGATGTAGTGTGGACAATCACAGTAGTTTGTGTCAATGCCATTGGGATAGAACACTGGTAGAAGACTGTTGTGAGGACACCTACAAGGAGCTACGGTGCCAGCTCGAAGGGACACCATCCGCCGCGGCTAGGTATGGCATCAAGTCGCTAGTCAAGAATTCGCTAGGCCATTGCCTGCTGATCTGGTCCTTGAGATACTTGGCGACGATGCGCAAATGCTCGTCCTTTAGCACAGGTACGGCCTTGCGAACCTCAGGAGCAAGGGCGTCAACGAGCTTCTCAACATGATCCGCCGTAATGGCTGCACCAGAGTCGTCACGCGCGCCAAAATGGACCCATTGCCAAAGTTGAACGCGCGCGATCTCTGCGGTCGCTGCATCCTCCATAAGGTGGTTCAAGGGAATGCAGCCGTTGCCACCGAGCCATGCGCTTCCGTACGCAAGCACAGTTGAGATGTTCGACCGCACACCCTCGGAAGTAATCCTTCCGGGTACCTTGCTGTCCAACAGGTCGGCGGCGGCGATACGAACGTCTTCGCGCCGGACATGGTACTACCGGGAACGAGTTCAGTTCGGTATACAGTATACACGCAAAGGCAAATACAAACTTGATTGGGTCCCAGCATGTGCTGATCAAAGATCTCACGAGCGATCTTGTTAATAAGAGGGTGTGCGATCCAAGTGCCATCATGGCCGTTGGTGACTTCTCTAAGCTTGTCTTTGCGGACCTTATCCATGGCGACCTCATTTGCTTTTTCATCACCTTTGATGGGAATTTGGGCAGACATCCCCCCGATGGCGGCGACCTTGCGTCTGAAACTCGAAGTGAGCATTTATTCCATATCTTTGACTTTTAAGGCTTACTTATGACATGTTTGAATTAGTAGGCGAACATAAGCTGACATGAAGCCTACTTCCATCGTGACGTCCTTTCGGTCAGGAAGAATGGCACTCCTATCGGCTCGGCGCTTTTTGATGAAGCTGAAGATGTAGTCCCACCTGTAAGGCGTGCGATAAGTTTTGGGTCAACTGCGAATAACATGGACAGATTACCTGCCACAATTCAGACCGGATGAGTGATTCCTTAGCTCAAAAAGAATCTCCTCCATCTGGAAAGCAGCGGGCAGGGTTTCAATCAGAACTGTTGCTCTGATGGTGTTGTGCGGCGTGCCGATGTAAGATTGAGCGAAAAGGAAAACGTCGTTCCACAAGCGAGCCTCGAGATAGTGCTCCATCTTAGGAAGGTAGAAGTAGGGGCCGAGGCCCCGCTTGACCAGTTCATCCGCGTTATGGTAGAAAAAGAGCCCAAAGTCGAACAGGGAACCGGACATTGGCGTTTTGTCAACGGTCACGCGTGGCTCATCGAGATGCCAACCGCGGGGTCGCACGATGAGAACGGCAGGATTCGGCGAAAGCTTGTATTGCTTGCCATTTGACTCGAAGTCAATCTGCCGACGGATGGCATCACGAAGATTGACCTGGCCCTCGACCATCGCCTTGAAAGTGGGCGAGGAAGCATCTGGATAAACAAAGCATGGTCGGACGCTCTGGAACGGAAAGGAAATGGACACGCGCGTACCCTCAAAATCAGCCATGAATGTCTTGGCACCGCTATTCAAGGCATTAATGACCATCTTCCTATCCGTCGGACCAGTAATTTCGACGCGTCTGTCCTCTAAACCAGGAGAGGGAGGGGCGCAA
>Ga0307510_10006923_pt1 | contig 13518 bp, 8 predicted proteins | sample 12_EM_MG_FD_207224 | JGI IMG/M metagenome (GOLD analysis project Ga0307510, IMG submission 207224) | Populus trichocarpa ectomycorrhiza microbial communities from riparian zone in the Pacific Northwest, United States - 12_EM | ecosystem: Host-associated > Plants > Roots > Unclassified | place... | reverse complement strand
TTATTTATTAAAATACACTTTAAAAAAAAATTAAATCATCATAGTTTGATTTAAATAAATATAAATATTATTTAAAAAACACAATGATTGACATGTGCAATGCACAAATCAATCGTGCGGGTTATTTTTATGCTATTTGGTGGCTTCTAGGACAACAATTGAATCATCATGGCGGCCCCTCCATCCCCAGGTAGTGCGTGTGACTTATTGACCTTCAGTTTGGTGTTGATGGCTTCTTCTTTTTTTCCCCTTCATTTCTCTATTCTCATCGATTTTTACACCTAACTCTCTGAATTTTCAAAGCAACTCTTCAATTTGTTTCCCTTCAAATTTGATTTTTTTTTTAATTACTATTTATTTTATTTGAAATAATTTATAGAATTTAAATTATTTTTTTTCAATTTTATACTCCAAATTTTTCATGAGTTAGATTTGATTTCAATTTTTTTTATTGATATTTATTTTATTTAAGATAATTTTAAAAATTGATTTTTTTTATAATTTTATCCTTCTTTAGGTTTTCTTCCTATCAGATTTAGTCTTCATTCTTTAGGTTGCTATTTTTTTTACTCTATCGAATTTTTTAAATTGATAATTTTTTCTGATTTTCTTCCTTCATCATTAAATTAGTTGGGAGTTGAGCTTCTTAATTGAATCCAAGTCTAGAATTTCATGAATTGTGCCTCTGAGAAATTAACCCAAGTTTAGAAGATTAGCCTGAGTTCGTTTGAGATTTTTTTTTTTTTTGTCTTTTATAAGCTCATGTTTTTTCAGTTTTATCTTACAATATTTATTTAATTAGATATTGGACTACGTTATTTATATATATATGTATATATATATTTGCTTTCAATAGAATTTTTCACTAACTTTAAAAATAACCTAAGCTATCTCAAGTCTTTTTAGTTGTCATTATTTGTTAAATTTAATGTTTTTTTAATAAAAAATAAAAGAGATTTTGTTTTTGAATTAAATTCAATTAATGGATTAAATATAAGCAAAAAATTGATTGCTTCATGATATATTGTTTCGTTTACTTTTCGAGTCGATTACTTTTCGAGTCGAGTCGTAACTTTTAAAACACGTGCAACCTCTTTTGATGTGAGTTTTTTTTTTGTGGTGAGGAAGTATCCATGACAAAGCAATTATGAGTTTCCAACATGCTTTTTTATTCTCCTTCCTATTATTATATTGACAATTAATTTTGTATAGTTAATTATTGCTATTATTTTCACTTTATTTACTATTATTTTTTTTAATCATATTATTAAATTAAGCTTATTAAACTTATTCAAGTCATGAACTTGTTTTTAAATTTTTCTTACTTCTTTAAAAACATTATCATCACCTGAATATTTTTTTTATCAATTTATTTATTGTCATGTTTTTTTATTTATATTATTTAAATTGGATGAATTTAATTTTTTTTCTTCTTTTTTAGAAACATATGCATCACCTTAGCACTTTTTTTTACGTTGAAAAACATTTAGGTCGGCTATATTAGGAGGCACATCTTGGGCTTAAATCATTAAATACTAGTAAATAATCTGAATTCACATTCAAATACAAATAGGACAAGAAGGTGGCAATTCGATTCCAAATCAACATTTACGACCACAATTCCAAACCCACACTAACATACAGCAGCAGCACCAGTCCACCACCGAACATTGGAACACTTCACCCACTCATACCTCTTATGTCTAGCAAATAACATAAAAAACTAAAACTGAAAGGCAAAATCATTGCAGCCGCCTCGTATTTTTCTATTCACCAGTACAATATAATGAACATTTTCTCCTTCCCAGCAAAAATTATTTGCCTCTGAACCAAAGTTATTTTGGTATTTTCACACTACGCATTAATCATTGTTGATTTATTTGGGTATATTTTTATATATTTAACTTTTTAATGAACAATAAAATAACCAAAATATTCCTAAAAGTAAAAATAAATTGTCTCCGGTAGGGGTATTTATTTTTGTTTTCTCATATATTATACAATTACACATATATCCTTGAATCCAAGAAACTTAATTCATTATGATAAGAGGTATTGGGATCTTTTAGCCTCAATTTTTTTGTTATTTGTTAGTTTGGTTGAGGATAATAACATAATTTATCATTAAAATAATATTTTTTAATTGAAAAGATTGTTGATACATGTTTTACATCTGTCAGCACATTGGAGCAACTATGTACTTTAGGAGCGCACAACGACTTTCGATGGTAAAAAATAAGTTTTCATTGTCTCATTTTATTCCTCGTTGTCTCCTCATCCATTACGGGTGGTATGTATCCTCCAAATGTAGTCGGTTTATCGTCAATAACCCTTTCTTTTTCTTTTTCTTTTTCTTTTTCTTTCTTAATCTCTCTCTCCTACCCCAATAAATACATTATGATCCTCATTGTTATTGGTATTTCAGATTCAGTCCTTCAAGTTTTGATTTTTGTATTTTTTTTATTTTTTCTTTTGTTAAAGTTTTATTTGTTTTCAATTTAACTCTTTAATTTTTAATTTGTATATATAATATTTTTCGATTCAATCCTTCTACTTTTAATTTCTTATTTTTTTTCTTGTTTTTTTGTCAAAGTTTTTATGGCTTTCAATTTCATCCTTCAGATCAAGTTTATATTTTTTTTTTTTCAATGATAATATTAATTTCAATTTGGTCCCTCTTCTTTTGATTTCTTATTCTTTTTCTTAGCATTTTTATCAATGTTTTTATAGTTTTCAATTATATCCTTCAAATCAAGTCCATGGTTTTTTTTTTCAATAATAATAATAATAACAACAACAACAATAATAATAGAAGAATAGTGGTGTTAATAAAAATATTAATAATAGTAGTAGTGATAATAGTGATAATGACAATAGTAGTAACAACAACAACAATAATAATAGTAATGATGATTGTGGTAATAGTTGTATAATAGTAATAATATTAATAGGACTGCTATTATTATTACTAATAATAATAATAATGTTAACAATAATTATGGTAGTGGTGATAATAATAATAGAGATGGTAGTAATAACAATAATAGTAATGATATTACTCATTAATAATAATAGTAATAGTAATTTTAATCCGCATTCTTTAAATTGCTATTTTTTAAACCTTTTATATGATTAATTTTTTTTTTCAATGTCATCTTTTAATAGAAATTGAACTTCACGATTTTTATAGTTTGGATGTTTCATGTCTAATGACTCGGGTTACGGGTTTAAAAAGTTAACATAGTTTTAAAAAAATACTTTATAATTCTTTTTATTTTTTTAATCATATTTTAGTCACATAATCTTTTTTTATCCCATTTCAATACCTGAATATTATTTTTTATATAAAAAATAATCTAACCCCATGGCGAAGCGCAAGCAACAAGATTGGTGGAGCACTACTTTTACATGATTATTTATCCATTTCATGGGAATAATAATAATTCAATGAGTTGATACCCGAAACAACAGATGCCTCTCGCCAATTTCCCAAAGTTGCTAAAATACAACCTAAGAGAAACCGATGCTTGTTAGGTATATCCTAGCCTCTATACCCGCGTTTTGTCGCAGGGTTAGACAATTTTTTAAATAAAAACAATGTTCAGGTATTGAAAATGAGTAAGAAAAGATATAGAAAATTGTTTATGACAAATATATAAAAACGCTAATTAGAGCTAAGCCAACACAAGAAATCCTGTTAAACTCGCGAACTAAATCATATGACTAGAATAACTCAATTAAAAATAAAAAGAATTATAAAACTTTAAAAAAAAAAAAGAGTTAAATCTTTTAAAGCCATAACCCGAATCATTAAACTTGAAGCACTCAATCTAGAAAAATCACGAAGTTCAATTTCAAAAAAACTAAATATTAAATAATGAAATTGAAGAGAAAAATTCTAATCATACAAAAGAATTTTAAAAAATAACAATTCAGGAAATACGGATCAAGATTATTATAACTACTATTATTAATAAGTAATATCATCACTATTATTATCATCACCACCACCACAATTATTGCTAATATTATCATTATTAGTAATAATAGAAACATTCCTATTAATATTATTATTATTTTAACAACAAACACAACAATCATCATCACTATTATTATCACTATTATTATTACTATTATCATTATCACTATCATCACAACAACTATTATTAGTATTTTTATTATCATCAATATTCTTCATCTTCTTCTCTCTCATATTATTATTATTATTATTATTATTTGTAATAGTAGTAGCAGCAATAGCAATATTGTTATCACCACAACACTACAACTACTATTATTATTATTATCATCACTTTTATTTTATTATTATTATTATTACTACTACTACTACAACTACTATTATTGCAACTATCATTAATATTATTATTGTCGTCATCATTATTATTATCATTACTAATTTAATTATTGTTGTTGTCGTCATTATCAATAATAATATTATTTTTATAACTATTTTTATAATAATAATAATAATAATAATAATAATAATAATAATCCATGGATTATTATTATTATTATTATTATTATTATTATTATTATTATTAATTGTTGTTGTTGTTGTTAAAAAAATAAAAACTATGAAGTTGATTAGAATAATAGAATTAAAAACTATAAAAACTTTGACAAAAAGGTCCAGAAAAACAACAAGAAATCAAAAGAAAATGAATCAAATTGAAATCATTATTATCATTGAAAAAACAAAAATCATAAACTTGATTTAAAGGATCAAATTAAAAGCCATGAAAACTTTAATAAAAGAGCAAAGAAAAAAAATAAAAAAAATAAAAAGTAAAAGAACCAAATTGAAATACCTTATATATACAAATTAAGAAATCATAGTTAAATTGAAAACAAATAAAACTTCAATAAAAGAGAAAATGACTAAAAAACAACTAAAACTCTAAGGTCTAAATTTAAAATAACAAAAAAAAATGAGGATCGTAGTGTATTTAGAAGGGTAGAAAAAAGAAATGAAGGAAAAAAAAAAATCATTGGTGATACACCAATCATATTTGGAGCACACATGCTGCTTATAATGGAAAAGAAAACAATGAGGAATAATCTGAGACGGCATACGACCATTTTTGACAACTAGAAACTGTCGCACGCACCACCCAAAGTGTGGCGCCTCCAACACGCGGGCACGTGCTCTGCACGCGCCTGCAGCTTTTTAAATAAAAAAAATTATTATTTTAATGTTAAATTACGTAGCTACCCTCAACCAAACTTACAATTAATAAAAAAAATGAGTTTAAAATACCAAAATACCCCTAAAAACAATTAACAAAAAGTCGTCCATCCAAGGATATATGTGTAATTCTAGTGTATAAAAAAGAATGAATACCTAAATACCCTTACTAGAGCACTTAATGTTTTTTACTCCGGGGATATTTTGATTATTTTACTGTCCGACAAAAATACTCACAAACAAATTACTCAAATCAGTAATGACATAAACCATGCGCAAATATCAAATTACCCTTAATCCAAAGACATTCATTTTTTTAGGACAAAATGATCACCAGTAAATAAAAAAATATGAAGGGAGCTATAGTAAATCCTCCATGCCTTTTAATATTTATGTTATATAAAAACAGAAATTTTATATCAAAATATTTGATTCGATAAAAATATCTTTAAATTTTTAATTTTAAAAATCAAGATTTTATTAGTAAATACAAAATATATCATCTTACCTTAAAAAAATACTTAAAATTAGTTAATAAAAGCTAATAATAAAAATCTAAAAATCTGATCAAAATTTATCAAAAGGAGATTCTTTATTTTTGTGTCATTTAGACAAAAAGATTCATAAAATTTGTGCTATTTCTTTTTTCTCATCGCTACTAGTAATATTAAACGAAGACACATTTAAATAATAAAACAGTTCATAAAATTTCTTCTCATGCCTGTATTTTTAAGTTTCATGCATACGACATATAATTAAAATAATAAAATAATAAAATTATATCAAAATTCAATAAAGTTATTAAATTAGACCTTTGTTTTTTTATAGTGAACCTTTTGGTTATTTTTTATGTTATCTTTGATTCTTTTAGAAAAAAGAAGAAGAAATTATACCTTTTTCCAAACTCTATTAACAATAAAAAAAAAAGACTCCTTAATGAAATGGTAGAATAAAAATTGTATTTATTTGTATATGTCTCATACATATTAAAAAGAACTTTTTTAAAATAAAAAGATTTCTAAAAACTATAATATAATCATGTTAGAATTTAGTATTACCTTGAATAAAATTTATATTCATATTTGTGCCTTATATATGTGTTATATACAAGTAGTTTTATTCAAATATTATTCCTATACAAGTATTTGATTGATTTTTTTAATTTTCTTACAATTAATTTTTATGTAGTATCTCTAAAACACACCATCTCATGATTAAAACATAGCGACATGGAAAAATAAGGACATGCCCGGTGAGGGAGGGAGAGAACATAGTGATCTAGCAGTGTTGGCCAGCAGTGCGCATTCGTTTTTCAATATATATGAACAGCTAAGATTGAAAAACGAGGGAGAAGAACACATCCTCCTAAGAAAGAGTAAAGTACAAAAGAAAAGGAAGGGAAAGAAATCACCTCCTAGAGCTCACGAAGCAGGACTCCAAACAGGATAGCCTATCCCAGAGCAATTTCCCTAGCCAGAATTGATCCTTAGAGAGCATAACTTTTACTTCCCTCCCAGATGCTCATGGGTACTGCAAAAACTGCACATCTCCAGGAGCTCTTTCTGTAGTGCAGCATGCTATTTTTTAACCCACCTGCTCATACGCAAATGGCACATCATGCAACGGGTGACCTTTTTCATTTCTCTGTATTATCTTTCGTGCAAGAAAAACTTGCTTCCCAACAGCAAAGATAAAAGCTTTCCCGTTTCCTCTGGCACCCCTGGCAGTCCTTCCAACACGGCGCACATATTCACTTGGATCACGTGGAAAGTCAAAGAGTACCACATGATCCACACCAGAAAAGTCAATTCCCCGCGATGCTCTGCCACAAGTTTCAGAGATATAATTATTAATATATTAAGTTTTAACAATTATGATGCAAATGAGAAATGGTCAGATTATCTTTAATGCAGAGCAATTTCTCTTAAGTTTCATGGATGCAAGGGTGCGGATTTAGAGCTGTCTGATTGTTAGCATAGCTTAAGGCTGGATATAATTCATGCAATAAGCAAACACCGTACCTATCAGTGCAAACCAAAAAGAGAGACTCTTCTTTGGGCCGAGAAGGATTCATGAACTCCTTCATATTTGCGAGACGTGATTCTTGTGCCAGAGCAGCATGGAATGGTAGAACTCGAACAAGAGTCCCTTTTCTATCAGTACGTTTTAATGCATTCTCTACCTTTCTGCAAGTCTCAATCTGTAATTTTAGGAGGAAAAATTTATAATTACCAGTTTCAACAATAAAAGGTCAAATAAGTTCCCCCATACATAGAGCTCAAATTTACCTTATTACAGAAAATAATTGTTTTCGAAACTGGACTTTGCTCCACCAGCTGCAGAAGAGCAGATTTCTTATTGAGAAATGCTGTCTCAGGAGTTTTTTCTGCCTCAATTTCTCCACTGCAATCTACTAGAATCTACATAATGCACACAACCATGTAGGTTAACTGTTATCATATTCCATATTCTAAAATGTCTTCATATTTATTAGTTATGATCATAAGAAGGATGCCTGCACTGTATGGCACTTGATAATGGCTAAACTTTACCCATAGAACAGTTTGGCTACCAGCAGAGCTCATAAGAGGGCTCTCGTATGTTATGAGTGGTGGTAAGGATGGGGGGAAAGAGCAATAGAAAACCAACCTCTTCAAGCCTGGCACTTGTACGATGCACACCAGGTCCCATGATGACTTCACAATCAGGAAAGACTTCAATGAGTTTATTGCATACATCTACAGGTAAAGTTGCAGTCACAAACAGATATTGTGTGGTAACAGGAGAAGAATTGATCAAGCCTTGCAGGGAAGCCTCAAAATTCTCGTCATTGAACAGTATATCTATCTCATCTAGCACAGCACTGCAAAAATGAGGTTCAGATGAAGCATTTAGCACAGGCACGATGTAGTGTAGAGAACTGATGTGATAAGCAGATGCATAGAGACACAAATCTGTGGTGATTGCAACCACTGCTGCCAGGTTGCTTAAGCTGGCAATGGATGTGCATTCAACACAGATTGTGGTCAGAGTTATTGAATCATGCTAAATGTGCCTTATGATTCAACATCACGGAAAAATATTCCCTTGTGAATTTATTTGGTGTATGCTTGTTTTTTGCTTTTTGGCTCAGGTTACAAAAGGTATGCACGTACTGTAGATATTAAAAAAGGTAAAATTCACATATAGAGTAAAAATAATACAAATTCATGGCATAAAAGGAACAACAACTGAAATGAGATGCTCAAGGAAACCCATTGCAGTGCTTCTGATGCAATCAATGTTACAGCACATGTAGAGTAGTGCACTAAACTGAGAATTTAAAACGCATCTTGACAATTCGCAGAGTTCCTTACCAGAGGTGTTCTTAATGCAAATTGCAAGATCCAAATCTTGAGGCGTCAAAAATATTTATTTCTCAGTATTCAATGGAGTCAGCAACAAGTTGGTTTAATTTCCTTACACAAACAAAAAGGGAAAAAAAAAAGTTTCCATTTCGCTGTTTTGTGTCCAAGGAATTAAAAATATCTACTCTCCATTATTGACTCACATCCATCATTATCACCACAACAACTATACAACTTCATTTAAACTGAAAATAGCTGAACAAACAGTCATTGCAACAACAACAAAAATTCCATTTTGGATCCAATATACCATGAAGGTATTTGGGATCAGTTACGGTTATTCATGTCCCAGACTCCCGGGGGATCTTCTTCCAACCAGCTCTTGACTCACATGCTTGTAGTGCCTTTAACTAGTTAATAGCAATTGGTGTTTCTCATGCAAACCATATTTACCAATTTTTTCATTGCATTCTAATTGGAACAACAGTCAACTTATGGAAGGCTTTTATAAGATCAATAGCAACAGATATTATTTGTATGTTTTCTTTCATCGAAAAAAAAAAGAAGACAAAACAAAATAGTACATGTTTGCATGCCCTCACTGGACCATCCACCTCATGTGATATAGGGGAAAAATCTTGCTTTCTCTGTTCTCACAAATTGTTAATCAAGCAAAGTAAAACAGGGCTGTTATCACCAGCGGAAAACATAAAACACAAAAAGTTACACCCAAAAATGACAATCCGGTTCATCCATGTAGAGTTTATGCTTTATTTTCAAGTATAGGTTTATGGTACTCCAAAAAGAAACATGAAATAGATAAATCCTTAATTATAATGGTCATTTCTTGTCAAAATTAAGACAATGACTGTGACAACTGACAGTGATGATAACAATTATTGCTGTCTCTAAACATTTACCAAGGAAGAGAAACAATATTACAGTACACATTAGTGCAGAATTCACTTTTAGATGTGCACCGTATACCAATCCTTCATTTAGGCTAGCAATAAGATGTAAAGCAAGTAAGCTTCAATGGAAGTAAGGTTACCATTTAAGATTCTGTAATTTCAAGAAGCCTTCTTTGATTAGGAACATGAAACGACCAGGGGTTGCTATTAGAACATCAACGCCTTGTTCTAGATTTTCCAGTTGTGTCCTCTGTCGAAATCCACCTGTCACAACCATAGACCGAAATGGAACCCCGTGTTTTGACATCGATCTGCAATTGTTCAAAACCTGCAAAAGTTACGTCTTCTTTACACATTCACCAGGCATTCATAAAATCAGATGCCAACAGCATGAAATATCTGTGCTTCTTAGTTACATGAAAAGAAAAGTATCACTTTGCATTTGTGAAATTTGTAGGGAAAATAGTATAAAAATCAATAGACATTGACATCATATACAGAATTTAGGCACTGCTTAAGATAAATGGCCTCAGAGTGGACATTCCAGGATCCATTGTGAAGAATGGTTAGAATGGTAGTTCCTGCTCCTTGGAAGGTACCAAATAAATGACTACTTGAATTGCCCAGTAATAAAGTCTAATGCCGGGAAGGGGATTTTTCTCTTACAACCACTTTCCTTTAAGCTGCCTTTCTCTTATCTACAATAGGAGAAAACTCAACAGATTCGATGGCAGCAGATTCGTGAACAAGAGCTGTTCCCATTCCTTCAACAGCTAAATCCTGGAGGATGGCACTTGAGTATATTCTGTAAAGAAAGCTAGTCCTATTCCCACCGACCGCTACTCTAACAGCTGCCAATTTCACCCTGAGGAGAACTGAACTCGCTCCTTACCCCGGCTCTTACACTGTAAATCCAAACCTTGCATTGATAGCTTCAGCTTTTAACCTGATGGTGAATGGAACTACAACTCAAATCCTTTGATGCTCAAATGAGTTTGGGTGTGAGTGTCACAGAGAGATGGGTGAAAGATAGGGGATTTAGCTTTTAACAGAACATGGGTTTTATGCATTCAATGCTCAAGTCTTTGAACTTATTAAAAAAGAGAGAGCACTTCTCTTTTAAATCCCCAACAGACTTGATCCTCTTGAGAGACTGAGGTGAGTTTTCACTTATCCTTACAAATGAATGTAGGCATTTTCCTTTCTGAACATGGATCTTAACTGGATCTCACATGGCTTTGGATGAAGCCTAAAATCAGTATCTCTTACTAATAGTGATCAACCAGGGCAAAATTCAACCCCTATAATTATCATACATCTCTATCACGTTAAACTTGCTCAATTCATACAGCAAATAAGTTGTGCAACAACTGAGCACAGCTACAAGTCAAGCACATTATAACATTAAAGTCAGTGCTTAAAAATATGCCAAAAGTTGGGTTGAAGCATTACATCCCGATTCATATCTATGGGACTTAATTCTCTGTGCTTCTTATTACAGAAGCTAAAGGTTATTCCATCAACTTTAAGATAATTTACCACAAACTAATGGAAGGTAATCAGGGAAAGTTTACAAGGTGATGTACCAAATTGGAGTAGTGGCAGATGCATAAGCTGGTGAGAGAACGGATGCTAAGTGATCTGATTTCTTCTCACCAACACATATGCATAGCTCATAAAAAAATGATACGAGAAAAAACAAGCATAAAGTCACGGAGTAAACTATGAGGGAAAGAGTTTCATGATCACATGAGGTGGATTTCCATCGCCTTTAGTGTAAAGGTAGCTAACCTGTGATGCCAACTCAGCAGTTGGCACCAATATAAGTACTCGAGGACTTTGAGATGAGGATTGACCAAGTCCTTGGAGTTCTTCTTGCCTCAGACGTTGAATTAAAGGTATGAGATATGCCATTGTCTTCCCTGATCCACTTTGGTCTGCTATAATACAGCTCTTCCCGTCAATTACAGGTGCAAATGCCATGGCCTGCAGTTATCCATGACAGTACAAATGTATATAAGTTGCACCTCACATGGGTATCACTTTCACAAGGCATGGTGCAATGTTTCTAAAAAATACGAATCCGTCCATGATAAAGATGGGGAAAAAAGAGTCTTCAAATTAAGGAAAGCCTCTCTGCTAGATTACTCGACACATGGTCACCACTGGAACTAGCATAGGCTATAAATAAAGCAGAGAAAATTCCAAGGCTAGTTCACTTAAAAGAACCATTAAAGCAAGTTAGTTAGAATGAGAGGTATACTCGAGTCTTCAGAGATGGAGCATTGACTGGAAGTGAGAGAAAGAGAAAAGGTAGTACACTTAAACAACAGGGCATGATATTATTGTACCTGAATATGAGAAGGGCGCACAAAAACCTGCCCTTTTAAAGACTCAATCATAAAGTCAGTGCATCCCAGGTCTCTAAATGATTTTCTACTAAAGAAGTCATTCTCATATCCTCGTTGCATAGAAACCTGCATTGATCTGGAGTCGACTCCTTTACCCCAACCTCTTGAGTGGGAAGAAGAAATATGTGTTCCAGCCACTTTGGAATCGGATTTTCGAGGTTTGATATCATGCCTTGATGTCCTATTAACACCACGCTCGTCTGAATTCCTACTGATGGGCTCTTTATCTGCCTCCTCCTCCTCTTCTCGAAAATGTTGGTGTTTGTTGAATTGTTGCTTTGCCTTTCTGGCAATAAGTTTTAACTTGTGTGCTTTTAGTTTCCCAAAATTTGCAGCTACTCCCTTAGTTTCAATACCTATGACAGTGCCGGTGCCCATAAATATTAATAAAAATTAAAAATATTATAAGTGCAGATTGAAATTTATGCATTTCCACATTATTTTTTAATTTCAAGTAACAAAATCGATTAAAATTGGAAAAGATTATATTCCACGACCAAAATCAGATAAGGAGTAAAACAACAACAACAATAACAGTAACAATTTGAGAAAAAAAGAGATAAAGAAGGAAATGGAAAGAACCTGAATCATCCTTATTTGAAGGAGGAGAAGGAGGAGAAGGAGTGTGATGAAGATCATCGAGAAGGTGAGAGTGAGAAGCAGAGGCTTGAAGGTGAGGGACAGCTCTAACCAAAGACAAAACCCTAGGACTGCTACTATTCAATTTCAATTCAATGTGGCTGTGGCTGTGGCTGTGGCTGTGATAGGCGATGATAATGCTTTGGGGTCTCAAGCTTACAAGAAGAGGATGTGCCATTTCTTCTTTGGTGCTTAAAGCTTGGAGATAGATGCCGATACCTTATAGGAATTAGGAATAGAGATATTCTCTTCCTTCTCTTCTAACCCGACTTCCCCTACTACTTCAACTTTAACCACTGCCTGTTGTAATATCTACGGATGCGACCTTTTTTTTTCTTTTTTCTTTTTTTCTTAATGTCTCTGTTTCTTAGGGTTTATAATATTAGGAGTTTAAAGTATTTTTTATTTAAAAATTTATTAAAATAAATTTTTTTTCTGTTTTAAAAAATTATTTTAAATAAAAAAATATTAAAAAATTATAAACACACCCTTAAACCTCAACATAAACATTATAATCTTTTTTTTCTATTTTTTTATGCATCAGTTTATTAAACTTCAACATGAACAAGATAAATTTAAAAAAAATTAAAATAAAAGTTGATTTAATTTAATAAAAATTAATTTGTGATTTAATTGATTTAATTTAATTTTAATTTAATTTTAAAAAGAAATAAAATAATTTTAATTTGATTAATTTTAAATAACATATGATCTAAATCATAAATTTAATAACTTTAATTTGAACTCTGAAAGTTTGGACTTTGAAGTTATTTCATTATAAAGATTGTATAGTAATATTGAGACCGAGGCTTTTATAGTTTATTTATCTTTCACTTTATTTATTTTTTTTATAATTACACTTTCCATTTTAAGATTTATAAGTGTATAATATTTAAATCATCACGCCGGTAAGTTAAATGATTCAACGAGAGATATTATATTATTAGTATGGGTTAATAATAATTTTTTTATTAAATATAAAAATATTTGAGTTTGATTAAAAA
>Ga0307510_10006922_pt1 | contig 13519 bp, 9 predicted proteins | sample 12_EM_MG_FD_207224 | JGI IMG/M metagenome (GOLD analysis project Ga0307510, IMG submission 207224) | Populus trichocarpa ectomycorrhiza microbial communities from riparian zone in the Pacific Northwest, United States - 12_EM | ecosystem: Host-associated > Plants > Roots > Unclassified | place... | reverse complement strand
GAAAAGATAAGGGTTGGGGCCTTTTATAACATTGATCTTTCCGCCACGATAAACATAAATGGAACCAAACGACTGGAAAACAACCTGGTCCTTATCTATATATATTTTCCATATCTCTTCGTTAATGGGCTGATACTTTTTTGGCACCAACTGGTTAAGCGAATGATATTGCAGCTGGCCTTTTTTATTATTTTCCCAATAACCTAATTCGCCGAAGCCTCCGGCGTATATTTTTCCGTTGCCATCGGCAGCCACCGAACGAACGATCAGTCCGTTAGGCATTTGATAAGATTGCCAGTATTTGCCATCAAATGTGAGCAGGCCCTCGGAATTGCCGAAATACATAATGCCATGCTCGTCCCTGGTTACCGACCAGTTTTGGTTGCCCGACTGATAGATGGCCTTGGTATAATTCTGAACGTAAGGGACACCGATGCTTTTTATATCAGCGGCAGCACGTGCTGAAATAAATAGCGCAAAACATATAATATATAGGTCTACTCTACGGATCATCAAAGCTAATTTATCTTTTTATCCTTTAAGTTCAAGATAAATCGAATGAAGCAAATAGTCGAGCTGTTTTTTATGCTCGGGATACAGCTCTTTAATTTGAGGGTTTACGTCGAAAAATATCTTTTTATAATTATTTATATTCAATTGAGGTGTTACTGGCTTGCTTTTTTTGTGTAACTTATCGATATTTCCCGGACTATAGTAGTGATTGTTCAAAAACCCCCATACAAGATGATCCAATAAATATTTATTATCTCTAACTTGTAATAGTACAGATTTTGGCTGTTTTTGAAATAGCCTCCCCAAAGCATAACTCAACTCTTCTTCGGCCGAACCGTGTTGTCTGTTTAGGTAATTAATATATTGACTAACGGCCTCTTCATTATTCTTTTTAAGGCATATCTCACCAAACAAATATGTTCTGCCTGCTATGACCGAACCATTCTTCTCAATATAATCTGAGCATTTGTCTTGTTCAAGCTTCTTTAACAATTGAACAGCGATGTTCAGTTCCATATCGGTTATAGAACTTTTCTTTGAAATAGATGCCAGTTCTTTGAATTGGATTACATCACACCCAACCTGGGCATACAGGTTGGACACATATAAAGAGATAAGAATACAAATAAATATAGGTTTCACCAGGTAATATCAATGATTACAAAAAGTGAAAATAAGAATTAACTTTATTTATTCCGCCAATTGAATCTTAGCTTTCTTAACATTCACCGGCTGGGGCACTTTTACATAGTAGCCTGTGCCGTCGTAAACTCTTTTGCGCGGGTGTGCTTTGCAGGCATCGCTGCAGCAACCGTCCATTTCTGTGCCGCATTCGTCGCATTGGGTAAAGTGCTCGTTGCATTCCGGGTTGGCACAATTGATCATCTTATCGGTGGTTTTGCCGCAATTAAAGCAGGTTGAGATCACCACGGGATTAACCGAATTTACATCGACAGAAAGACGGTTATCAAATACATAGCATTTACCTTCAAAATCCTGTCCGCCCGCTTCCTTACCATATTTGATGATGCCGCCGTGCAACTGGTATACATCGGTAAAGCCTTCGTGCAACAACAGCGCCGATGCTTTTTCGCACTTAATGCCGCCTGTACAATAGGTGAGTATTTTTTTATCTTTGAATTGAGCAAGCTCGTTGATCTTCGCAGGGAAGTCCCTGAAATTCTCGATATCGAGCGTAACTGCATTCTTAAATTTACCAAGCGAGTGCTCATAGTTAGAGCGCACGTCCAGCACCACTACATCATCCCGGTCTTTCATCGCCAGGAAGTCTTTGGGCTCTAAATGTTTGCCGGTTTTTTCTGTGGGGTTGATGATCTTAGGATTACGCAGGCCCGAGTGCACTATTTCTGATTTGTAACGCACATGCATTTTTACAAATGAAGGCTCGTCTACCTCATCAACTTTAAAGTCGATACCGTCAAAACGAGGATCGGCATGAAGCGTGTCCATATAAGTTTTACAGGATTCGGCAGAGCCTGAAACAGTACCGTTTAGGCCTTCATCAGCAACGATAATACGGCCAACCAGGTGGAGTGATTTACAAAATTTTAAATGATCGGCAGCAAATTGCTCCGCACCCGCTATTGCCGAATAGCAATAATAGAGTAATGTGTTGTACTTTGTCATAATGCATTGATACTGCTGCAAACAGCGTTAAATGAGCCGCAAATGTACAATTTTCCGGCGAAACATTGAAAAGAGTGTAAGAAACACGCTTGAGATAACCAATACAATTAATTACCACACAATAATTTATTTATAGATAAATAATTTTGCTTTTAAAACAAGTTTAATATATTTGCAGCACCCTAATTAATTCTTTATATCTGAAGTCCCTTGCTGTAACCGGCAGGGGATTTCTATTTAAAAAGCCTCTCCAATACCATTTAAACAGGATTATTTGATACCATAGAATATCCTGAAGCCCTGAAAATATTTGTGATTCCCGGCAAAAGCCACGCCGTAATCCACCCTGAATATGAGCCGCTGCACACCGATAAAAAACTCGGAGTAGTTATGATTGTTGTTTTCAGTCAGATAATTTACGCCGATGATCTCATCCAACTTTAGCTTTCTGAGCAGTGGGATATCATTAAAAAAGTAGCCTGTAAAATTGTGCTCAAAATGTGCCTCGAAATAGGCCTGGTTGGCGCTATAGGTGTAAAATGGCAGGAAATGAAAGCTTCCCGGCGTTGGATCAAATGTGGTACCCTGGTTGCCCTGGAAGTGGTTAAAGTCCATAAAATATAACTTATTGCGGTTGAAGAAATCGCCTGCTGCGAATTTAAATGCCGAGAAACCCGTGATACCTGTATTGAGATGTTCCTGAAATACTTCAACCGAAGCAAAATCGTAGTTTACATCAGATCCGAAAACACCTTTGATACCCTTTCGATAGTTCACCCTGATCTGCGGATATGGGGATGGCTCATAAAAACGGCCAGTGGGGCGCGTTTCATATTGCTGGTCAAAAGTAAATGTTAATGAGGTCGTCAATGTCAGCGCCTTGTTCTGCGGGAACAGCACCGACCTGTCGGTTGCTGCGCTATCGGGAGCCAAAGGATTATTTGATGTAAAACGCCGGCCCTTATAGGTGTTTATGGCATAATAAGAGTTATTATATAACTGCGTACGGTTAGCGTAAGACAAGTCGGCCTTAAATAATATCCCCCTACTTATATCATGCTGATAACCCAGCTCGCCATATTGGGAGCGGTAATACTTTACAAAGTTTTGTTCGCTTAGCAAAGTACTCAGCGTATTGAAATAAATTGAACGTGTACCCACGTTGCTCAGGTCGAGGATAGCGCTGCCAAATCCCCCGGTAAGTTTCCCCCGGTTCTTAGGGTCAAAATTATACTCTCCTTTTACATCGGCGTTGAACTGTTTATCTGCATAGCCATATCTTACATTGGGTGTAATGCGATAAGAACGAAAATCGTCATAATAATGCACATAGGTTCCCCGCAAATTAATGCCCACACCCTCTACTGTATTATAGAATACGGTTTGCATGAAGGGATCGACATAAATAGAATCCTTTAAATTATTATAAGATGCCTTATAGCCAAACGGAATATATGGAAGGACCAGGAAAGCATTTTTATGCTGCTGGTCGGGCGCGTATTTCTGAATAGCACGGTTCAGTTCGGCCCTGAACTCTTTTTTGGAATAATCCGTACGCTCCTGACCGGTTAAAGGAACAGGGCGAACGTTGTTCCAGTATACTGAGTCGCGGCTGTTTTCAACGGTATCTATCCGCATACGCTCACCATTAAAATAATTGTTCGGGAAAGTTGGCTTCAGATCATAATGATTGTATACACTTAAATAATAGCCCTCAAACTGAAATCCTAATACATTTCCTTTGAAACTATACTGGGAAGCAAGCGGCAGCCAAACGCTGTCGGTTATGGGTATATATTCCTGGCTTATTTTTATAGTGTCTACCAGGTTCAGGGCATTTTCCTTTTTGGTCAGCATCAGGTCGGCGCTGTATAAGCGCCAGTCGCCCTCAACTACATAAATAAATCCTGTAAACACGGGGTCATACGACCTTTTGGGTATAACCTGTATTTTATGGATAGTAAGGCCATTCTCTATTTTAGACCCGATCAGATTATACCGGTAAAAGTGCGGGGCATTGGATGCCAGGGGCGATACAAAGCCGTGACTGCTCAAACCCTGCATGCTGAAAATATTGTTATAAAAATTTACAGCCAGATCAGATGCTTTGTTATAACTGAAAGCCGTGTTCTGCCCGAGAGCCTTTGTGGCGATCATCTCCTCCTTTATCTTGTTCGGCTGCGAAAAATTGTAGTTGGAAAGTGATTCCGACTGGTACAATATCCCCTTGCCTGTACTATCCACACTTAAGGCATCAGCTACATTTTGACCCATCAGGGATTTTGGGGCATGATCCAGCTTTTGCACACCTTTTACATACACCACACATGAATACTTATCTACCTGTTTTAAATAATATTCCCTCTTACTAATCACTCTACGGACAATATCCAAAGCCGAATCAGCGCTAACCTGCTTTAATGCATAATTTTCATCCGTCATTTGAATATTATGCTGAAGGTTATGATCTGTAATGGATATTTTTTCGGTTATTTCTTTATAGCCTACAAAGCGATATACTATAGTATACTCGCCGGGCTCCAGCTTGAATTGGTATCTGCCGTCCTCGTTGGCTACTGTGCCATAAGTAGAATTCCTGATATAGACGACGGCAAAAGAAATCGCCTTATCCTGACGGTCAGTAACCCTGCCGGTAAGCAGATAGCTCTGTGCCTGAGCAAATAAACCGGTTAATAAGATAAAAAGTAGTAGTAGAAATTTTCTCATGCCTTGCAATTAAGCCTCAGGTATAACATATGGTATTCAAAAAGTTTGTCAAAATAGCCATTTAAGTCAAATTTTGCCTGCGGAACACAGAAGTAATCCCACATAAAAAAAGAGTTCCCCAAAAGGAACTCTTCATTTTCATAGGTAGATGATAATATATCGATCAGGCCGCTTGTTGAGCCTGTAGTTGTTTTTGCACTGTATGTATAGCTTTAAAGTTTTTGATATCTGTTTGCAGCAGCTTCTTTAATTCTATATCCAGTGATTTCAGGATTACTGTGGTTTTAGTTAAGTTTTTCATAGGTAGATGTTTTGTAGTGTTATTAGGATGAATACCAATTTTATGCCAATAATCAAGAAGTGTTTAAAAAGCCTGAAAAGGGATTTTTTGCCTTTTCGTCTCTAAAAACGCAGTATAAAGCGAGATACATCGTGTATGATTTTGTATACAAAGCAATACATTGAGCAGCCCTGATAAGCGGGATAACCATAGACATGGGGGATTGGAAAAGGTATAAAAAGAAAAATCTCTTGCCGCCCCCACGTCAAGAGATCTAAATAATTAAATTGCTGTTAATATAAATAACAATATGAGTGCTTTTACGCTTTTTATATTCAAAAGGTTACCTTAAATAACTTCAAATAACATATTTTTTATCGCTCATTATCAATCACTTACAATTTATACTAAAAATATAGTGGAATAAAAAGGGGATACCCCATCGGATATCCCCCTGAAATTTAATTTAACCTTCTCCAGACGGAAAAGAACTTTAGTCAATTACTGACTGTCAGATTGCTGATCGTTGTTTTGGTTATCAGTGTCGCCACCGCCATCAATGCTTACAATCTTATAGGCCTTGTTATTATTGTTATCCCTTATTTCCTGGTAATAAATACCATCTGCTGATACATAGTAGGTAGCTCCGCTCAATTTAACCTTCCTGCAATCAGGGGGAAGCTGGCTCACCACATCGCCCACGTGAGGGACTACAGCATTAGCACCTGAGGCATTAGTATTCAGATGACCATCCTTACCTGCCACCTCGTAAACTACTGAGCCGTCATCTTTTGTTACAGCCTGGTAGTATACACCATTCTTTTCATAGTACTGCTGACCGTCTATCACAATAGATTGGGCGCCGTTTGGTAAAGCGTTAATGGCAGCACCCACGGGCGGCTCAACTACGGTATACTGATCGTTGTTATACTGATAAAAGAAACCGTCGCTGTAATAGTACGGGTATCCACCCCAATAGAATGAATAATATCCATAAGGTAAGAATCCAAAACCAAGGCCCAGCCATGGATAGTACAGGCTGCCATAATAGCCGCCATAATAAAAGTAACCGCCGTGACGGCCCCAGCCGTAGTGACCATAATTGCCGCCGTGGCCATAAACGCCACCGCCATATGATCCTCTGACATAACCGCGATGAGCACCAACACCAACAATGGCACTGTTCCTTATCGCGCCGCTCCGTACCCCGTAATTTCCTCTTGACGCGACAGCGCCACCGGTGCGGGGCGCAAAACTGCCGCTTCGCGGTGCAACACCACTGCTGCGGGGCGCGAAACTACCGCTACGCGGAGCAGAGACACCAGCCGAAGAACGTGGGGCAGAAAAACCGCCGCTGCTAACGCGCCCGCCGCCGCCACCAGAGAAACCACCGCCGCCACCACCGGAGTGACCGCCGCCGCCACCTCTATGCTGGGCCATGGCTGCAGTCGCCATAAAGAAACACATTACTGCGCTCAAGCCGGTAAGTGTTAAATATTTGAATATCTTTTTCATGATCTTAGATTCTTTAATATGATAATTCTTTAGGTATGTAAATATAGTGTATATGTTTTTCAATAGTATATTAAAACTATGATGCAGTGCACCAGCAGGCATCCAATATTTGCAGGGGCATTAAAGGATACCGGAAGAGGTTACATCAAATCCGTAACGTGCAATAGTTCAGGTAGGCGTATTGCTGCGGGCGGATTAATTTCATTGTCCTTTCTGCGGTCCGCATCAACCGGAGCATTGCTATACCGCCTATAATTAGGGATACGAAAACCAGGCCCGATTGTAACAGCCCGCTAAACATTTCGCGTTTGTTTTCTACAGCCGACTTATAAGCCCGGTGTATCAGCACAAATATACCGGCTGTATTATTTTTTACCTGGCGGGTAGCTTTTAGAACCAGTTGGGTTTTTACACTTATATAGTTACTTGACGTCCTGAGCGGATTGTACCTGGGCAGATACAGGATATAGGTAACCGCAATGAACAGGTATATCACCAAAAGTGATAAAACAAGGCATCTTTTTAATATGGAATCACCCGCTCTCATTACCTTTTTTAAAGCAATAATAAATATACGCAAATTTAACTAATTAGACAGGCCGGAACATGAAATGTTTAATGTAACGAAGCATTTACATGGATTTTATTAAAAACGTATGACAATTTGATTTTTTACGTAATTTTATGTCACTGATCTAAGACTGAAAAGTTATCCATTTTTGCTGGTTCTAAGCAATTCTCCCATTACTTATTTATCACAAAAGAAGCCGGAAAATACCTCGCGTATTTTCCGGCCACAATTAACTTATTAACTGTCTTATCATTAACTCCTAATTAAGAATAATCCAGTTCCTGATTTTTGTAAGCCACAAAGATGAGCTTCATTTTTTAATTATAAATGTAATTTATTGGATACAATTAATTAAAACGACGAATAAGTCAGTTTTGATAAAATTTATTGATTAAAAAGAAAAACATGCTGTAGGTTTGGCCTTTCAGTTTTTATCTAACTCATTAACTAACTATTAACTCATGAAGAAAATTCTACTTTTGAATTTGTGCTTTTTATTCGCAGTAACCCGACTGCTGGCGCAAACTCATTCCGTAACCGGAAAAGTTACGGGCAAGGATGATGGCTTGCCGATACCCGGTGTATCCGTAAGCATAAACGGGACCAACACCGGTACACAAACCAATGCAGAAGGCAAGTACACAGTAACCGCTGCAGATGGTGCGAAATTAACATTCAGCTTTATTGGCTACACATCGCAAACCCTGATCGTTAACGGCAATACGCTGAACGCGAGCCTGGCTTCCACAAGCCAGCAACTGGGAGAAGTTGTGGTAACAGGCGCATTGGGTTTGACAAGGACACGCAACCAGCAGAGTTATGCTGCGCAACAGGTGAGCGGCGATGAAGTGAGCAAACAACGTGCATCAAACTTTATTGACGGGTTATCCGGCAAGGTGTCAGGCTTGGAAATTCGCCAGAACAATACGCTGGGCGGTTCAACCAACGTGATTTTGCGCGGATACAAATCCATCACCGGAAATAACCAGGCGCTGTTTGTAATTGACGGCGTTCCGATTGGTAACGACAATACAAACTCTTCAGACCAGGTGGCAGGTTACGGCGGCTATGATTACGGCAGCCCGGCATCGGATATCAATCCTGATGATATTGAGAGCGTAACCGTACTAAAGGGCGCAGCTGCATCAGCATTATATGGTTCACGGGGCAGTAACGGTGTTATCCTGATCACCACCAAAAAGGCTAAAAAAGGGTTGGGTATCACTATCAACTCTACTGTTAGCTTAAGTGAGATCGATAAATCAACTTTCCCTCAGTATCAAAAACAATACGGTGCAGGGTATGCACAATATTTTAATACGGGTAATATCTTTGGCAACCCGAATGCACAGGTGGCCCCTACCGCTGACGATGCTTCTAACGGTACTGCGTTTGATCCAAACCTGAAGATATACCAGTGGGACGCGTTTGATCCCACCTCGCCAAATTATGGCAAGGCTACTCCCTGGGTTGCAGCAAAAAACGATCCTACTACATTCTTTGTAAAGCCGATATCAACCACGCAAAGTATCATGATCACCAATGGCGGCGATAATGGTACGTTCAAGTTGGGTTATACCAAAAGCATTGAAAATGGTGTGATCCCGAACAATCGCCTCGACAAAAATCTGTTTGATTTTGGGGCAACTTATAACATCACCCCAAAATTGACCGTGGGCGCCAGCATCAACTTTTACAATACCAATGGCACCGGACGCGGTGGTACGGGTTATGATGGCACCAACTCCGATAACCGTAACGTAATGACAGGGTTCAGGCAGTGGTGGGAAACCAACGTGGACATAAAGGAATTGAAAGCTGCTTACGAAAGGACCCAATCAAACGTGAGCTGGAACATGGCTGACCCGCAGGATGGAATCACCTTCCCGGCATTCTGGAACAACCCGTACTGGGTGGTTGACCACAACTACGAGACCGACTCGCGTAACCGTTATTTAGGAAACATCAACCTGAACTACAAAATAACATCCTGGTTGAATGTTATGGCACGGGGGTCGCTGGATACCTATTCTGAATTGCAGGAAGAACGTTATGATGTGGGCAGCATAGGCGTTCCGTATTATTCACGGTTCAACCATAATTATTCTGAAACCAACTACGACCTGTTATTCAACGTAAATAAAGACATTGCAAAAGACCTTAATTTTAAGGCACTATTAGGCGGGAACATCCGCAAAGACCATGACGATAGCATCTTTGCAAGCACAAACAACGGGCTGGTGATACCTGGCCTGTGGGCATTATCAAATACGATAAGCTCCCCGTTATCCCCTACCGAGCTTCCGGGTGATAAGGAAGTAGATGGTGTTTTTGCCGGAGCCACATTAACCTGGAAAAATATGCTGACCCTGGATGGAACTATCAGAAGAGATAAATCATCGACATTGCCGGCTGCCAATAATACCTACTGGTATCCATCCATTTCGGCCGGTTTTGTATTCTCTGAACTGCTAAAAGACTGGAACTGGTTGTCATACGGTAAATTGAGGGCCAACTATGCACAGGTAGGTGCTGATGCTCCTTTGCATTATGTAAATGATACTTTTTTGATCAATTCGCCTATCGGCGGGAACGCACAAACCGTTGCCAGCACTACTAAAAATAACCCTGACCTGAAACCTGAGCAGACCAAGAGCAAGGAAATTGGTTTGGAACTGGCTTTCTTTCATAATCGTTTAGGGTTTGACGCAACTTATTATGTGACCAATACCTTTAATGAAATATTGCCGGTGAACGTTTCTCCGGCTACAGGTTACAATTTTAAAGTATTGAACGCAGGTTCTGTTCAAAACCGCGGTATTGAGCTATCCGCAAACGGTACTCCAATAAAAACAAAGGACTTCAATTGGAAGATCAATGTGAATTTTACCGCAGCCTACAACAAAGTAACTTCGCTCTATACCGATGCTACCGGCAACGAGGCAAGCAACCTTGAACTGGCCAGCTTCCAGAACGGTGAAACATTGAATGCTCCGCTTGGCGGGTCATTCGGTACCATAAGGGGTACGGACTATGTTTATACCAATGGACAGAAAACCGTCGACGCTACCGGTCACTATCTGGTGACTGCTACATCAAACAATAACATTGGCAATACCAACCCTAACTGGACAGGCGGCATCAACAACAGCTTTAGCTACAAGGGCTTCACGCTGAGCTTCCTGATCGATATCCGCAAAGGCGGATCGGTATTCTCAGGCGACCTTGCTTATGGTTTGGCTGATGGTATCTATCCTTTAACAGCTTATACCAACGATCTTGGCAAGCCGGTTCGTAACCCGCTTAGCCAGGGTGGTGGCATGATCCTGCCGGGAGTTTATTCCAACGGGCAACCTAACACCACCAGGGTAACTGCTTATAACTATGGTGATTTTGGTGATGGCAATGGCTCATATCCGCTTAAAGCATTTGTATATGATGGCAGCTATGTTAAACTGCGCGAAGCACTCATCGGGTATACCTTGCCGCAAACTGTTGTAGATAAGCTTGGCCCGGTTAAAGAACTTACTTTACAGCTTATCGGCCGCAACTTATGGATCATCCATAAGAACCTGCCTTATGCCGATCCGGAAGATGGTTTGAGCTCGGGTAACCAACAGGGTATACAGGAAGGTGCTTACCCTACCACCCGTACCATTTCACTCAATTTAAAAGCACGTTTCTAATAATACAGACATGAAAAAGATAGCATTAATTTTTGTACTGGCCGCATTATTAGCGTCATGCAAAAAAGACATAACGGGCCTCAACGTTGACCCAAAAAACCCGGTTAACGTTCCCTCATACAGCCTATTCACCAATTCGGAAAGGTTGCTGACCAATACGGTTACCTCATCAAGCGTGAACCTTAATATTTTCCGCCTGATCGAGCAGCAATGGACGGAGACTACTTACCTGAATGAAACCAATTACCAGTTAAACTACCGCAGGCAGCCAGACGCTATATGGTCGGCAATGTATACAGGTGTTTTGGGTAACCTTCAAAGGGCAAAAAACCTCATCCCTACGGATGTAAAGAATGCCGGTCAGCAGAAAAATGAGATCGCCATCACTGATATTTTACAGGTGTACGCCTATTATTATTTGGTGACTACTTATGGCAACGTACCTTATACCGAGGCGTTGGACATCAACAAGCCGTTCCCTAAGTATGATGATGCAAAAACCATTTACTACGACCTGCTTACCCGCCTGGATGCTGACATTGCGGCGCTGGATCCTAATTCAGAAAGCTATGGCGATGCAGACCAGGTATATGGTGGCGACCCGGCTGCCTGGAAAAAATTTGCCAATACCCTGAAACTGAAAATGGGTATTGTGATTGCTGACTTTGACAACGCCAAGGCAAAAACTACAGTTGAGGCAGCAGTAACAGGCGGGGTATTCACTTCGAACGCAGATAATGCGCTGTTTAAATATCAAACCACTCCGCCAAACACCAACCCTATTTGGGTTGACCTGGTACAGAGCCAAAGGCACGATTTTGTCGGTACCAGCCAGTTTATCAACCTGCTAGCGCCCAACCTTCCTACACAAGACCCACGCATGCCTTACTTTTTCTCGGTAAACAATGCCGGGCAATATGTAGGTGCCGACAACGGTTCGGGTGACGGTGGTTTGGTTTACAGTCAGTACTCGTTGCCATCAGGTCCTTTGCTGGTTAAGGGTTCATTAGGGTCGCTAACCAACCCTGATTTCCCGGGCGTTCTGCTGGATTACTCGGAAACCGAATTTAACCTGGCCGAAGCACTTGCAAGGAATTATGTCGTAGGCGGTACTTTAATTGGGCATTACAACAGCGCCATTACCGCCTCTATTGAGGCGTGGGGTGGAAGCGCTGCGGATGCTGCTACCTATTTAGCATTGCCAAATGTAGCTTTTGCTACTGCCAGCAACCTTGAAACACCGGGCACCGTACTTTCAACATATCAAAAAATAGCCTTGCAGGAGTATATTGCCCTTTATAACAGGGGCTGGGACTCCTGGACCATGACCCGCAGGCTGGATTACCCTGTGCTTACGCCGCCTGATGGTGCATACAGCGCTTTCCCAATACGTTTTACTTACCCTATCAGCGAGCAAAACGTGAACGTGGTAAACTACAATGCGGCTTCCTCTGCCATCGGCGGCGATTTGGTAACCACCAAACTTTTCTTTGATAAAAACTAAGGAACAACCCAAAAACAATTATAATCCAAGCCCTGGCCGTGAAAACAGCCGGGGCTTTTTTTTGTGTTTATTTTTGTCATGCTGAACGATAGTGAAGCATCTATTACGAGTTTATATTTAAATACCTGCATTTGTATGATAGACTCTCCGGTTCAACAGCAAGTTCGCGGCCAGCAAACTATAGCCCGTTTTTAGATTCTTCTCCGCCCGTGGCGGATCAGAATGACAAGGGGTGGTTAACCATTCTTTGCGGCGAAAAACAAATTAATAATTAAGATGTATTAGTAATTGAGGATGATTTATAAAAGGTGATGGATACTGCTGACCCACTAATAGAGGACATTTTAAAGCAAGTTTGCAAAAAGACCAATTTACAGGTCTTTATAGGAAATGCCGGAAGATATACAACCGTTTTATGTTGTTGTAAGGACTTCACAGAACACATAAAAAAGGAGTTGACCGATGCATTGGGCGAACAGTTTGTAAAAGAAAACTTTCACTTTCGCACCGGGTATCTTGAATATGTGTAGCCGGGGTTCATACAATGTTCCGTCCGCTCAATTGCCGCGGAGGCTGTTACTTTTGTCTTGATACAAAAGTAACCAAAAAATCAAGTCAACAGACGCTTGCTTCTTTGCCGCACTATGGCCTTTGCCCTGCAAATCAGGCAGAACCTGGGGCCGGAGTATTTTGCCCGGCTATTCGCACCCACAGTCCATGCTTCAGCAAAATCCTAATGCCCTTGCAGCCGCACAGCCCTGCATCGTTCTGCCTGATTTCACCCGAAGCTGGTCTGCTGACGGGAAAAACAACTATTCTCCATTCACTACTCACCACTCACCACTCAAATTCTTTCTGCAATATACGCTGCAACTTCTGCCAGTCTGCTGCTGAAACCCCATTCATTATCGTACCAGGACGCGACGGAAAGCAGGCCCTCCTGTTTTATGGTCAGCTTCATATCCATCAGCGACGAATGGGGATCGCCTACTATCCTTGCCGAGGTCCATTCGTCTTCCAGGATATCCATTACGCCCAGGAGCTCCCCTTTGGCAGCCTTTCTGAATGCTTCGTTC
>Ga0307510_10006920_pt1 | contig 13521 bp, 9 predicted proteins | sample 12_EM_MG_FD_207224 | JGI IMG/M metagenome (GOLD analysis project Ga0307510, IMG submission 207224) | Populus trichocarpa ectomycorrhiza microbial communities from riparian zone in the Pacific Northwest, United States - 12_EM | ecosystem: Host-associated > Plants > Roots > Unclassified | place... | reverse complement strand
TGCTGCGGCGACTGAAGCTGGTGGCCTGACCATGCAGCTCACCTTGTGGACTTACGAAGGCCCGCCGCACGTCGGTGCGATGCGCGTCGCCACCGCACTGACCGACGTGCACTACGTGCTGCACGCGCCGCAGGGCGACACCTATGCCGATCTGCTGTTCACGATGATCGAGCGGCTGCCCAGGCGCCCGCCGGTCACCTACACCACCTTCCAGGCGCGCGACCTCGGCGGCGACACCGCGCAGCTGTTCAAGACCGCGGCGCGCGAGGCCTACGAGCGCTTCCAGCCGAAGGCGATGATGGTCGGCGCGTCGTGCACCGCCGAGCTGATCCAGGACGATCCGGGCGGCCTGGCCAAGGCGCTCAACCTGCCGGTGCCGGTGGTCGCGCTCGAACTGCCGAGCTACCAGCGCAAGGAGAACTGGGGCGCGTCGGAAACCTTCTATCAGATGGTGCGCGCGCTCGCCGGGCCGCACGTGCCGGCGAAGGACGCGGCGCGCGAACCGCGCGCGCCTCGCGACGCTGGCCAGCGCCCGCGCTGCAATCTGCTGGGCGCCACCGCGCTGGGCTTTCGCCACCGCGACGACGTGCGCGAGATCACGCAGCTGCTCGATGCGATCGGCATCGAAGTGCACACCGTCGCGCCGCTGGGCGCCAGCGCCGACGACCTCGCGCACCTGGGCGAGGCGGACTTCAACGTCGTGCTCTACCCCGAGGTCGGCGCGCTGGCGGCGAGCTGGCTCGCGCGCAGCTTCGGCCAGCCGGCGACGAAGACGATCCCGATCGGCGCGCAGGCCACCGCCGAGTTCATCCGCGAAGTCGCGGCGCTCGCGCAGATCGACCCCGCAGCCGCGCTCGCCGATGTGCGTTCGCGCGCGCCGTGGTACGCGCGCTCGGTCGACTCCACCTACCTCACCGGCAAGCGCGTCTTCATCTTCGGCGACGCGACCCACGCGGTCGCCGCGGCGCGTGTCGCGTCGGATGAACTCGGCTTCAAGGTCGTCGGCCTGGGTACCTACAGCCGGGAGTTCGCACGCGAGGTGCGCGAGGCCGCCAAGCGCTACGGCATCGAGGCGCTGATCACCGACGACTACCTCGAGGTCGAGGCCAAGGTGGCCGAGCTGCAGCCCGAGCTCGTGCTGGGCACGCAGATGGAGCGGCACATCGCCAAGCGCCTGGGCGTGCCCTGCGCGGTGATCTCCGCGCCGGTGCACGTGCAGGACTTCCCCGCGCGCTACTCCCCGCAGATGGGATTCGAAGGCGCGAACGTGTTGTTCGACACCTGGGTGCACCCGCTGATGATGGGCCTGGAAGAGCACCTGATCGGCATGTTCCGCGGCGACTTCGAGTTCCACGAAGATGCCGCGCCCTCGCACCTCGGCGGGCACGCCGCCGTGCAGACCGCGCCCGCGTCGGCGCCGGCGGTGGCGGTGGCGGTGGCGGCAGAGGTTGCCGATGCCGGGCCCGCGCAGATCATCGTCGCGCCCTGGGCCGCGGACGCCGAGAAGGAGCTCCGCAAGATCCCGTTCTTCGTGCGCGGCAAGGCCAGGCGCAACACCGAGCGCTATGCGCTGGACCGCGGCGTGCCGCTGATCACCATCGAGACCCTCTATGACGCCAAAGCGCACTTCAGCCGCTAGCGCGCCGGTGACGCTGCATCCCGCGATGCGCGTCGTCATCGTGACGATGGACAGCCACCTCGCGAGCGCCGCCGAACGCGCGAACCGCACGCTCGCGCGCGCGCTGCCGGGGCTCCAGCTCAGCGTGCATGCCGCGGCCGAATGGGGCGGCGACGACGCCGCGCTGCAGCGCTGCCTGAACGACATCGCGCATGGCGACATCGTGATCGCCACCATGCTCTTCATGGAGGATCACTTCCTGCCGGTGCTGCCGGCGCTGCAGGCGCGGCGCGGCGCCTGCGACGCGATGGTCTGCGCGATGTCGGCCGCCGAGGTGATGAAGCTCACGCGCATGGGCCGCTTCGACATGAGCGCGCCGACCAGCGGCCCGATGGCGCTGCTCAAGCGCCTGCGCGGCAAGCCCGAAGCCAAGGGCAACGAGGCCGGCGTGAAGGCCACGGCCGGCGCGCGGCAGATGAAGATGCTGCGCCGCCTGCCCAAGATCCTGCGCTTCATCCCCGGCACCGCGCAGGATGTGCGGGCCTATTTCCTGACGCTTCAGTACTGGCTCGCGGGCTCGGAGGCCAACGTGGCGAGCATGGTGCAGTTCCTCGTCGACCGCTACGCCGACGGCCCGCGCAAGGCCTTGCGCGGCGCGCTCAAGCCGGCCTCGCCGGTCGAGTACCCGGAGGTCGGCGTCTACCACCCGCGCATGCCGCAGCGCATGTCGACGCAACTGGCCGATCTGCCGCGCGTGGCCACCACCGGCAAGCGCGGCACGGTGGGCCTGCTGCTGATGCGTTCCTACCTGCTCGCCGGCAACACCGACCACTACGACGGCGTGATCACCGCGATGGAAGCGCGCGGCCTGCGCGTCGTGCCGGCGTTCGCGACCGGGCTGGATTCGCGCCCCGCCATCGATGCCTTCTTCTTCGCCGACGGCCGGCCCACGATGGACGCGGTGGTGTCGCTCACCGGCTTCTCGCTCGTCGGCGGCCCGGCCTACAACGATGCCAAGGCGGCCGAGGACATCCTCGCGAAGCTCGACGTGCCCTACCTCGCGGTCACGCCGGTGGAGTTCCAGACGCTGGACCAATGGGGCGGCTCGCCGCGCGGGCTGCTGCCGGTGGAGGCGACGATGATGGTCGCGATTCCCGAGCTCGACGGCGCGACCGGCTCGATGGTCTTCGGCGGCCGCGGCAGCGCCGAGCACATCGCGTGCACCGGCTGCGCGCATGCCTGCACGTTCAAGAACGTGGTCGCGTCAAGCCACCAGGATGCGCACGACATGCACAGCTGCATCGAACGCGCCGACCTGCTGGCCGCGCGCGTCGGCAAGCTGGTCGATCTGCGGCGCTCGGAGCGCGCGCAGCGCAAGGTCGCTGCGGTCGTCTTCAACTTTCCGCCGAACGCCGGCAACACCGGTACCGCCGCCTTCCTGTCGGTGTTCGAATCGCTGTTCAACACGATGGCCGCGATGCAGCGCGAGGGCTACGGCATCGAGATGCCGGCCAGCGTCGACGATCTGCGCGAACGCATCATCAACGGCAACGCGCAGCGTTTCGGCGCGGCCGCGAACGTGCACGCACGCATTCCCGCAGACGACCATGTGCGGCGCGAGAAGCATCTGCAGGAGATCGAGGCCCAGTGGGGTCCGGCACCCGGCAAGCAGCAGAGCGACGGCAGCCACCTGTTCGTCTATGGCGAGCGCTTCGGCAACCTCTTCGTCGGCGTGCAGCCCGCGTTCGGCTACGAGGGCGATCCGATGCGGTTGCTGTTCGAGAAGGGCTTCGCGCCGACGCATGCGTTCTCGGCCTTCTACCGCTGGCTGCGCGAGGACTTCGGCGCGCATGCCGTGCTGCACTTCGGCACGCACGGCGCGCTCGAATTCATGCCCGGCAAGCAGAACGGCCTGACCGCCACCTGCTGGCCCGACCGGCTGATCGGCGACCTGCCGAACTTCTACCTGTATGCGTCCAACAACCCGTCCGAAGGCACGATCGCCAAGCGCCGCGCCGCCGCCACGCTGATCATCTACCTGACGCCGCCGGTCGCGCAGGCCGGACTCTACAAAGGCCTGGTCGATCTGAAGGCGCTGCTCGAACGCTACCGCAGCCTCGAACCCGACGCCGCGACCGAGGCCCGCGAACTCGCGGCCATGATCCAGGCGCAGGCCGCCGAACTCGAACTCGCGCCCGCCGAGCCCGCATGGGACGACAGCGCCGCAGCGCAGATCGCGACACTCAACGACGCCGTGCTCGAACTCGAGTACACGCTGATCCCGCATGGCCTGCACGTGGTGGGCCAGGCGCCGACGCCGAGTGAACGCGTCGACCTGCTGCTCTCGCTGGCCGAGGCCTCGCACGGCGCGCGGCCTGAACGCAGCGCGATCGAGGCACTGGTGGCCGGCGGCACGGCCCAGGGCGATGCCGCGACCATCGCGCTGCTCACCGAACTCGCCGCGGCTGATGCGCTGATGGCCGAGGACCATGAAGTCGACGGCATCCTGCGCGCGCTGGACGGCCGCTTCCTGCGGCCCGCGCCGGGCGGCGACCTGCTGCGCACGCCGGCGATCCTGCCCACCGGCCGAAACCTGCACGGCTTCGATCCGTTCCGCATCCCGAGCGCGTATGCGGTGAAGGACGGCGCACGCCAGGCCGAGCGGCTGCTGCAGCGGCACCTGGCCGATGGCCACGCCTTCCCCGAATCGATCGCACTCGTGCTGTGGGGCACCGACAACCTGAAGAGCGAGGGCGGCCCGATCGGCCAGGCACTCGCGCTGATGGGCGCGGCCCCGCGCTTCGACAGCTACGGCCGGCTGGCGGGCGCGCAGCTGATCGCGCTCGAAGAACTCGGCCGGCCGCGCGTGGACGTGATCATCACGCTGTCGGGCATCTTCCGCGACCTGCTGCCGCTGCAGATCAAACTGCTCGCCGAAGCGGCCTTCCTCGCCGCCGGCGCCGACGAGCCGCTGGAGCGCAATTTCGTGCGCAAGCACGCGTTGGCCTACCAGGCCGAGCATGGCGGCGATCTGGAGACCGCCTCGCTGCGCGTGTTCGGCAACGCCGAGGGCGCGTATGGCGCGAACGTCGGCAGCCTGATCGACAACAGCCGCTGGGACGACGCCGACGAACTCGCCGAGACCTACACGCGCCGCAAGGGCTTCGCGTACGGCCGCAGCGGCCGGCCGGTGCAGCAGACCGCGCTGCTGAACAGCGTGCTCGCCGGCGTGCAGCTCGCCTACCAGAACCTCGACTCGGTCGAACTCGGCGTGACCACCATCGACACCTATTTCGACACGCTGGGCGGCATCAGCCGCGCCGTGAAGCGCGCGAAATCCCAGCGCGACGGTGCCGCGGCCGAGGTCGCGCCGGTCTACATCGGCGACCAGACGCGCGATGCGAACGGCGGCGGCACGGTGCGCACGCTGAGCGAACAGGTGGCCCTCGAGACGCGCACCCGCATGCTCAACCCGAAGTGGTACGAGGGCATGCTCAAGCACGGCTACGAAGGCGTGCGCCAGATCGAGGTGCACGTGACCAACACGATGGGCTGGTCGGCCACGACCGGCCAGGTCCAGCCCTGGGTCTACGAGCAGCTCAGCCAGACCTTCATGCTCGACCCCGAGATGCGCGACCGGCTCGCGCGGCTGAACCCGACGGCATCGGCGCGCGTGGCCAGCCGCCTGCTCGAAGCCTCGGACCGCAATTTCTGGAAGCCCGACGCGAAGGTGCTGGACGCCTTGCGCCGGGCCGGTGAGGAGCTTGAAGACCGGCTCGAAGGTGTGTTCATCGACACAAGAGAGGGAGCTCCCGCATGAGTACCACGACGATTCCATTTCCCGACATCAAGAACCCCGGCGTGCGCAAGAACCTGCGCCTGGACGGCGAGGGCAGCGTGCAGGTCGCGCTCGACGAGAACGTGAAGATCGGCAACGCGAAAGTGTTCGCGATCTACGGCAAGGGCGGCATCGGCAAGAGCACCACGTCGAGCAACCTCTCGGCCGCGTTCTCGAAGATGGGCAAGCGCGTGCTGCAGATCGGCTGCGACCCCAAGCACGACTCGACCTTCACGCTGACCAAGAAGATGCTGCCCACCGTGATCGACGTGCTCGAAACGGTGGACTTCCACGCCGAGGAGTTGCGCGTCGAGGACTTCGTGTTCGAGGGCTACAACGGCGTGATGTGCGTCGAGGCCGGCGGCCCGCCCGCGGGCACCGGCTGCGGCGGCTACGTGGTGGGCCAGACGGTCAAGCTGCTGAAGGAACACCACCTGCTCGAAGACACCGACGTGGTCATCTTCGACGTGCTCGGCGATGTGGTCTGCGGCGGCTTCGCGGCGCCCTTGCAGCATGCCGACCGCGCGCTCATCGTCACCGCCAACGACTTCGATTCGATCTTCGCGATGAACCGCATCGTGCAGGCGATCGGCGCGAAGGCGAAGAACTACAACGTGCGGCTCGGCGGCGTGATCGCCAACCGCAGCGCAGCCACCGACCAGATCGACAAGTACAACGACCGCATCGGCTTGAAGCTCGCGGCGCACTTCCCCGACCTGGACGTGATCCGCCGCAGCCGGCTGAAGAAGTCGACGCTGTTCGAGATGGAGTATTCGCCCGAACTCGAAGCGGTGCAGAAGGAATACATGCGGCTGGCGGCCTCGCTGTGGGTCGGCACCGAGCCGCTGTCGGCCGTGCCGATGAAGGACCGCGACATCTTCGACCTGCTCGGGTTCGATTGAAGGAGCACGCGATGACGCCCATCACCTACCAGGAACAGCGCGGCCGGATCGAGACCTACTTCGACCGCACCGCGGTGCAGGCGTGGGCGCGGCTCACGTCGGACGCGCCCGTCGGCCGCATCCGCGCCACGGTGCGCGCCGGACGCGACCGCATGCGCGACACGCTGTTGTCGTGGCTGCCGAAGGACCTGCGCGGCGCGCGCCTGCTCGACGCCGGCTGCGGCACCGGCGCACTCGCCGTCGAAGCCGCGCAGCGCGGCGCGGCGGTGCTGGCGATCGACTTGTCGCCGACGCTGGTGAACCTCGCGCGCGAACGCATGCCGGCGATCGACGGCGCCGGCCGCATCGACTTCCGCTCGGGCGACATGCTGGACCACGCGCTCGGCCAGTTCGATTTCGTCGTCGGCATGGATTCGCTGATCCACTACCGGGCGGCCGACGCGGTGCGCGTGCTCGCGGGCCTGGCGCCGCGCACCAGCAGCGCGATGCTGTTCACGTTTGCGCCGCGCAGCCCGGCGCTGGCCGCGATGCACGCGGTCGGCAAGCTGTTCCCGCGCGGCGACCGCGCGCCGTCCATCGTGCCGGTCGCGGAGCACGCGCTGCACCGTCTGATCGCCGAACACCTGGATCCGCAGGGCTGGTCGCGCGGGCGCACGCAGCGCATCGCGAGCGGCTTCTACACCTCGCAGGCGCTGGAGCTGGTGCGGTCATGAACCCGGCACGCACCGTCCTCCATCTCAACGCGTCGCTCGCGAGCCAGTGGGCGCGCGTGGGCACGCGCTTCCTGCCGTTCGCCGATGCGGCAACCACCGAACTGCCGCTGTCGCGGCTGCTGCGGCTGTCGCTGTTCCAGGTCACCGTGGGCATGGCGATGGTGCTGCTGGTGGGCACGCTGAACCGCGTGATGATCGTCGAGCTCGGCGTCTCGGCGTGGCTGGTGTCGGCGATGGTCGCGCTGCCGCTGGTGTTCGCGCCGTTCCGCGCGTTGATCGGCTTTCGTTCGGACACGCACAAGTCGGTGCTGGGCTGGAAGCGCGTGCCCTACATCTGGATCGGCACGCTGCTGCAGTTCGGCGGGCTGGCGATCATGCCGTTCGCGCTGATCGTGCTCTCGGGCGACAGCCGCGGCCCCGCGTGGATAGGCCATGCCGGCGCCGCGCTCGCCTTCCTGCTGGTCGGCGCCGGGCTGCAGACGACGCAGACGGCCGGGCTCGCGCTCGCGACCGATCTCGCACCTGCCGCGTCGCGCCCGCGCGTGGTCGCGCTGATGTACGTGATGCTCTTGCTCGGCATGGTCGTGAGCGGGCTGCTGTTCGGCTTCGCGCTGCGCTCGTTCAGCCAGATCAGGCTGATCCAGGTCGTGCAGGGCGCGGCGCTGTTGACGATGGTGGTGAACCTGATCGCGCTGTGGAAGCAGGAGGCGCGCGATCCGGCGAACCGGCCGCGCGGCGAACCCAGGCCGTCGTTCCGCGAGAACTGGGCGCGCTTCGCGGCGCGCGGGCAGGCGATCCGCTTCCTGGTCGCGGTCGGCATGGGCACCGCAGCGTTCAACATGCAGGACATCATCCTCGAGCCCTATGGCGGCGAGATCCTGCATCTGCCGGTGGGCGCCACGACCACGCTCACCGCGATGATGGCCTGCGGTGCGCTCGCCGCCTTCGCGATCGCGGCGCGCGCGCTCGGGCGCGGCACGTCGCCGCACAAGCTCGCGGCCTGGGGCGTGCTCGCCGGCGTGCTCGCGTTCTCGCTCGTGATCTTCGCCGAGCCGCTGAACTCGGCGCTGCTGTTCCGCCTCGGCGCGACGCTGGTCGGCTTCGGCGCGGGCCTGTTCTCGGTCGGCACGCTGACGGCCGCGATGAACCTGGAGAACGACGGCCTGAACGGCCTCGCGCTCGGTGCCTGGGGCGCCGTGCAGGCGTCATGCGCGGGCCTGGCGATCGCGGCCGGCGGGGCACTGCGCGACATCGTCTCCAGCCTCGCGACGCAAGGCCTGCTCGGCACCGCGCTGAGCAGCCCGGGTGTGGGCTACAGCGTCGTCTACCACGTCGAGCTCTATCTTCTGTTCGCGACGCTGATCGCGATCGGCCCCCTCGTTCGCACGGCACGCCGCGCGCCCCGTTCACCACCTCGGGAATCGTTCGGCATCGCCGAATTTCCCGGCTGATTCGCATCATCCCCAAGCGCCACAGGAGACCTCTCATGGGAACCGGAGCCATCACTTCCTACATCGACGTGGCGCAGATCGCGCTGTACGCCTTCTGGGTGTTCTTCGCCGGCCTGATCTACTACCTGCACCGCGAGGACAAGCGCGAGGGCTACCCGCTCGAATCCGATCGTTCGGGCGGCCGCATCAACGTGCAGGGCTTTCCGCGCGTGCCCAAGCCCAAGAGCTTTCATCTGCGCGACGGCCGCGTCGTTATGGCGCCGAACTTCCGCGGCTCCAGCCAGCCGCTCGGCGGCACGCCCAGCGTCGGCCACCTCGGCGCGCCGCTCGAACCCCACGGCGACCCGATGCTCGCAGCCGTCGGCCCGGGCTCGTACTCGGACCGCGCGGACATTCCCGACACCACCCTCGAAGGCGCAGCCCGCATCGTGCCGCTGCGCGCGGCGCCGAGCTTCGAGGTGTCGGCGCACGACCGCGATCCGCGCGGCCTGCCGGTGCTGGGCGCGGACAACGTCGTGGCCGGTCATGTGCGCGAGCTGTGGGTCGATCGCGCCGAAGTGCTGTTCCGCTACCTCGAGGTCGAGGTGCCTGCGCAGGTCGGCAGCCGCCGCGTGCTGTTGCCGGTGAACTTCGCGCGCATCGGTGACCAGCGCGTGAAGGTCAACTCGATCCTGGCCGACCAGTTCGCCAACGTGCCCGGCACGCGCGCGCCCGACATCGTCACCTTGCTCGAGGAAGAAAAGATCATGGCCTACTACGGCGGCGGCACCTTGTACGCGACGCCCGATCGCCAGGAGCCGCTGCTGTGATCCCGCACGACCAGGCGCCAGAGCACGAGTTCGAGGCCGCACCGGGCCTGCCCGAGCCGCTGCCGCGCGGCGAGCGCCTGCTGTGGCAAGGCTCGCCCGACTGGCGCGTGCTCGCGCGCGAAGCCATGCACACGCGCATGCTGGGGGTCTACTTCGGCGTGCTGCTGGCGTGGCGCGCAGCCACCGTGTGGAGCAACGGCGGCTCGCTGGCAGACGCCGGCGTGGCGGTGCTGTGGTTGTTGCCGGTGGCGGTGCTGGCGATCGCGGTGCTGTCGCTGCTGGCGTGGCTGATGGCCAGGACCAGCGTCTACACGATCACCGACAAGCGCGTCGTGATGCGCATCGGCGTGGTGCTGAGCATCACCTTCAACCTGCCGCATTCGCAGATCGAATCGGCCGGCCTGCGCGCCAACGCCGATGGCAGCGGCGACCTCACGCTGTTGCTGAACGACGCCGACCGCATCGCCTACGTGCACCTGTGGCCGCACGCGCGGCCATGGCATCTGCGCCGCACCGAGCCGATGCTGCGTGCGCTGCCGCAGGCGCGCGCGGTGGCGACGATTCTGTCGGGCGCGCTGGCCGACGCGGCCGGCGTGGCACGGCCGGCCGTGACTGCACCAACGCTCAACACGCCGCCGCTCGAACCCGCCGCCAACACCGGCCGCCAACCGCTGGCCGCGTGACGCGATGCACCCCGCTGCCCTTCCCCCCATCCGCTTCCCGCGCGCGCCGCTGTTCGCGCTCGGCGCATTGGTGCTCGCCTCGGTCGTGGCCGTGGCCGCGGTGCGCTTCACCGGCGTCGGCGTCGTGCGCGTGCCGGACGCGCCGACCGTCACGGTGCGCGAGTTCCGCTTCGAGGACCGGCCCGACGGCAGCATCGTCGTGCTCGATGCCTCGGGCCGCCAGCTCGTCGACACCGTCGCGCCCGGCACCAACGGCTTCTTGCGCGGCACGATGCGCGGCCTCGCGCGCGAACGCATGCGCCAGGGCGTGAGCCGCGAGCTGCCGTTCCGCATGGTCGGCCATGCCGATGGCCGCCTGACGCTCGAAGACCCGGGCACCGGCCGGCGCGTCGACCTCGGCTCGTTCGGCCCGACCAACGCCGCCGTGTTCGCGCAGATCATGGCCAGCACGGCGCACTGACACCGAAAGGCATTCCGATGAACGCTCCCGCCGCCGCCGCAACCCACACCGCCGCCGAACGCGCGTCGGGCATCAACATCGCCACGAGTGCCGCGCTGCAGGACACGGTGCTCACGCCGCGCTTCTACACGACCGACTTCGCAGCGATGGACAAGATCGACGTGAGCGCGATCCGCCCGCAATGGGAGACGCTGATGAACGAGTTCCGCGCCGACATCAACACCGATCACTTCCAGCGCCCGGCCGACATGATGGCCGACTGCTCCGACCTGCCGCCCGCGCTCTACAAGGAGTTCTCGGATTTCCTGATCAGCTCGATCACTTCGGAGTTCTCCGGCTGCGTGCTCTATGCCGAGATCAGGAAGCGCGTGAAGAACCCCGACATGAAGGAGCTGTTCGGCTTCATGGCGCGCGACGAATCGCGCCACGCCGGCTTCATCAACCAGTGGCTGAAGGACTTCGGCATCGGCGTCGACCTGGGCTTTCTGGCGCGCGCAAAGAAGACCACCTACTTCCGCCCCAAATTCATCTTCTACGCGACCTACCTCTCCGAGAAGATCGGCTACGCGCGCTACATCGCGATCTATCGGCAGGTCGAGAAGCACCCCGAGCTGTGCTTCCACCCGATCTTCAAATGGTTCGAGCTGTGGTGCAACGACGAGTTCCGCCACGGCGAGGCCTTCGCGCTGCTGCTGCGCGCGAACCCGCACCTGCTGCGCGGTGCCAACAAGCTGTGGATACGATTCTTCGTGCTCGCGGTGTTCGCGACGATGTACGTGCGCGACCACCAGCGCCCCGAGATGCACGACGCGATGGGGCTCGATGCCACCGAGTACGACTTCAACGTGTTTCGCATCACGTCCGAGATCACCAGGCAGGTGTTCCCGCTCACGCTCAACCTCGACGACCCGCGCTTTCACGCCGGCCTCGAGAAGCTGCGGCGCATCTCGGTGGCGGCCGAGGCCGCGAAGGCACGCGGCGGCCTGATCGGCGGCGCGAAGCGGCTGGCGCTGGGCGTCTCGGCGGGCCTCACGTTCGCGCGCCTCTACTGCCTGCCGGCGCAGCACCACGCGCTGCCGCAGGACCCGCGGCTGGCGCCGACCTGGTAGACGCTGACGGCCGAGGCGAGCATGTCGATCTACCTGCTGCCGATCGCCTACACGCTCTTCGTGTGGTGGGCCAGCACGGGCGTGATCCTGTACCTGAACGGCCTGCCGCGCTGGACCCATCCGTGGACCATGCTCGCGGCCACGCTGCTGCTCGGGATCGCGCTGGCCGGCCTGGCCGCCACGCGCGACGACACGCGCGTCACCGGCGCCTACCTCGCCTTCACCTGCACGCTGCTGGTCTGGGCCTGGCAGGAGGTCGCCTTCCTGCTCGGCTATGTGACCGGTCCGCGCCGCACGCCCTGCCCCGATGGTTCGACCGGCTGGCGCCGCGCCGGTCTGGCGCTGCAGACCTTGCTGCACCACGAGCTCGCGCTGATCGTGCTGGGGCTGGCCGTGGTCGCGATCACCTGGGGCGGCGCGAACCCGACCGGCGTGGCAACCTTCATGATCTTCTGGGTGATGCGGCAAAGCGCCAAGCTCAACGTGTTTCTCGGCGTGCGCAACCTCAGCGAAGACTTCCTGCCGCCCCACCTCAAGTACCTGCAGACCTACTTCCGCCGCGCGCCGATGAACGCGCTGTTCCCGGTGTCGGTGATCGCGTCGAGCTGGCTCGCGGTGCTGCTGTGGCAGGCGGCCGCGGCGCATGGCGTCGGCCCGTTCGAGGCGACCGCGCTGACCTTCTCCGGCACGCTGCTGAGCCTGGCCATTCTGGAGCACTGGTTCATGGTGCTGCCGCTGCCGTCACAGGCCTTGTGGAACTGGGGTTTACGCTCACGCGCCGCCGACCCACCGACCTAGAATCGCCGCCATGCAAGCCCCGGTCCGCATCCCTCAACGCCGCGTGCTCGAAGGGCGGACCGCGTGAGCCACGCACCCGGCGATCGGCCCGATCTCGCCGCGCTGTCGGCCTGGGCGCCCGAGCTTGCGAAGACCTTCGTCTCGCTCGCCAGCGACATTGCCCTCGTCATCGACGACGACGGCGTGATCCGCAACGTCGCGCAGGGCGGCGCTGAGCCGATCGCTCCCGGCGCATACCAATGGGTCGGCCGGCCGTGGATAGACACCGTCAGCGGCGAGACGCGGCCCAAGATCGAGAACCTGCTGAAGGAAGTGACAGCCACCGGCATCGCGCGGCGCCGCGAAGTCAATCACCCGCTCAGCGCCGACAACAGCATCCCGGTCGCGTACACCGCGATCCGGCTGGGCGAGAACGGCCCGGTGCTCGCGGTCGGCCGCGACCTGCGCACGATTGCCGCGATCCAGAAGCGCTACGTCGAGTCGCAGCAGGAACTGGAGCGCGGCTACTGGCAGGCGCGGCAGGCCGAAGCGCGCTACCAGCTGCTGTTCCAGGTCGCCACCGATGCGGTCATCGTGGTCGACGGCGAGACGCTCGCGATCATCGAAGCCAACCAGGCTGCCGCCACCTTGCTCGATGCGACGGCCGAGCAGCTGCAGGGCCGCCATGCGAGTGCCGCCTTCGAGCACCATTCGCGCGGCGCGGTCAACGAACTCCTCGGCAACGCGCGCACCACCGGCCAGAGCGGCGAGATCCGCGCGCGGCTGCAGGGCACGCAGGCAAGCACCAGCGTGGTGGCCACGCCGTTCCGCGCCGACGACGCGATGCGGCTGCTGGTGCGCATGCGCGCGATCGACGCGGCAGGCAGTGCGGGCGCACTCAGCCAGACGCTCGCGCGCCTCGTCGACGACGCCAGCGATGCGGTGGTCGTCACCGATTCGAGCGGGCGCATCCAGATCGCCAACCCGGCCTTCGTGGCCCTGATCGGCGTGGCCGGCGAAGCCGAACTGAAAGGCCGGCCGTTGATGAACTGGGTGACCCTGGCGGACCAGCCGCTGGCCGCGCTGGTCGCCAAGGTGCGGCGCGACGGCATCGCCCGGCGCATCGAATCGTGGGTGCGGCACGGTGCAGCGCAACCCGTG
>Ga0307510_10006919_pt1 | contig 13521 bp, 12 predicted proteins | sample 12_EM_MG_FD_207224 | JGI IMG/M metagenome (GOLD analysis project Ga0307510, IMG submission 207224) | Populus trichocarpa ectomycorrhiza microbial communities from riparian zone in the Pacific Northwest, United States - 12_EM | ecosystem: Host-associated > Plants > Roots > Unclassified | place... | reverse complement strand
GGCCGTGCAGTTCATGTGGGAGGGCATCCACGCGGGCGAGGGTATCTCCCCGGGACGCTCCGAGCGGCTCGCCGCACTCGCCGGCACCTGCGCCGGCCGGGACAACTCCGAGCGGGCCCTGCTGATCCTGCGCGGCTTCGACGCCATGACCCACGGCGAGAACGCCGAGGAGGTCGTCGAGGTCTGCGACCGCGCCCTCGTCAACGGACGGCTCGCCCCCGGGCTCGGCTGGACCGACACCGAGTGGGGCATCGAGATCCTCATGATGCTGGCCAGCGCGTACGCCTACACGGACCGCCTGGACCGCGCGGAGAGCCTGTACAACGAAGCCCTGCGCGCCTACGTGTCCGCCGGCTGGAGCGGCGGCCACCTCTCCCTGGCGCACGCCTACATCGGCCTCGGCCACCGCAGGCGCGGCCGCCTCCGCGAGGCCGAGATCTCGCTGCGAGAGTCCCTGCGCCTCGCCGAGCGCGTCGGCCGCGGACTGCCCCTGTACTGGTCGGCCACCTGCAACCTGGTCGACACCCTGCTCGCCCGCGGCCATGTCGAGGAGGCCTGGGCGACCGCCGAACAGTACGGCTTCGCACCGCCGTACCCGTCCACCATCGTGCTGCCCGACCCGCGCTGCGTGCGCGGCCGGCTGCTGCTCGCCGTCGGCAACACGAAGGACGGCATCAACGAACTGGAACAGGCCGCGAAGGCGGCGACCGTACGCGGCCACCACAACCCGGTCCTCGTGCCCTGGGCCGTCGACCTCGCCCGCGCCCTCGCCGTCGAGGACCCGACCCGCGCGGCCCAACTCGCCTCCGACGCCCGCCGCCAGGCCGAACACTTCGGCACGGACACGGCGATCGGCGAGGCGCTCCGCTGCGCGGCGGCGCTGGAAACGGGGCAGCGCGCGGTACGCCTCGCTGCGCAGGCTGTCGCTTACCTGGAGTCCTCACCCTGCCAGTACGAGCATGCGGCGGCGCGGGTCGAGTACGGCATCGCCGCGCGGTCGGTGGCGGAGATCAACAGGGGCCTGACGCTTGCGCGTTCGTGCGGGGCGGATGGTCTGGTGACTCAGGCGCGGGAGGTGTTGGAGACGGGGAGAGGGCTGCGTTGAGTTGTTGTTCGTCCGCGGGCCGGTGGGGGCTGGTCGCGCAGTTCCCCGCGCCCCTTAAAGACGCAGGCCGCCCCGAGTTTTAAGGGGCAGGAAACTACGCGCCCCTTAAGAACGCGGGTCGGCCCAAGTTTTTTAGGGGCGCAGAGAACTGCGCGCTCCTTAAAAACGCAGGCCGCCCCATGTTTTAGGGGCACGAGGAATAGCGGGCACCTTAAAAACGCAGGCCAGCCCATGTCTTTAGGGGCGCGGGGAACTGCGCGACCAGCCACGACGCAGCCGCAGCCGACACACAACAAGCACCCCCACCCCCTTAGTCGCCGTCTTCCTCCAACACCCGCTGCGCCACAGCAAACGCCGAGTTCGCCGCAGGCACCCCGCAATACACGGCACTCTGCAACAGCACGGCACCGATCTCCTCCGCCGTAAGCCCATTGCGCCGAGCCGCCCGAACATGCATGGCCAACTCGTCGTAATGCCCATGTGCGATCAACGCCGTAAGCGTGACCATGCTCCGCTCGCGCCGCGACAACGTCGGATCGGTCCAGATCTCCCCCCACGCGTACCGTGAGATGAAGTCCTGGAACCGCGCGGTGAACGGCGTCTGCCGAGCCTGCGCCCGGTCCACATGGGCATCACCGAGGACCTCACGACGCACCTCCATCCCACGCTTCGCACCCCCGCCGAGGTGCGCGCGCAGCGCGGTGAGGACGGCCTCCGGGCACTGTGCGGGGGCGAGGTGCGAGGCACCCGGGATCTCCACGAGGGCCGAGCCCCGCACCGCGTCCGCGATCTCCCGCAGATGCGCGGGCGGGGTCGCCGGGTCCTCGCGCCCCGCGATCACCAGCGTCCGCGCGCTGATCTCGGAGAGCCGCGACCGCAGGTCGTACGCGGCCAGCGCGTCACAGCACGCGGCGTACGCGGCCGGGTCGGCGTCGCGCTGGTCGGCCACCAGTTCCGGGACGGTGAACCCTGGCGTGAACCAACGGGAGTCGGCGCTCTCCACCAGCCAGGCCAGCCCCTCGTTCCGTACCCGCGCGGCCCGTTCCTCCCACGGCTTCGACCCGTTGAAGTGGGCCGAGGAACAGATGACGGCGAGCGACGAGACCCGCTCGGGGTGACGCACCGCGAGATCCAGCCCGACCGCACCGCCCAACGACACGCCCGCGTAGGCGAATTGCTCGATCCCGAGGGAGTCCGCGAGCGCGAGCACCAGGTCGGCCAGGTCTCCGACGGTCGCCCCGGGACCGATCAGACCGGGTGCCGAACCGCCGTGCCCGGGCAGGTCCCAGCGGATCACCCGGTGGGTGACGGACAGTTCGGGCGCGACCTTGTCCCAGAGGGCGTACGACGTGCCCAGCGAGGGCCCGAGCAGCAGCGGGGGAGCGGAATCGGGGCCCTCGGCACGGAAGTTGAGGAGTTTCTCGGTCAACGTCGCTCCAACGCACGGTCGGTGAGGGCTCCGGCGGAACCCGTGTAACGGGCGGGGTCGGTCAGTGCGGAGAGGTCGATGTCCTTCAACTCCGGCTCACCGGCGAGCAGTTCGGCCAACGGACGGCTTTCCGTGTACGCCCGCCGGGCGACCTCCGTGAGCAGCTCCTTCGCCCGCGCCCGGCCCAGCAGCGGGGCCAGTTCGGCGGACAGCCGCTCGGAGACGATCAACCCGTGGGTGAGATCCAGGTGTTCACGCATCACGTCCGGGTGCACCCGAAGCCCCTCGGTCAGCTCGGCGGCATCGCGCGCGGCGCCGCCGACCAGCCGCAGCAGCTCCCGCAACGGTTCCCACTCGGCGTGCCAGGCCCCGGCCGGCCGTTCGTCCTCGGCGACCAGCGAGCCGTGGAGGACGGCCGCGAGCTGCGGTGCCCGCCGTGCGGCGGCGGCGATCAGCGTGGACCGTACGGGATTCGCCTTGTGCGGCATCGCCGACGAGCCGCCGCCGCTGCCCTCGGAGACCTCGGCGATCTCCGTACGGCACAGGACGAGTACGTCGGCGGCGACCTTGCCCAGCGCGCCCGCCGTGAAGGCCAGGCACCCGGCGAGATCGGCGATCGGTGTCCGGAGGGTGTGCCAGGGCAACAGCGGTGCGGTCAGGCCGAGTTCACGGGCGTACGCGTCCGGCAGTGCGAGCGCGTCCTCGGCACCGTACGCCGTGAAGGCGGCCAACGTGCCTGCCGCGCCCCCGAGTTGGACGGGCAGCGTATCCCTCACCACGCGTACGCGATCCCGCGCGTCGAGCACCAGCGACCGCCACCCGGCGGCCTTCAGCCCGAAGGTCGTCGGCACGGCGTGCTGGGTGAGCGTCCGGCCCGGCATCGCGGTGTCACGGTGGGCGGTGGCCAGCCCCGACAGCGCACGCTCCGTGCGGGCGAGGTCGCCGAGGATCGGATCCAACGTGCGGGACGCGACCAGCATCGTCGCCGTGTCCATGATGTCCTGGCTGGTCGCGCCCCGGTGGACGTACGGGCCGTACTCCCCGCCGACCGCCTTCGTCAGATCCGCGACCAGGAGGATCACCGGGTTTCCGCCGGTTCGGGCGCGCTCCGCGAGGGAGCGTACGTCGACATGGTCCACGTCCGCCGCGGCCGTCACCGCCGTCGCCGCCTCGGCGGGCGCGAGACCCAGGGCGGCCTGGGCGCGGGTGAGGGCGGACTCCGCGTCGAGCAGGGCCCGTAGATACGCGGTGTCGCTCGTCGCGGACGCGGCGGGGGAGCCGGCCCACCCGGGGGCGAGCAGGCCGGTGTCCGACGGGTCGGCAGGTGTCACTGGAACTCCAGGAAGACCGTTTCGCCTTCGCCCTGAAGGCGGATGTCGAAACGGTATGTGCCCCTGCCGTCGTCCTGCGCGATCAACGTGTCGCGCCGCGCCGCGTCCAGCCCGGACAGCAGCGGGTCCGCGGCGAGCGCGGCCTCGTCGCCCGGGAGATAGATCCGGGTGAAGAGGTGCACCAGCAGCCCGCGCGCGAAGACGCATGCGGAGAGGTACGGGGCGCTCTCGCCGCGCGCGCCCGGTCGCAGCGTCCGCGCGTACCAGTGGCCGTTGGCGTCGGTCTGGATGCGGCCCCAGCCGGTGAACTCCACGCCGTTGCGGCCGAGATAGCCGCCGCTGGCCGGGTCGCGCCGGATCGAGCCGTCGGTCGTGGACAGGTTGCCGTCGGGGTCGGGCCCCCACAGCTCGACGAAGGCGTCCGGCAGCGGTTTGCCCTCGCCGTCGTAGATGTAGCCCTGGACGGTGATCGTGTCCGGGTGGCCGACCGGCGCGATGTCACCGCCGCCGGGGAACGGCAGCGCGTAGCCGTAGAAGGGGCCGACCGTGTGCGACGGGGTCGGCAGCACGGACTCCGGACGGCTCGTGTCGATCTTCGTCATGGCGGATCAGCGTCCTTCTTCGATCCAGGTGGCGTGCGGGCCGTCGAGCACGATGTCCCAGTGGTAGCCCATCGAGAACTCGGGCACCGACAGGCCGTGGTCGTACGTCGCGACGAGGCGCTGCCGGGCCGCGTCGTCCGTCACCGACTGGATGATCGGGTCGTACGGGAAGAGTGGGTCGCTCGGGAAGTACATCTGCGTCACGAGCCGCTGCGTGAACGCCGTGCCGAACATCGAGAAGTGGATGTGCGCCGGGCGCCAGGCGTTGACATGGTTGCGCCAGGGGTAGGGGCCCGGCTGGACGGTGGCGAAGCGGTAGCCGCCGTCGTCGTCGGTCAACGTGCGCCCCACACCGGTGAAGTTGGGGTCCAGTGGGGCGTCGTGCTGCTCGCGCTGGTGCGCGTAACGGCCGGCCGAGTTCGCCTGCCAGATCTCCACCAGCTGGCCGCGGACCGGACGCCCGTCCCGGTCCAGCAGCCGCCCGGAGACGGTGATCCGCTCACCGATCGGCTCCCCGTTGTGCTGCCGCGTCAGGTCGTTGTCGATCTCCGTGATGTCCCGCTCGCCGAACGCGGGCGAGGCCAGCTCCACCAGCTCCGGGTCCTTCGAGACGTCGATGGTGACCGGCGGCTGTTTCGGGTGACGGAGCGACGAGGAGCGGTACGGGGCGTAGTCGCGGCGCGGGTGGTGCTCGACCGGCGCGCCGTCGGCGACCCGCTTCTCGTACGTCGCGTGCTCGGCCGCTATTTCGAGGTCGATGTCGTGCTGGGTGAGAGCCATGGGGGTTCCTACCGTTCGGGTTCCTACCGTTCGAGGACGAGGGCCAGGCCCTGACCTACGCCGATGCAGAGGGTGGCGACTCCAACTCCCGTGCCCTTACAGGCGAGTTGGTGGGCGACAGTGCCGGCGAGCCGGGCACCGGAGGCGCCGAGCGGGTGACCGAGGGCGATGGCACCGCCCTGCGGATTGAGGATCGCGGGGTCGAACTCGGGCCACTCGGCGACACATCCGAGCACCTGCGCGGCGAAGGCCTCGTTCAGTTCAAGGACTGACAGGTCGTCAAATCCCTTGCCCGCCTTGGTGAGTGCGCGGTTGACGGCCTCGACGGGGGCGAGGCCGAAGTACTGCGGGTCGATCGCCGAGACACCGGTGGCGGAGACCCGGGCGAGGGGCCGCCGTCCGGTCGCCTTGAGCCCTTCCTCGTCGACCAACAGCAGAGCTGCGGCACCGTCGTTGAGCGGGGACGCGTTGCCGGCGGTCACCGTCCCGTTCTCCGTGCGGAACGACGGCTTGAGCTTGGCCATGGCGGCGAGGGACGCGTCCGCCCGTACGGACTCGTCGGCGCCGAAGACGACGGGGTCGCCCTTGCGCTGCGGGATGGACACGGGTGTGATCTCGCCGCCGAAGAGGCCGGCGGCCTGCGCCTGGGCCGCCTTGCGGTGACTCGCGAGCGCGAACTCGTCCTGCTGCTCACGGCCGATCTTGTGCTTGTCGGCGATCAACTCCGCACTCTCACCGAGCGGGATGGTCCACTCCGGGTTCATGGCCGGGTTGACCATGCGCCAGCCGAGCGTGGTCGAGTACAACTCGGTGTGCCCGGCGGGGAAGGGCCGTTCCGACTTGGGCAGGACGTACGGCGCGCGGGTCATCGACTCCACACCACCGGCTACGGCGATGGATGCGTCCCCGACCGCGATCGCGCGGGCCGCCTGGATGACCGCTTCGAGGCCGGAGGCGCACAGTCGGTTGACCGTCACGCCCGGTACGGAGGTGGGCAGGCCCGCGAGGAGGGCTGCCATGCGGCCGACGTTGCGGTTCTCCTCGCCGGCGCCGTTGGCGTTGCCGAAGTAGACGTCCTCGATGCGGGCGGGGTCCAAGTCCGGGGTGCGGGCGAGGAGTTCGCGGATGGCGTGGGCGGCGAGGTCGTCGGGGCGGACGGACGCGAGCCCTCCGCTGTACCTGCCGATGGGGGTGCGGACGGCGTCGACGATGTAAACCGGGTTCACAGCAGACCTTCCGTGACGGTGAGTTTCGCGTCGGTCTTGGCGACGATCTCCTCGACGCCCACACCGGGCGCGGTCTCGATCAACACCAGACCTTCGGGCGACACGTCGATCACGCCGAGATCGGTGATGACTCGGTTCACACACGCCTTGCCTGTGAGCGGCAGTGCGCACTCCTGGAGGATCTTCGGGGAGCCGTCCTTGGCCACATGGGTCATGACGACGATGACCGTGCGGGCGCCGTGCACGAGGTCCATCGCCCCGCCGATCCCGGTGATCATCTTCCCGGGGATCGCCCAGTTCGCCAGGTCACCGCCCGCCGACACCTGCATCGCGCCCAGCACGGCGACGTCGATGTGCCCGCCCCGGATCATCCCGAAGGAGAGCGCGGAGTCGAAGAAGGAGGCGCCCGGCAGGACCGTCACGGTCTCCTTGCCGGCGTTGATCAGATCCGGGTCGACCTGGTCCTCGGTGGGATAGGGGCCGGTGCCCAGGATGCCGTTCTCGGATTCGAGGATCACCTCGACGCCCGGCGGGAGGTAGTTGGGGATCAGGGTCGGCAGCCCGATGCCGAGATTGACGTACTGCCCGTCTTCGAGCTCGCGCGCCGCGCGGGCCGCCATCTCTTCCCGTGTCCAGGCCATCAGAGGCTCACCGTCCGCTGCTCGATCCGCTTGTCGGCGGCCTGTTCGGGGGTGAGGGCCACCACCCGCTGCACGAAGATCCCGGGCAGGTGCACAGCGTCCGGGTCGATCTCGCCGGGCTCGACCAGCTCCTCCACCTCGGCGATCGTCACCTTGCCTGCCATCGCCGCGAGGGGGTTGAAGTTCCGGGTGGACTTGTTGAAGACGAGGTTGCCGTGCCGGTCGCCCTTCGCTGCCCGCACCAGCGCGAAGTCGGTGCGGATGCCGCGCTCCAGAACGTACTCGGTGCCGTCGAACTCCCGCACCTCCTTCGCCGGGGAGGCGAGCGTGACGCCGCCGGAGCCGTCGTAGCGCCAGGGCAGTCCGCCCTCGGCGACCTGGGTGCCGACCCCTGCCGGGGTGTAGAAGGCGGGGATGCCCGCCCCGCCGGCGCGCAGGCGTTCGGCGAGGGTGCCCTGGGGGATCATCTCGACCTCCAGTTCCCCGGCGAGGTACTGGCGGGCGAACTCCTTGTTGGCGCCGATGTAGGAGCCGGTCACGCGCGCGATCCGCCCGGCGGAGAGGAGGACGGCGAGGCCGGACTCCATCGCCCCGCAGTTGTTGGAGACCACGCCCAGGGCGCTGACGCCGCGGTCGTAGAGGGCCTGGATCAGCACGTTCGGCACACCGCTCAGGCCGAAGCCGCCAACGGCGAGCGTCGCTCCGTCCGGCACATCGGCCACGGCCTCATCGGCTGTGGCGATCACCTTGTCCATCCGTGAAGCTCCGTCCCGTTCGAGCACCCGGTCAGCAGTTAGTCAGGGCACTGAGCATTTCGGTGAAGTTTCCTTCACGCTGCCACTGTGGAGGCTCCCCGTCAAGACCTCGGATAAGTACGAGGTCAAGCCCGTGCACAAGGCTGGACTCCGCCGGAGGGCCTCCGGGTATCGTTCAGTGCACGGATGAATATGACGTCGGGAGGGCACATGGCCGCGGTGGACCTCACCACCCATCCCGGGCACCTCGCCCGGCGACTGCAACAGGCGCACTATCTGCTGTGGAACACCATGGTCTCCGAGGAGACCACCTCCCCGCAGTTCGCGGTGCTCAACGCGCTCGTCGACGAGCCGGGACTCGACCAGCGCACGGCGGGGGAGCGGGTGGGCCTGGACCGGTCGACCATCGCGGAGGTGATCAGCCGGCTGATCAGGCGCGGACTCCTCGACAAGGTGCGCGACCCGCAGGACGGCCGCCGTTTCCTGCTGCGCCTCACCGACGACGGCACGCGCGTCCACCGCAAGCTGATCGTGCGCACGGCCCGGATGAACCAGGTTTTTCTGGCTCCGCTCTCCGCCGATGAGCAGACCGTCTTTTTCGACCTCATCCAACGTGTCTCGGATGCGGCGGAGGGGCTCCGCAATCCAGGGGAGCCCCTTGCCGCGCAGCGGTAGCGCTCCGCTGGCCGTTCGTTGTCTGCGGGCCGGTGGGGGCTGGTCGCGCAGTTCCCCGCGCCCCTTAAAGGGGCGCGTTACCCGGCGTGTTCAGGCCTTCGCGAATACCACCCAGACCTGGCCTTTCGCGAAGTTCACCGGTGTTCCGTCCGACGTGGTGAACTCGGTTCCGTCCGTGGCCTTCTGCCGCTTCCAGTCGACGCTGTACGTACGGCCGTCCCGCAGTACGTCCGCCTTTCCGGAACCGACCGTCTCGGTGTACGGCGTGTTGTTGCCGAGGACGTCGTGGTACTTGGACTTGCGGATCTTGACGTACTGCACGACGACCGTCGCCGGGGCGACCCGCTTGCCGTTGGTCAACACGGTGGGCGTGCCGTCCTCGGTGACCAGCCAGCGGTGCTTGCTCCCGGACCAGGTGAAGGTGAAGCGGGCCGCCGGGTAGCGCACGGTGCGGGAGGCGGTGGCCTTGCCGCCCGCGGGGGCCGCGCCGTAGTGGAATCCGGTCGTCAGGGCTGCCGCACCCGGGGCGGAAGAGAGCAGTTTGTTCGGGTGGAGGTAGAGGTTGTGCGGGGCGGACTTGTCGACGCCCCGGTAGTACGCGCTGGACACCTCGTCCGGAGAAGCGGATCGCAGCGGTGCCTTGGCGATCAGTGGCAGGAGCTTGTGCTGCGCCCCGGAGAAGGCGAGCGTCGGGTCGTCGAACTGGCGGAGCAGTTCCAGGTCGGAGACGCGGGCGCTGCGCACCGGCCCGACGGACTTGGGCAGCTTGGTGGCGAACACCGCCATCAGCCTGCTGAGTCCGCCCTCGACCTGCTCCGCGTACACGATGTCCGCCGCGTCCAGACCCGTCTGCGGGCGGGCCGCGCGCACGTTGTCGATCTTCACCGCGAGCACCGGACCGGCGGCGGGGGCGACCGTGCCGTCGGCGCTCGGGCTCTGGGCCGGGTTCTGCGTAGGGGGCAGAATCTGCCCGCGACCGTCGTCGACGGGGCTGCCGTGATGTGCCGTGCAGCCCACCGCGAGGGAGGCCGTCAACGTGGCGGCCAGCAGCGCCGCTCTTCTCGCGCCGTGACGCCGGGGCGCCCTTTGTCCCATGCCCACCGTTGCCACCAAATCTGTGTTTTCGATTGTGCGCTTATAAGTTCATTGGTGGCCATACCCGCTCGGTTGTGTTTGTGCGCGTCGAATGGGCCGATCGGCCCACCGGAAGATCCGGAAGGGGTCAGTCCGGCGGGCCGAGGATCTCCGCGAGGTCGTAGCGGACCGGCTCCTCCAGCTGTCCGTACGTGCAGCTCTCGGGCGTACGGTCCGGGCGCCAGCGGCGGAAACGCGCCGTGTGCCGGAAGCGTGCGCCGTTCTCCATGTGGTCGTACGCCACCTCGGCCACCCGTTCCGGTCTGAGCGGCACCCAGGAGAGGTCCTTCTTGCCCGACCAGCGGCTCGGGGCGCCCGGCAACCGGGCCGACTCGTGCGCGGCCTCCTCCGCCCAGGCCGCCCATGGATGCCCGGTCGGGTCGTCCATGCGCAGTGGCGCCAGCTCGTCGACGAGTTCGGCGCGGCGCTTCATGGTGAAGGCGGCGGACACCCCCACGTGCTGGAGGGTGCCCTGATCGTCGTAGAGGCCGAGAAGGAGCGAGCCCACGACGGGGCCGCTCTTGTGGAGGCGGTAGCCCGCGACGACGGCGTCCGCGGTCCGCTCGTGCTTGATCTTGAACATCGCGCGTTCGTCCTGGCGGTAGCGCAGGTCCAGCGGCTTGGCCACGACACCGTCGAGCCCGGCGCCCTCGTACTGCTCGAACCACCGCTGCGCCACCTCGATGTCGGTGGTCGCGGGCGCCAGGTGCACGGGCGCGGTCGCGCCGGACAGCGCCAGTGCGAGGAGCGCTCTGCGGTCGCCGAGCGGGACGTCCAGCAGTGACTCGTCGGCCAGGGCCAGCAGGTCGAAGGCGACGAAGGAGGCCGGCGTCCGCTCGGCCAGCGTCCGCACCCGTGAATCGGCCGGATGGATGCGCTCGGTCAACGCGTCGAAGTCGAGCCGCCCGTCCCGCGCGATCACGATCTCGCCGTCCAGCACGCACCGCTCGGGCACCCGGTCCTTCAGCGCCGCGACGAGTTCGGGAAAGTACCTGGTCAGCAGCTTTCCGGTGCGGCTGCCCAGCTCGACCTCTCCGCCGTCACGGAACACGATCGCCCGGAAGCCGTCCCACTTCGCCTCGTAGTGCATGCCCGGCGGAATCCTCGCCACCGACTTGGCGAGCATGGGCTTCACGGGCGGCATCACCGGCAGATCCATGGTTCCGATTCTGCTCTCGTACGTCGCTTGTCGCCCGGTGTGCGAGGTATGCGCGGGAGGCCTACGGTGGCTCGCATGGGCGAAGCGGTGGAACTGGAGGCGGGCGGCCGGACCGTACGGCTGTCCAGTCCCGGCAAGATCTTCTTCCCGGAGCGCGGCTTCACCAAGCTGGACCTCGCCCGGTACTACATCGCGGTCGGTCCCGGAATCCTGCGCGCCCTGCGCGACCGCCCCACCACCCTGGAGCGCTATCCGGACGGGGTCGAGGGCGAGAACTTCTTCCAGAAGCGGGCGCCCAAGAACATGCCCGACTGGATCCCGACAGCCCACATCACCTTCCCGAGCGGACGCAGCGCCGACGAGATGTGCCCCACCGAACAGGCCGCCGTCCTGTGGGCCGCCCAGTACGGCACGCTCACCTTCCACCCCTGGCCGGTGCGCCGCGACGACGTCGACAGCCCCGACGAACTCCGCATCGACCTCGACCCGCAGCCCGGCACCGACTACGACGACGCGGTCCGCGCCGCCCACGAACTACGCGCCGTACTCGACGAGTTCGGCGGTCTGCGGGGCTTCCCCAAGACCTCCGGCGGACGCGGACTGCACGTCTTCGTACCGATCGAACCGCGCTGGACCTTCACCCAGGTCCGCCGCGCGGCGATCGCGGTCGGCCGGGAGCTGGAGCGCCGGATGCCCGACCAGGTGACGATCAAGTGGTGGAAGGAGGAGCGCGGCGAGCGCATCTTCGTCGACTACAACCAGACCGCCCGCGACCGCACCATCGCCTCCGCCTATTCCGTACGACCCCGCCCGCAGGCCCCCGTGTCTGCGCCTCTGAGCTGGGACGAGGTCGGTACCGCGCACCCCCGGGACTTCGACCTCGCGACCATGCCGGCGCGTTTCGCCGAACTCGGCGACGTGCACGCGGACATGGACGATCACCGCTACTCCCTGGACGCTCTCCTCGAACTGGCCCGCCGTGACGAACACGACCACGGGCTGGGCGATCTGCCGTATCCGCCGGAGTACCCGAAGATGCCGGGGGAGCCGAAGAGGGTGCAGCCGAGCAGGGCGAAGAAGGCGGCCACCGGACCAGATGCCGTCGGTGACTCCGCCACCGGTTCCGCCGCGGACTCCGCCCCTGACGGATCATGAGAGCATGACCCGCCTGCTGACCCGGAGCGTCCTCGGCGCCCTGCTGGAACCCTTGTCCTGCCTCGCCGCGCTGCGTGCCGGATTCCTCGCCGTGGGAGCCGCGGTGGCGATCCCGGGCCAACGGGTGCGCACCGACCTGCCGTTCCCCGGTACGGCCACCGCGCTGCTGCCCGGACTGCTGCCCGGCATCGAGGCCTACACGGTGAAGGTCAACGCCAAGTTCCCCGACGCGCGGCCCGCGTTGAGGGGCGTGCTCTGCCTGCACAGCGGTGTGGACGGCGAGTTGCTCGCCCTGCTGGACTCGGCGACGGTGACCGCGTGGCGCACGGGACTTGCGGCCGCCCTGGGCACGCATGCCCTCGCGGGCTCGGCGGAGGGCGCGGTGGTGGGGGTGGTCGGCGCGGGCGCGCAGGCCGAGTTGATGGTACGGGGCCTGGGCGCGCTCCGGCCGCACGGTGAACTCCTCGTCCACGACACGGACTTGGACCGCGCGACCGAGTTCGCCGCACGGCACGGCGGCCGGGTACTGGGCTCGCCGAAGGAGATAGCCGCGGCCGCCGACATCGTCCTGCTGGCGACCTGGTCCCGCACCCCGCTGCTGTCCCTCGCGGACACCCGGGCGGGACAGCACCTCACGAGCCTGGGCGCCGACGAGCCGGGCAAGCGGGAACTCGCCGCCGACCTGCTGGACGCGGCCCTCGTCGTCGTCGACGACCGCCAACTGGTCGAGTCCGTGGGTTCGTTGACCCCGACGGACATCGACACCACGCTCGGCGACGTACTGCGCGGCGACCATCCGGGACGGACGGATACCGGCGCGCGTTCCGTCTATGCCCCCGTCGGCCTGCCCTGGCAGGACCTGGCGCTGGCATGGCTGGCGTACGAGCGGGCGGAGCGGGACGGGATGGGGCGGCGGGTGGATCTGTTGGGGTGAACCACTCGCCGGCAAGCGGATTCCGCCGACCTGGGAGCGCTCTCACCGTCCGGTTCGGCCGCGGCTATCCTGATCCGCATCATCGAGGGGGGTCCACAAGTGACCGAGACAGCACCGCGTCCCACGCTGGAGGCCGTGGCCGCGCGGGCGGGGGTGTCGCGGGCCACCGTTTCCCGGGTGGTCAACGGCGGGGACGGGGTGCGGGAATCCCTCGTCGAGCGGGTCCGGCAGGCCGTGGAGGAACTCGGGTACGTCCCCAACCAGGCCGCCCGGAGTCTGGTGACGAAGCGGCACGACGCCATCGCCGTGGTGATCGCCGAACCGGAGACCCGCGTCTTCGCCGACCCGTTCTTCGCCATGCAACTCAGGGGTATCAGCAAGGAGTTGACCGCCCACGACTCCCAACTCGTGCTGCTCCTCACCGAAGGCCGCGACGACCACGCCCGCGTCGGCCGCTATCTCGCCGGCGGCCATGTGGACGGCGCGCTCGTCTTCTCCCTGCACCTCGACGACCCGCTGCCCGGACTGATCCAACGCGCCGGTGTCCCCACGGTGTTCGGCGGCCGGCCCTCCTGGAGCGAGGGGACACGCTCCT
>Ga0307510_10006918_pt1 | contig 13522 bp, 13 predicted proteins | sample 12_EM_MG_FD_207224 | JGI IMG/M metagenome (GOLD analysis project Ga0307510, IMG submission 207224) | Populus trichocarpa ectomycorrhiza microbial communities from riparian zone in the Pacific Northwest, United States - 12_EM | ecosystem: Host-associated > Plants > Roots > Unclassified | place... | reverse complement strand
CTCAATCAAATGACGATGTACCTTTGTTCACAACTGGTGATCGCTCCAGTTTAATAGCGCTCGCGCCACTGTCGCCGCCGCCAATGCGACGAAGTGCTCCGCGTCGCACGCTCGAACCGCCTTCGGCCAGTCCCATTTTGCGACCCAGGATTTCTCGTACACCATCGTTTCTCGATATGAGAGATGACGTGGATCGAGAACCGCCGCCACTTGAGGACAGCTTCCTTGATATGGGCAAGGCTTCTTTGGATACAGTCCGAAGTGGCACGGAAGAGGACCTTGTTGTTAGCTGACCCCGTATTTCGCATCCCGATTGCCGCATAGCCTTTCCTTCGTTTCGGTTTCTCTTTTTTATGTTATTGTTTATCATATGTCGGTACTCTCGCGCTTTCGATCTTTACCTGTCCATCATTTAATTATTTTTTCTTACAGTAATAGCCATTCTGACCACTGTATATTGTTTCGTTCGCGTTCGCCCTTATGCCACTCATACCCACCGCTCTCTTACTGTATACCTTCATCCCTCCACCCCCTGAGACACGCATTGAACACCCATCGCTTCAGACATCCATTCGCATCACTCTCTATCTCTACTATAGTACGGGGATTAGCACAATTTTCAGGCGCAGACAAAGACCCAGCAGAACGCAGAACATGTCGGAGTTAAGTGGTGTCCGAATGGTATGGCCCTAACGCCCGAGAAACGCGCTATAACAACGGGCGTATCACGGCGCTTGTCAATTTCGCTCTCTGTATGCTCCTCCATCGATGGAGTACTATGGGAGCAGGGGTAACGGTCAGGGAACCACCAATGGTCAGGGGCACATGTCACGGTGACATGTTTGATTCTCCGCTTGGCGAGTGGCTGAAGTGTGGCTGAGTGGGCTGAGTGGCGCAGCAGCGGTGAATGGTTGGGTATGCAAAGGACAAAATCGACAACGCTCAATGAAGAATGGACGAAAAACGAACACCACATGCAAAATTCTGAGTATTGGTATCTAATATGGGCTATGGAAGAGTATGTTTAAGTGTCCGATGTCCTCACATTTGTCCGGAGGGCCCTGCCCCATCACTGAGTTCTCTATTGCAAATTTCCCTGTCAAAGGGATGCTGCCGTCTGGCCTGGAACAGACCCACAAACCGTGGGTTTTGTAACAGCTTGTTCTTGTGTGAATCAAGGAAAGCTTTGATGCGCTCTTTAAGGACTGAAACAGTGCCAGTTGTGTCGAGTTCGAGTGCGCCGGCAAGGACAATGAGTTCATCCTTGCGTTTGTAGGCTGAAAACGGGCAGTTGAAAACCTTGAGAACCGTGTCCTTCATGATCTGGGACTGGCGTGCACGATGGTCTGCCTGTTTTTGAGCTTCCTTCTCGGCATTGGATCGTTCTAGTTCCTTCCGATTTGCCTCCTCAGCCTCAAAGGTGTCCCGTAGCTCAGGTAGTGCCACAAATCGTGCTTTGATTTTCGTTGTGCTTCGCATTTTCTTCTTTGACATGCTGGCAAGTTGTGCATTTGCATCAGCTAGTGCCTGGGCCATGATTGTGCAGTGGGCTTCAGCAGCCCTGAGCTGGGCCTTTGTCTGGGAATGTTCACGACGTTCATTGTATTTTTCAGCAAGCAATTGCCCAGTGTTCTTCTTCCAGTCAGGTATATCGGAAAGGGCCATAGATGAGCTCGGTGTGGCCGGTGGCAAATGTGACCATGTGGAGAATGCAGGTGGGAGGTTGGGAAGTGAAGAACCAAGGTGTTCTGGGGTTATAGAGGTGGGACAGTGTTCTGGGGGTGTGCAATGTGCAACGCGTTGGGTGTCGGTGTGGGTTGTAGGCAATGTGTTGGGATTGGGCAGTGGGGTGGAGTTGGTGGACTGCATTCCATCATAGGAATCAATGCACCCAGAATCCTTCTTGTCCCCGCATCCTTCATCGTCAGAGTCATTCTTGTCACCACTGTCTATTGCCACATCTGAGGAGCATCCTAGAGTGAAGTCGTCATCGCTGTCTTCATTGTCACTGTCTTCATTATTGCTATCTTCATCATCAGATGGAATAGCAGGAGGCAAAGAAGGTATAAGATTAGGATATGAGGATGGAAGATGTAGTGTTGACGATGATGCCATGCTTGGGCCAAAATCCTTGTCCAAAAATATGGAGGGGTTGAATGGGGAGATTCCTGTTTTCTGAAAGGCCTTGATAATCAACTCGGATGTGATCACTTTTTCCTGAGTAGCCAAATATTCTGGTATAAAGTTGTAGCGATCGACCACTATCCTGTTGGCTGCCAGGTCACCGGAATGTGCATTCCAGGCATGCTGTAGGACAGAGAACATGCCAACATCAAGTGGCTGGAGTTTATGGGTCGTTTTTGATGGGAGACAAAACAATATGATATCGTTGGCATATGCAAGTCGTTTAATCGCAGATGTTTCATGGGATTCATGGCCATCGTATGTAAGGACAATGGGCTTTGTGTCATCGACACGTCGAGCCACTACATTCAGAACAAAACTCTTGCGGAACCAAATTTCACAGAGTTCGTTGTCAGTCCATCCAGAATCAGATCTCATGGTACTAGGAGAAGTAAATTGAGTTGTGAGCATGCAAGAGAATAAAGCACTCACATTCCATAGGACTCTGGTGAAATTGCCCGCAAATCTGGTATGGGTCCATCTTTGAGGATAACACTGGGTGGAAGAGAATCTCCTGCTGCTGATACACACTCGATAACTGTTGCAAGCTCAAGGTTGTCACTCTTGATGCGATATCGTTCCTTGGCATCAGCTGAAAAAAGAAAATGTGTTTGGTTATTTGTACGCCCACCCCCAAACTGACACCCCTTTTCATCCATATTCCAATCCTGTTCAGGTGGAATACCACTGTACTTCTCATTTAACCATCACCGCTTCTGAAAGTAGTCAGTAACAATTGTCTTGTTAAAGTTTTTGGCACATTTTAGATCCAGTCCAGTTGGCTTTCGAGCTTTCAGCTCAGGGTGCCGGCAAAGAAATCCTTTGTACCATCTTCGGCTAGGAACCTTCCCTCCTGCGATAAGGGTAGCCAAAGCCCAGATTCCGTTGTAGCTGAGAGGCTTTGCAGCTGCTGCCAAATGCAAACACCAGTCAGCCAAAGTTGACTCCTCTGATGGGGGGAGAAACTGCAGAGAAGCAGCAGCTTCCTTGCGTGTTGGAGTACCCTTTGCCCTCCGGCATAGTGTTGTGGGTGGCACCTAGAAAATTAATATGGTCAGAGCTTACAGACGTGTTCTGAGTTGGGTTTACACACTTTAAGAGCCCTGGCTGCTGCTGCTGCCGTTGAATATTTACCACTACTGACTCCAGCAATACCCGCTTTGAGTTTTTGTTCAAATCCTGGGTCTGTTGCACTTGGCTGATGAGGAGCCTGACGTGCTTGTGGCATTGCCCTTTACTGTACCGTGCACAGTGCACTGCAGTGTACAGCGACGGCGTTCTTCAATGATATCACGTGGGTGCCTTCTTGTCTTCAAAGTCCGCACCGGCAGACTCAGTGGGCGTGACAAGAGGTGACAACCCCCAAAAACATGGGAATCCTCAAATAATCCATTTCTCGTCTGCAAAAAAAGATATTTGGCATTGGAATAGTATAGAACAAACATATGAAGTGGTATCTAAGGTATGCAAGAGGGGGGAGTGGTCGAAACAACAATCCGACCATTGGTGGTTCCCTGACCATTACCCCTGCTCCCATAGTATGATATTTTCCGTGAAAAGCTTGTGCTCAAGTATCCCGCTTATGGCCACGCTCTCTGGCAGCCCACCCCGGGGAAAGATGGTCTTGCAGTAGAAATCGGCGACGTTGGTTTCATTCGTGAAGGCCATTTCCACCACCTTTTTAATGTTCTACCCCCAAAAGCCGATGGTCCTGATCGAGGTGGCGTCCCGCCAGGTCACAAGCCATTCGAAATTGGGAATTCCGAATCACTGCCTACTTATCCTAGCACGCTCCAGCCTAATCATTTTTGCTCAAAAGGTGTCTCAAGGAGATTTGAAGGCTTAACCAATACGTAACCAAGTTCTACACTACCGGATTTCCTGTCACTGATTCCTCGCAGGCCTGATGAGAACTCTTTTTCATGCTCCACAGGGCAAGGCGCAATTCTATGTCTTCCGAGTCCGGTTTCAGCCCAACGCGAGGACATATTAGATAAGCACGAATTCGGAAAATACATGCTCAAACACCTCGAAGAGTGGTTCACGTTCGCTCGGAATCGTCGTGTGGGAATAGTCCGCAGGGAGGATATCGTGCTGGTCACTGGACGTGATCTTGTCAAAACATGGGCCAACATCGTATTCCAGGAGGGAGATAGAGAAGTGACATTCACAGTTCCAGTGACCGGCGATTCCCATATAAAATGGGGATTCACACCTGAAGGTGTTGCGTACAATATTGGCCCAAATGGCAACTTGAAGGTATATTTCTGATCGTTACATTTTCTCCCCTCAACGGAGACAAGTAGCCTGATTTCATCACATCAGGATCTACCGGAGAACCAGTGCATATTCGTCAGAGGCTTCCGTGCCACCCGTATCGCAAAAATATTTCCTATGCTTCGAGCAGCGGCAGGGCCAGTTCAGGATCCGTCTGAAGATGATCTTGACGCTGATTTGCAACTCATAAGCTTTCCTGGCGATACTCAGGTGAATGTGATGATTTCACACTTTCAACCCTTGTCTGACGTTTCGAAGTATCAAGATCCCTTTTACACACTCCTGAAGTATATCGCCATTGTAAGTGATCTTGAGTCGCATTACGTATTCGTGATATGACAGGCCGTGCAGCAAGCACCTGACTGTGATATGGTCCTTATCCATGATGATGACCTCCAGCTATGCATTGACGGTGCTGTATGTTCATCCATTGATTTTATTGCGCTGTCTCATTTACGCTTGTAGTCACTCGATTCCCTCCAGCCAGACACATTTACGACTTCCCTTCGGGAGACCGCGCCAAATGTATGCCAGGTTGAATGGGGTGAGTGCGTGACAGTCTTGTGATGACGCTACAAGCCCCCTCACGGTGAGGGTGTCTGCGCAAAGATTGTTCCCCGACTTTTCATAGTTATTCGACATCGGACTCGGAGGCGCTACCCCATGCAGCAGGTGTCAAAGTGGCAATGCTTGCGAACTGCGAGGTGAAGCACGTTGACAGTGGGCCTGGAAGCCTGAGGTCTATGGATACTGACAGACACCCCACTCCTTACAAGATTTCTATACCGGAGCCTGTTGGAACCGCCGTTGGCACTGAGGGCCATCCCCCTGTCGTACCACCATCTGCCCCACAACCTCATCATCATGGGGGTACACAACTCGAGGTACCCAGAGACGACATGGATCCTGTGAGTCCAGATACACGTTTACGAGGATGGTTAATGACCATCCCTGCCTCTCATTCAGCCCGAAAATGCAGATGGCTTAGAGGGCTCACTCCGCGATGATACCCGATATACCAGGTAGGTCATCGTCGGCCTCCCCCAGAATAATTTTTTGAACCTCACGCTCTGCCCCAGCGTCACCACCCCCATTTCCAAAGCGATTCTTCACTCGGCCTCAATCGTATCATCGCTGGCTGTGGAGAGACCCCTCATCACACTCATTTTCACCGTATTGTAAACAAACCGAACCACACTCGTTGCGCACACCATCGACTGACGCCCCTTGCCCAGATTTATTGCATTGTGTTCTCTGAAGCTCATAGGCAGGTCTTACATAGATGTCCTTTCCTCTATCTTCTTTATGTCCTCGTTGGGGTGCTTTGCCTACTCTGTGTGGGCTAACCAGAAGGGCCTGCACCGCAAGCTCGACGACGTCTCCGGGAGGATCGAGGCTCTTCAGCGGGCTATGGAGGTAGGTATCATTTCCCCTCATCCTCGAACCAGTGGGCTGACGAGTTGAGTTAGTCCCTCGAATTGAATACTGTTGTTCGATCCCCGGGACCGAGTCGCAGTGTTGAGGAACGCGGCCATTACCACATCCCCCTTTTCCCGAGAGAAGTGCCTGCACTGAGACCCATTGCGAACCGCGAGGTGAAGCACGTTGACAGTGTGCCTGGAGGCACCAGGCCTGTTGCATCCGTGGATACCGACAGACAACCCACTCCTTACAATGTTTCTACACAGGAGCTTTTTGAAACTCCTGTTGTCACCGAGAACCACTCCCCTACTGTACCACCGGCCGAGCCACAGTCTCATCCTGATGAAGGTGTAAAACTCGAGGGATTAGATGACAACATAGCTGAAGTTCTTGACGCTCGTCCACCTGCGATACCCCCAGTCGTCATCAAAGGCCCGCCCCCGTCCTCACCCCCCTCCGTGCCGCCAGCTACGTCATCACCCGATCGTTTTGACGGCGTTTTCTACGAGGGCTGGGAAAATATAATGGGGGAGCCTGAGGTTGGGCCAGAGCCTTTTACACTCCCCGTGGTGAACCAAGCTCCTTCAGGACATGAACGCGATGGGGGTGTCCAGCTCGAGGGCATGAATAATATCGCTGAGGATTCTGGTGCTCCCAATGCGAGCGGTTCATCTGAGTGGCTCACGTCAACTAATGAAGACGATTATAGTCGTTCGCTGCCCCTCCTACGCCAAATCAAGCAATGGTTGGAGCTAGCCACTGAGGGAAGGATAGTGAGGATCCCTCACCCAGATCAGCCATCTATGTCTCTTTCGATTTCTCGCTGGGCCATGCGCCTCCTCATGTCCGCTGCTTCACTCGTCCCCTCCGCATTCGCACCTCATTTCGGCTTTTTCGGCCCCGTGGAATTCACGCCCTATTACCCGACCGGGGACCTTTCACGCGATAGAGACATCGCCTTTTCCACGGCTATGGACTGTATAGACAATTTGGAAGCTTATATCCCTGGAGGTGATGACGTCCGGATCGCCACCGAGCTCGTCGCGCTCGCCCAAGCACTCAGTGACCTCGGTCTGTACGATTACGCATTGACGACCTCCGGTTTCGCATTGGGCGCCCTCCAACGTCCGTACACCACCGAACCCAATAACGCGCGTCTTCATATCGCATCCGTGGAATCCCTGCGGGCCAACATTCTGTGCGACCTAAAGAAAAGCGACGAGGCCAAGGACGCAGCGGAGAGGGCAGTGATACTTTGCAGGGAGCACAAAAATTCTCAAACCGCGCCGGTCCCTGAGTTGGCATACGCGTTGCTAAACCATGCGGTGATACTCAACGCTATTGGCCTCAAAAAAGGCAGCGCTGCAGTCGCGTTCGAACTTCTCGGCGAGTTGGACGAATCGCGGCCAGAGACGAAGGACGTTTTGGCACTCTGCAGGCTCTGTGTCTCAACTAGCCGCATCGGAGCTGACAATGACATGGCGAGGTCTATGGCCGACGAGACGATCGATTCAACTCGCATGTCGTTGGATGCGCACTCCCAGACAGTACTAGCCGGTGCACTACTTGCCAAATCGAAGGCCCTTTCGTCTAAGCATCTGAACGACGCCGCATCCACCGTCAGTGCTGAAGCCGTGACACTTCTTCGCTACTACATGAGCGTGGCGCGGCGGCCCGTCTTCTTACTCTTCCTTGCACATGCCCTCGACACTCACGCCCACCATCTCTCGGAAGCGAATCGCAAAGAGGAGTCGTACTCGGTCAGAATGGATGCAGTTGTGCATTGGCAGAGACTGAAAGCTACCGCCGGCGGTGCAGTCGCGCGGCCCTTGGCGTGGTCGCTTTTCGAGCTCGCCATGTTCCGCAAAGGCACCGATAGGCAAGCCCTCCGTGAGGCTCTCAGGGTTGCCGAGTGCGCCGTCGAAATGTTCCGTGAGACCGAACCCCTAGACGCTCTTGGCCTCGGAGATGCGCTTTACCTCGTTGCGGATCGCTTGCTAGAACTGGACAGAAACCAAGAGGCTTCTACTGACGCCGAAGAGTCCGTCATGTATTTCCGAGAAGCTGCGTCGAAAGATCCGAAATACGCACTCGACCTCATTTCCTCCCTCTCACTTGCGTCAGCCTGTCTCGCTTGCACCGAACGAGACGATGCTGCACTCGAGTACGCAAAGCAAGCCGTTGAAGTCCTGCGTGGACGACGAGGTGTAGGAGATCCGAGTTACGGTGACCACCTCCGTGAGCTTCTGATAGACGTCGTATTCCGAACCACGGAGATAGACTGGCAACATAAAGTAGCTGAAGTAGCTTCTTGGTACCAAGAGCTGCAAGGCCTTAGTGGACTAGATGGTACGCACCGGTTTTCAAATTTCGACCAGTAAATTCGATGACCTGACATGGACCTATAGGTCATTTCGCGCGCCGGAGCGGTGGTCAAGGTGAGGGGAGTCGATCCAGGAAACGGACAAGCATATGGATGGATGCAACTACGGATGCGCCGAGGTCGAACAACAGATCAACCATCTCATCGCCAGCGGCGAGCAGTTTCGTGCTACGCGTCGGCCAGGGTAAAGGGAATGAACTGGTGCTACTTTGGGAAGATGTGGCGCTTGTGGGAATGTTGCTTCTTTTGTTCGGAGATGCTTGGGCCAATGGTCTATAACTTGTTGAGCTTGTGATGTGTAGGAGTAGAGTGTGTAACAGGAACCTGCACCAGCAATTCTAGGTCCTGCCGCCGCTTCCTCCACCGTGTTGTGCAATCCGATCCGAGACCGTTCAGATCGAGGCGCGCCGTGGGATCGAATACACTTTCTCATGTCTTGAATTTACCCTTTACATACCAGGACAAGGTCTGCAGGCACATCGATAAACGCGGCGGTCCCCCTATCCCACTTATCCAGGGCAAGGAGTTCCATTCTGCCTCCGACGGGGCCATCAATCCCAGCATATCCTCCTGAGAAAGCTGCCAACGTCGAGCTGGGCATTAGGGCTGCGCGCCGTACCGTATACGGCTACGGCCGTATATCTACGGGTGTAATACGGTATAAAATTACTGTGACCCGTACCGTAAGCCAAAAACCAAGATGGCCAACGGTACGGGACGGGTGTCAACACGGCCGTAATCCTGAAACATTGACATTGCACAATGAGTCTTGAATTGTCGTTCTATAAAGGCTGGCTCAGCTCAAAAACCCCACCTTTGGTCAGCTTGGTGGAGCCCAGGCCCTGTGGATGAGGAAAAAAAAGTATTACATGGTTTTACACCAATGCGGAATCGAACCCACGGGCGCACCCCACTCAGTCATGTAAGCAAAACTGAATACTACTACACCATTTGGCCTTGCCCTGCTATCCCTCTTAAAGAGATATAACCAGCTGCAACGGGTGAGGGTGAATCTTTTTCGAAATCCAGTATACGCTCCATGCCCTGCCAAACAATCCCCATCACGGACATGCTCCAGACTGAGGCCCCACTGTCCATGGTGAGCACAATATTGAACTGGGGTCCTCAAAGTGGCACACACTAGTGGCGTGAGCTGATGATGCTTGGCGATTGGGCATGTTGGTCATGAGGGGGGAACATCTGAGCCCAAGGAAACGAAGGAGGATCTTCAAGGGAGACAGAACACAAGACAATGAGGGGAGACGAAGAGGGTGAGAGGCAAGGCCCAGGCATGGCAGATATGCAAGCCTGGATGGCATGAAGAGCAGTGAACAGTGAACAACGACAGCGACACATCGACAACGAGGATGTCAGGTGAGAGACGAGGGTTAGGGCTTAGAGTCATGTCAAGGCTTGGTTTACAGCCGTACACGGCCTGAAACGGCCGTTGTGTTTGGCTAGATACGGCCGTAAAGCCGTATATACGGTTATGGCGCGCAGCCCTACTGGGCATGCATCGGTTGTTCAGTTCCTGCAGCCCCTAGCAGCCGAACACCCATAATTGTACTACCTGCGAGTAGCGCGGCAAGAAATATCTATCTATGTTGGTGAACGTTGGGCGGGACCAGTACCACAGAAGAACGTCGAAGAGGTGCACTCTAGGTCCATGCGCGTGTCAGAGCCGTTATCCCCGTAAAATCTAATATAATATCCCTACTTCTTCCATACTTATACTTAGTTAGCCCAGCCATTTTTATTTCTACCTGTGGTCTTTTTTTCAGCCCACTCGACTGCCTTTCATTCCTCAAGATTCAAGATTCCTTTGTTTGTTCTCTTCTTCCTATGCGCATACTTACTCTAGTTTACAGTGCGTCCGTATGTATTTAATCCCGGACTTCTTGACTCCGACAGTACGGTCTCCCTTTCCCACTTGCTCATATATTTTATCTCCCCCCTATCTCTCCGGATCTTGCTTACGCTTACGATCTCGTTTCATCACCCACTATTGCCTGCTATGAGGATGTGCTACGCGATCAGATGAAGCGCGCATAACCACGAGGACTTCACAGGTGGTTTTAGTTTGTTCCGAACTTAAGCTTAATCCCGTAAACGAATGTAAACAAAGCACGGAGTACTTTGTATCAGCGATTTTGTTTGGATAAGCGCTCTACCGTTTCTGACACTCCTCTGAGCGGACTGTCTCTGTCTGATGCTGGACAGTCAAGGACTTCCGTGTTCGGTCATCACCTAAACCGTATTCCCGCGTCACACTCCTCTTCCCCTTCCCAACCACTTGTCATTACTGTATTACTGTCGGAGCATCGCATTACACTCCACAACGACACCACCCCACAGGCGTCCTGACAAGAATCGATGTGCTACCTGTTCCATTAGTCCCGATGTAGCCCGGTCCGAGTCAAAGGTCAACGTTCAACGAGCATCATTCTGTGTCCATACAAGGAAGCTCATCAGCGCGTCTAGAGTGCCACTCCCTTCGGCCCATCCTCGAGCAGACCCCCCGGACCATCCTACCCGTGCTCTTCCCCCCAAAAATGAACACTAGGTCACCTCAAGTAACCCATTCTCTGACTTACATTAACTCAATTCTTCCCGATTTCATTGAGGCGTGTTCCGTTCTCATATTTCGGCTCAGAATGGCCATCCACAAAGGCACGGACAACAACTGCCTCTGGCCGTTATTAACTCCGTTATTCCAGCCACTTCGGAGGTGCCATATTACGTTTGTCGATGTTGTTCGTGAACTTGACCGCGATTTGGTTGATCCGATGGAAGGGAGTGACCGGGTAGACTCCGAGTAGGCTGCTCAGTTCTTGAGCCTCCATCAGCTCTTGTCCCCTCCCCAGAGAAGGGACTACGAATGACAAGGTTTTAGTCGTGGGCTGCCTACTCTACGCGAGATTAAATCGCGGATTGAGCAATCCACCAATGGCAGGATCGAGGGACTTTCTCATCTCGACCAGGTACGTGTCCCAAGTTGCAGTCCAGAGAAGAGCCTTATCCGTCCTTACCTCACATCACCCAGAACGAGTCGTCTAATCTTTTACTTCGCCGCTAGGCCATGCGCTTCCTCATGTCCACCGCTTCCCTCTCGCCTGCCGACTTTGCGCTTCTGTCGGCTATCTAGGGCCCCCAGAATCCACACCCTCCCCACTACAGTAGTGACCTCCGAGGCACTGGAAGCGTCGCCTTTACCACTGCGATGAATTGCTTAGAGGGCTTAGAGATCGATCCCCAAGGAAACGACGCTCAAATCCCCACCAAGCTTTTCGAGCTTGCCCAAGCACTTGCCGACCTCGGTCTCCGCGAATCCGCGTTGGACCCGTCCGGTTATGCATCGGGTCTCTCGACCGTCCGCACGCCGCCGAACCCACAAGTACCGACTTCGTGTCGCATCCGCCCTGTCTCTGCGGGCCAATATTTTGTGCCACCTGAAGAAAAATGACAAGGCCAGAGACGCAACAGATAGAGCGGTGACAGTGTGGACATAGAGGTTCTCAAGCCGGAACGGTCCCAAAATTGGCATACACTTTTTTCCACTACGCTGTCCTACTCGGTTCTGTGGGTCTCAAGGAATGCCATCGCATTCGAACTCCTCTGCGAGGATGACATGGAGCCAGAAATGAGAAACATTTTCGCCCTCTGCAAGCTATGTATCTCGACTACATGCATCAGAATTGACAACGACATGGGCATGGAGACGGCTGAAGAGATGGCCGAATTAAGCCGCACGCCGTCGGATGCGAACTCCCAGACAGTGCTAGTCGGCGCACTACTCGCTAAATCTAGGGTGCTCTCGTCAACAGGACAGAATGACGCCGCACCGGTCATCAGTGCCGAAGCCGTAACGGTTCTTCGCAGCATGAGCGCGGCCCATCTTCTCACTCTTCCTTGCGCAAGCCCTCGACACCCACGTTCACCACCTCTCGAGGGCCAATCGCAAAGGGGAGTCGTACGCGACCACCAGACAAGATGCGATTGAGCACTGGCAGAAGCTGAAAATGACCGCCCGTGACGCAGTAGCGCGGCCTTTGGCATGGTCTCTTTTCTACTTGGCCAACTTCTGTTCGTCAGATGATGGGAAGAATGCCCGCCGCAAGGAGCTCCGACTTGCAGAGTCGGCTGTTGACATGTTCCGCCAAGTCGTACCACTAGATGCACCGGGCCTCGGCGAAGCTCTTTGTCCCGTCGCGGTTCGCATGCTTGACCTGGATGACAGCCACTTACGCCGAAGAGTCTATTCAGGACCTCCGTGAAGACTCAACAGGGGATCCGAGGGCATGACCTTATACTCTCGCTCTCCCTTGCATCATCTGGCCTCACCTGCACCGAACGAGGGGGCACCAGTTCTATCCCAAGCATGGACGAAGACAAGAGGAGGGAAGTCAACGCAGTGCCCGGATCCTGCACCCTCGGCGGCGTCGACCGGTAGATGGAGAAACATTCAGCCCCGGAGCTGCGGCACCAGCGGCGGTACAACGTAGGCCGTCAGGCCTCGGGAATACAGGTCCCCCACAGGGTAACACGTTCGGGGGTGGCGCAGGCAGCAATGACACGCTGAGTGGCCTTCTCAGCGCTATGGGCGGTAGTCGCGGTAGGGGTAGCGGCCCTAGCATGGGCCCAGGAATGGGTGGCCCCGACGGTAATGACACGATGAGTGACCTGCTTGGCGGGATGGGTTAGGGTCACGGTCGGGGCGGTCCTGGTGCGGGCCCACAAATTGGGCCCTAGCCGGCGGCGACCTGATGAGCGGCTTGCTCGGCGGGATGGGCCGCGGTCGCGGTATAGGTGGCGCCGGCATGGACTACCCCAGGCCCGGGAGCGGGCGGGCGGACTCCTGGCAATTCAGGCATTCCTGGCATAGGTATGGGTGGTGGTGGAATGGATGGCCCAGGCCTGGGATGGGCGGGCTTGGTATGGGTGGTGGTTTGGGTAGTAGCATGCGTGGTGTAGTTTTCGATAGGCTGCTAAATTAGGGATTGAGAGAGGGTGTGTGTGAGCCAGACGAGACGATAACGAGTGCATGCAGCGATTCCGAGAGACCGAGCGAGGGCGCGGACGGCGGTTCCGCTGCGCAAGGCCGAGTTGAGTGACGAAGATGACGGGGAAATGCGGGCGACGGTCTCGCGGCGACGAAGAGGGAATCACACGGAGAGATGAATAATGCGCAAAAGAGAGTATATTGGGGTGAACGACGAAGCTGCTGATGCTGCACTCCACGAGAGCAGTAGGCATAGC
>Ga0307510_10006917_pt1 | contig 13523 bp, 10 predicted proteins | sample 12_EM_MG_FD_207224 | JGI IMG/M metagenome (GOLD analysis project Ga0307510, IMG submission 207224) | Populus trichocarpa ectomycorrhiza microbial communities from riparian zone in the Pacific Northwest, United States - 12_EM | ecosystem: Host-associated > Plants > Roots > Unclassified | place... | reverse complement strand
GTTTCTATGCCCCGGGTTTTGAACAAATCAATAACCCCTTGGCTTGTGAGGTCGATCCTAGGGCGTTACATTAAATAACTCAAATTCATATTTTTTATGCTTTGGATAACCAACTGGAATACGAACATGGATCTGGCCAACCTCAACGCTTTTATCGCGATTGCCGAGACCGGCAGCTTCTCCGGCGCCGGCGAACGCCTGCACCTGACGCAGCCGGCGATCAGCAAACGCATCGCCGGGCTGGAGCAGCAATTGAAGGTGCGGTTGTTTGATCGGCTGGGCCGTGAAGTCGGCCTGACCGAGGCCGGCCGCGCCCTGCTGCCGCGGGCTTATCAGATTCTCAACGTGCTCGATGACACTCGCCGCGCGCTGACCAATCTGACCGGCGAAGTCAGCGGGCGCCTGACACTGGCGACCAGTCACCACATCGGTTTGCACCGTTTGCCGCCGCTATTGCGGGAATTCACCCGTCGTTACCCACAGGTTGCGCTGGATATTCAGTTCCTTGATTCGGAAGTGGCCTACGAAGAAATTCTCCATGGCCGCGCCGAACTGGCGGTCATCACCCTGGCGCCGGAACCTCACGCACTGGTCAAAGCCACACCCGTGTGGGACGACCCGCTGGATTTCGTGGTTGCCCCGGAGCATTCGCTGATCAGCAATGGCCCGGTCAATCTGGCGGACATTGCCGGTCATCCGGCGGTTTTCCCCGGTGGCAACACCTTCACCCACCACATTGTCCAACGCTTGTTCGAGGCCCAAGGCCTGACGCCGAATATCGCCATGAGCACCAACTATCTGGAAACCATCAAGATGATGGTCTCGATTGGCCTGGCCTGGAGCGTTTTGCCGCGCACCATGCTCGATGAGCAGGTGGCAAGCATCGTATTGCCGGGCATACAGCTCAGTCGCCAGCTAGGCTATATCCTGCACACTGAACGGACGCTCTCGAATGCGGCACGGGCCTTTATGGCCTTACTGGATGCACAAATCGATCTGCCAGGGACTTGAGGCCAACTTGTGCTACTCCTATAGAGCCGCTGCCCCTGTGCCTAACGCCACCATCAGCTCAAGGCCTGTCCACGATGCCGAAATCTGTTGACCGAATTCCGCCGATGCCGCGTATTCAGGCGATTGACCCGCGTCATTCCGAGCAGAGCTGGGAAAGCGCGCCGCAATTGCTGGCGGCGCTCAACGGCGCGCGGCTCGGCGCCTGGTATTGGGACATCGAGCGCGGGCAGATCAGTTGGTCGCGTGGCACCCAGGCCTTGTTCGGCTTCGATCCTCGGCAACCGCTGCCGGAAGATCTGGAATACCTCGACCTGCTGCCGCCGGAAGACCGGGCGAAAACCGTTCGCGCCTTCCACGCGGTGATTGCCGGGGCGCCGCTGGAACAAGCGATGCACCACCGTATCCGCTGGCCTGATGGCAGCCTGCACTGGCTGGAGATCAGCGGCAGCCTGCTGCCGGATAAAAACGGCCGCCCCCGAATGATCGGGGTGATTCGTGAAATCACCCACCAGCGCCAACGCGAACAGGCCCTGAGCAGTTCTGAGAAACGTTTCGCGACACTTTTTCACCTGTGCCCGAACATGGTCCTGCTGACCCGTCAGGAAGACGGCCTGATCAGCGAAGCCAATCAGTATTTCGAAAGCCTGTTCGGCTGGCCGGTGCAGAGCGCCATCGGCCGCACCACTCTGGAGCTGGGTTTGTGGGTGCATCCGGAGCAACGCGGCGAACTGGTCAAGAAGACCAACACCAAGGGCGAATTGATCAGCATGGAGGTGCAGTTTCGCGCCAGTAACGGGCAGATTCACGACGGCATTCTCAGCGCACAGAAGGTCGAACTCGAAGGTCAGCCCTATCTGCTCAGCACCTTCCTCGACACCACCGAACGCAAAGCCGCCGAACACGCCTTGAAGGACAGCCAGGAACGCCTCGATCTGGCGCTGGACTCGGCGCAGCTCGGCACCTGGGACTGGCACATTCCCAGCGGCATGCTCTACGGCTCGGCGCGGGCCGCACAACTGCACGGTCTGGAGCCGAAACCGTTTCATGAGTCGTTCGAAGAGTTTTTCGAAGGCGTGCCCGGTGAGGAACGCGACAGCATGCGCGACGCCTACCGCAGCCTGCGCGAAGGCCCGGCGGGCAATTATCAGCTGACCTATCGCGTGCAACTGCCGGACGGCAGCTCGCGCTATCTGGAAAGCCGCGCCCGCCTCTACCGCGACGACAACGGCGCGCCGCTGCGCATGGCCGGCACGCTGCTCGACATCACCGATCAGGTCGAACGCGAACAGCGGCTGGTGGCCTCGGAAGAGAAATTCGCCACGCTGTTCCAAGTCAGCCCGGACCCGATCTGCGTCACCCGCCAGGACAGTGGCGAGTTCATCGAAATCAATAACAGCTTTACCCAGACGTTCGGCTGGAGCGCCGCCGACGTCATCGGCCACACCGCCGAAGAAATCGGCCTGTGGGACGCCTCGGCGAAAAGCCTGCAACGCATCGAACGAGTGATTCGCGAACAGGGCCTGAGCAACGTCGCAATCATCGTTCAGCACAAGGATGGCCAATCACTGACCTGCGTGATTTCCAGCCGGCAGATCAGCGTCGGCGATCAACCGTGCATCGTCACCACCCTGCGTGACATCACCCAACAACAGCGTTCGGAAGCGGCGCTGAAAGCCAGTGAAGAGAAATTCGCCAAGGCCTTTCACTCCAGCCCCGACGCGATCACCATCACCGAGCGCGACACCGGGCGTTATCTGGAGGTCAACGACGGTTTTTGCCGTCTCACTGGCTATCGCGCTGAAGAAGTCGTGGGCAAAACGGTTTATCAGGTCGGGATTTGGGCTGAGGAAAAACAGCGCTCGGCATTACTCGCAGAGTTGCAGATCAAGGGCCGCGTGCACCATCAGGAAATGCTCGGGCGCAACAAGCGCGGGGAGATGCTGACGGTGGAAGTCTCGGTCGAGCCAATCACCCTCAATGAAACGGCGTGCCTGCTGCTGACCGCGCGCGACGTCAGCCTGTTGAAAAACGCCGAAGCGCAAATTCGCCATCTGGCCTACCACGACCCGCTGACCAACCTGCCCAACCGCGCCTTGCTGATGGATCGCCTGAGCCAGCAGATCGCCCTGCTCAAGCGCCACAACCTGCGCGGCGCGTTGCTGTTTCTCGATCTCGATCACTTCAAGCACATCAATGACTCCCTCGGCCATCCGGTCGGGGATACGGTGCTGAAGATCATCACCGCGCGGCTCGAAGCCAGTGTGCGCATGGAAGACACGGTCGCACGCCTCGGCGGCGACGAATTTGTCGTGCTGCTCAGCGGTCTCGAAGGCTCGCGCAACGAAGTCAGCACGCAAGTGCGCAATCTGGCCGACACCCTGCGCGAATTGCTCTCGGAACCGATGTTCCTCGACGGCCAGCGCCTGCAAGTGACGCCGAGCATCGGCGTGGCGCTGATTCCCGATCATGGCTCGACGCCGACCGATCTGCTCAAACGCGCCGACATTGCTCTGTACCGGGCCAAGGATTCCGGGCGTAACACCACGCAGATGTATCACAACACCATGCAGAAAGCCGCCAGCGAGCGGCTGCGCATGGAGACCGACCTGCGCCTGGCGCTGTCGCGCGGTGAATTCAACGTGCACTTTCAGCCGCAGGTCGATGCCCGCGACAACCGCATCATCGGCGCCGAAGCCCTGGTGCGCTGGAATCACCCGGAACTGGGCGCGCAGTCACCCACCGAGTTCATCAAAGTACTGGAAGACAGCGGCCTGATTCTCGAAGTCGGCACCTGGATTCTGGATGAGGCCTGCAATGCCTTCAAACAACTGATCGCGCAGAAACGGGTCGACCCGTTGAATTTCAGCCTGTGCGTGAACATCAGCCCACGACAGTTCCGTCAGAATGACTTCGTCGAGCGCATCGAACACAGCATGAGCAGCCACGGCCTGCCCTGCTCGCTGCTGAAACTGGAAATCACCGAAGGCATCGTCATCCAGAATCTGGAAGACACCATCAGCAAAATGCGCCGCCTGAAAAAGCTTGGCGTGAGCTTCGCCATGGATGACTTCGGCACCGGTTATTCGTCGCTGACTTACCTCAAGCGGCTACCAGTGGACACACTGAAAATCGATCAGTCGTTTATCCGCGATGCGACGACCGATCCGAACGATGCCGAGATTATCCGCGCGATCGTCGCCATGGCGCGCAGTCTGGAGCTGGAGGTGATTGCCGAGGGCGTGGAAACCCCGGAACAACTGGCGTTCCTGCAAGGCTTGGGCTGCCATTTGTATCAGGGTTATCTGCACAGTCGACCGGTTGCACTGGAGGATCTGAAAAAGCTCCTGCCATAACCGGTGCACGTTGCAACAGACGCGCAATTGCCACGGTTTGCGGCAACCTGTAGGGTCGCGTTTTTTGCGCCGTTTCGAGATCTTTCATGCAGGATGCAACCCTCCTCCGCCCGGCTCTGCTGGGCATCGACCTTGGCACCACCAACAGTCTGATCGCCGTCTGGCAGGACGGTCAGGCCCGCCTGATTCCCAACGCTCTGGGCGATGTGCTGACGCCCTCGGTGGTCAGCCTCGATGAAGACGACACCATTCTGGTCGGCAAAGCCGCCCGCGCCCGCCTGACCACGCACCCGGAGCGCAGCGCTGCAGCGTTCAAGCGTTTTATGGGCAGCGATAAACGCATCCAGCTCGGTGCACGTCAGTTCAGCCCGGAAGAATTGTCGGCGCTGGTCCTCGGTTCGCTCAAGCAGGACGCCGAAGCCTTTCTCGGTCACCCGGTGTCGGAAGCGGTAATTTCCGTGCCGGCGTATTTCAGTGACGAGCAACGCAAACGCACGCTGTTTGCTGCTGAACTTGCCGGGCTCTCGGTGACACGCCTGATCAACGAGCCGACCGCTGCGGCCATGGCTTACGGGCTGCATGAACAGAAATTCGAACGCACGCTGATCTTCGATCTGGGCGGCGGTACTTTCGACGTCACGGTGCTGGAATACGCGTTGCCACTGATCGAAGTGCACGCCTCCACCGGCGACAACTTTCTCGGCGGCGAAGACTTCACTGCTGCGCTGTTGCAGGCCTGCCTGAAACATTGGCAACTGACTCCGGCAATGGTCGATGCGCAAAGCATGGCCAGCCTCGGCGACGCGCTGGAGCAACTGAAATGCAAACTCGCTGAAGGTGTTCAACATCTGAGCTGGCGCCATGGCGACAAGACGCTCGAATGGTCGCTGGACGAAGCGGCGGCAGTGAAAATCTGGGAGCCGCTGCTGGCCCGTTTACGCGCGCCGATCGAACAAGCCCTGCGCGACGCTCGCCTCAAGCCCCGTGACCTCGACAGCCTGGTGCTGGTCGGCGGCGCCACGCGCATGCCGGCGGTGCAGCAAATGGTTGCCACGCTGTTCGGGCGCCTGCCTTACCGGCATCTTGATCCGGACACGATTGTTGCGCTGGGGGCGGCGACGCAAGCGGCGTGCAAGGCGCGTGACGGGGCGGTTGAAGAGTTGATTCTGACGGATGTCTGCCCGTATACGCTGGGGATTGCGACCATGCGTGGAGAAGACATCAAAGGTGCCTTCTCGCCCATCATCGAACGTAACACCATCATTCCAACGTCAAGGGTGGAGCGTTATTACACCACCCAGCCCAAGCAATCGCTGCTGCGCATCGCCGTCTATCAGGGTGAGCGGCCGTGGGTTTGCGACAACATTCTGATTGATGCTTTCGATGTCACGTTGACGCCCACTGAACACATCCAGGAACTGGACGTGCGCTTCAGTTATGACATCAACGGTCTGCTCGAAGTCGACGTCACCCTGCTCGAAACCGGCGAGCGTCACAGTCACAGCATCGACCGCAGCCCCACGGGTCTGGATGAGCAAGCACGCCGAGACAGCCATAACCGGCTGTCCACTCTGAAAGTCCATCCACGCGACGCGCTGCCCAACCGCACGTTGCTCGCCCGTCTGGAGCGGGCATGGATGCAAAGCCTCGGCACGCAACGCGAGCACATTGCCGAATGGCTGCACAACTTCACTACCGTGCTCGCCGGCCAGCAACCCTCGGAGATTGCCAGCCATCGCTCAGAGCTGAACAAGGCGCTGGATCAACTGCGCCTCTAACCGTTGAGCCGCCGCAAGGCAGCCTGCAAGCCGCCGGACAGCATTTCGGAATCGCCGCTGTCCGGCGGCACACCATAGCGGTTGGGCAACTTGTCACCGGGAAAGCCGAACAGCACCAAAGGCAGGAATGGCAGAACCGGCGTCAGCGCCATGAAGATCAGCAACGTCGGAATGCCCCGGCCCATGTCGTGCAATCGACGCAGAATGGCGCCGAACACCAGCAGCACGGCCAATAGCAGGATAAGAATGCCTGCGCCCGTAGTGCCACTGATCAGCCCTGCCACCGGCGCAATCACCACGCAGGCCAAGACCTGAGCGATAAAAGCCTTACGCCCCAACCGCGATCCCAGACGCCAGATCGCTGTCGCCGGTACCGGCTGAACATCGCTTTTAGCCAGCAGTAATCGTTCCGACCAGGACAATAATGCGCACAAGGCCAGGCGCAGCCCGATGCTGTTCTGCACATCGTCCTTGCCCTGTTGCAGTTGGCGCAGGACGCGCGTTTTCGGCACCCCGGCAGCGCCATAGCGAATCAAGCCCTTGAACGCATCCAGCGCTTCATACGCCAGCAGTTTGTCGACACCAAAATCGGTCAGCACTTTGCGCGGCGGCCACACCGGTTCGCCTTTGATCAAACCGTCGCGGAAGCCTTCGAACCAATCGTCTTCACAACTGATCGCCGCGATCGATTGCAACAATGCGCGATGCTGCTCGGCACTCAGGCTCGGATCGTGATAGAGCACGCCCCAGAACATCATCAAACCCAGCAAATCGTCGCCGCAGGCAGCACGATCACTTTCGAGACAGGTGTAAAGCAGGCTATTGGCCGGCAACCGCACGCTGTCGAGTGCCTGCTGCACGCTGAACAATTGTTGCACCAACAAACCGTGCACCGGGTCATTGCCTTGCAGCCATCCGAGCAAACCATCGCAACTGCCTTGCTCGCGCAGCAAGCGCCGCAACAACGGTTGCAGACGACTCAACGGATGGGCCGGATTGAAAGGCAGGCGCTCCACGCACTGCGCGTCAATCATCTGCAGCCAGCGTTCGGGTTGTTCCAGCAATGCCAGCAAAAACAGGGTCTGCGCGTGCCACTCCCAAGTGACCCCACCGAGCCCGACCGGCGGCAACTGAATCCCGCGCCGGCTCAACTGCAGAATCAAGTCGAGTTCGGACAAGTCGCAATCATCTTTGACCGCGGCCAGCGTGAACGCGTCTGCCAGTCGTTCCAGCGCAGCGTCGCTGTAAGGCCGCAAGCGACGCAACCACAAACGACAGACCTTGTGCGGCTCGCCCTCCGTCAGTACCTGCGGCAATGCCTGCGAAACCGAATTCGCGTCGCTGAACACGCTCATGGCCAGCGCAATCGGTGCCCCGCCCAGCCAACGCAGGTGTTGCGCGGCCTGATATTTGAATCCGCTCATCACCAGGCTTTCGAGGGCATCGATCGGCAGCGGTGCATCCACAATCTGCTGCAACAACGCCGAATCACCCCGATGCAACGCCCAGGCGTGGCGGTACAGATGCAGCAATCGGCTGTCGGCATTTTCGCCGAGCAATTGCGCGAGCAATGGCAGTTCATCACCGCTCATGCGCCAATCGACAAAGCTTTGCGCGAGGCTATCAAGCGCTAATCTTCCGACACCCAACCAACGGTTCAGCGTCTCGGGATGTTGTGACGGGCTGCCATACACCTGGCCGTCATCGCCGAGATCCTCCGACCAGTCAGAGCAGTCCTCGAGGCGATCGAACGCCTGAATCAGCAGAGGCAGAAAAGTCGGCTGGCGCTTGGCACACAGCTCCAGCAGACGACTTTCCGCCATCGGATGGCGATGCTCGTTCCACAGCCGGATCCAGCACGGCAATGCCTGATCGTCTCGCCCCAGCAGACTGTTCTGGCACGCCAACAGGTAAAGCCAGTCGACATCATCCGGTGCGGCAAGCTGCTGTTCGATACAGCACTGCAAAAACGTCGGCCCGCCAATACCTGCCTGAGTGAACTGCACCAACAGGCGCTTGAGGAACGCGGCATCATTCGGCAACGGCAGACAGGTGTGCTGACTGGCGAAGTCGGCGAACTCATGGAGTCGGCGCTGGGTGAAGATAAAATCGAGGCTACGGGCGTACCACAGCGATTCGGTCTGTGCAGCCTCTGACCAAGTTCCCATCAGATCCGTGTCGAACGGGTCAGGCGTTGCGATTCGCTGTAGAAAGGATTCGACCTGATGGGCGTCGTCGAACGCAAGATCCAGCAACTGCTGATCCCAGGCCATACGTTTGGCCAACAGATTCGCGCAACGGTACGACAACGGGCCGGCGTCGGCCAGCCGGTGGTAAAGCCCCCAACTGAGTTCATCGAGCACGTCCAGTGACAGCTCATCCAGCCCCCGGACAAACACCTGCCACGCAGCAAAATTGAACCGGCGGGCGGGATCATCCAGCAACTCGCAGAAATCCACGAACGCCTGAGGGACCTCGACGACCTCCTGCTCTAACGCTGGTGATTGTTCCTCGTACTCTTCTTCCTCATCCTCTTCCTCTCGCGCCAGACGCAGGGCGTTTTCGTAGGCCATGCGCAGCGCCTGAAACCCTTGCGGATCGGTCTCCGGGTGATGCGCCGGCAAACGTGCGCGGTAGGCGTTGCGAATCAGGTTTTCGTCGTTAGTAGGCTCGATGCCCAGGCGGATCCAGCAACTCATGACCAGTCGAACTCCTTGAGCGATGCCGGGCGCGGCGGCAAATCAATTTCCATGTGCCACGGCAAATCAGCAAGGAACTGAGGGATGTTCTCAGCAAGACCGCGGGCAATCCGCACGTTAAGGGCGTTGGCGCCTTGTCGATCCAGCTCACGCGCAAGCTCATCGTCGCTGGCGCTCAGGCACGACCAAAACGTCCGGCCCACCACAAAGCCATCGAAGTAAGCCATCCAGCTGCCGTAGTGAAATTGCGCTCTGAGGGCCAAACGACTGTGCAGCCAGTTGCTTTCGTCCAGATCGATCCACTGATTGCGCACCGCGCAACGCAAGAGAAAGCCCATGCGGCCATAGTCCCAGGACAAAATCCCGCCCGGCCCACAACTGCCGAACGTGCGACTGGCAAACTCATACAGGATGCGTTCGCGGGGAGTGAGATCTTCAAGCAAGGCCTGCCATTCACTTGGCAGACAACGCTGCCAAGCCAAATAGGCCGCGCTGAGGTGCTTGGCATGGCCGTCGTCGGTCATCCGTTCGAGCATGTCGAACAATTGCCCACGGTCGTCGATACCCCAGCTGTCTTTCAGGTCGATGTAGCGATCGTTGCAGAAGGCCGGGTCGTCGTAGCTGGCGCCGGTATTGATCGCCGCCATTGGCGCAGACAAAGCGCACAGCCAGCGCTGTTGAATCTCGTCCATGAAAAAAGGCTCCAGGCCGACCGGTGAGGAATGGGGGTCGGCAAAACTGCCGCGGATTGTAGAGAAACCGCCGCCAGCGGCAAAGTCGAACAACGGTTTTCTTGCGCGCACAAAAAAGGCCCCGACGTATCGGGGCCTTCATTCAGCGGCTCATCGTCCGTTCAGACGATTGTGTTGCGGCACGTGACTCAGTGCTGCAACGCCGGCTTCTGCGTCCCGTTGATCGGGATGCGTTTGGCTTTCGCCTCTTCCGGGATCACGCGCAACAGGTCGATGCTCAGCAGACCGTTGCTCAGATCCGCGGCCTTGATCTCGATGTGATCGGCCAGACGGAAGGACAGCTTGAAAGCACGTTGGGCGATGCCTTGGTGCAGGAAGGTCACGCCTTCGTTGGCATCACGCTTGCCGCCACTGATGGTCAGCACACCTTTTTCGACTTGCAGTTCCAGGTCTTCTTCCTGGAAACCGGCCGCCGCAACGACGATACGGTACTGGTCATCACCGTGTTTTTCCACGTTGTAAGGTGGATAGCTGCTGCCCGGCTCGTTGCGCAGGGCGGTTTCGAACAGGTCGTTGAAACGGTCGAAACCCACCGAGGAACGGAACAGTGGTGCGAGGGAAAATGCAGTACTCATGGTTCAAATCTCCTGAAAACAATCAGCAAGGTTTTTTGACTCCGCGACCCGAATTCGGCATCGCGTAACCCTTAAATAGGGACCACTGAAATGATTTCAAGAGATTATTTGCAGATTTTTTTCAGGCCGCTTCGGCAACCGGCAGACCGAGTAAACGCGAGACATGATCCGGCTCAGTTTCACGACGCAGCACGGTAAACAGTTCAGTGGCCTCGGGATAATTGCGCGTCAGCATGGCCAGCCATTGCTTCAAACGGCCCGGCGACTGACGTGCAGTCATCTGCGCTTTGGCTTGCAGCCAGAAGTCCTGGATCAGCGGCATCAGCTCGGCCCAGGTCATCTCGACCACTTCTTCGCCAGCGCGGGCGGCAGCGATTTGCCTGGCCAGATCCGGACGCGACACCAGTCCGCGACCGAGCATGATGTCTTCCACGCCACTGATTTCGCGGCAACGACGCCAGTCCTCGACGCTCCAGATATCGCCGTTGGCGAACACCGGGACTTTGACCACGTCCTGCACACGCGGAATCCACTCCCAATGTGCGGGCGGTTTGTAGCCGTCCATTTTCGTACGGGCGTGAACCACAATGTGCTCGGCGCCGCCCTCAGCCAATGCCGTGGCGCAGACCAGCGAACCGTCGGGACTGTCGAAGCCGAGGCGCATTTTCGCGGTCACGGGAATGTGCGCGGGTACGGCGCGGCGCACGTGCTCGACGATCTGATTGAGCAGTTCCGGCTCTTTGAGCAGCACGGCGCCGCCCCGGGATTTGTTCACAGTCTTGGCCGGGCAGCCGAAGTTGAGGTCGATCACTTCGGAGCCGAGTTCGCAGGCCAGTGCAGCGTTTTCCGCCAGGCATACAGGATCGGAGCCGAGCAATTGCACGCGCAATGGCACGCCGGATGCGGTACGCGCGCCATTGAGCAGCTCAGGGCCGAACTTGTGAAAGTAGGCTGGAGTGAGCAACTGGTCGTTGACGCGAATGAATTCGGTCACGCACCAGTCGATGCCGCCAACGCGGGTCAGCACGTCGCGGAGAATGTCGTCGACCAACCCCTCCATGGGTGCCAGAGCAATTTGCATGGGAAAACACTACTTGAAGAAAAACGTGCGGCAGTTTACTGGATATCGCAAGAAATCGCAGAAACCTTGTGGGAGCGAGCCTGCTCGCGAAAGCGGTGTGTCAGTGAGGCATATGTTGGCTGACACACCGCTATCGCGAGCAGGCTCACTCCTACATTAGATTTTCGCAGATTCCGAGATCTGGATCGCCGGGCCGTAGCCTTCGATGAACTCGGCCGGCATGCGCTTCGGCTTGCCCGTCGACAGCTCAATGCAGACAAACGTGGTTTGCGCGCGCAGCAGCGTGGTGTTGTCGCTCGGGCGCTTGAGCTGGAAATGCCGGGTCATTTTCAGGCGCTGATCCCAATCGACAATCCAGGTCGCCAATTGCAGTTCGTCGCCTTCATAGGCCGCAGCCAGATAATCGATCTCGTGACGAACCACGGCCATTGCCCGATCCAGGCGCCGATACTCGACCAGATCCAGGCCCAGACGCTGCGAGTGGCGCCAGGCGCAACGCTCCAGCCAGGTCACGTACACCGCGTTGTTCGCGTGCCCCAAGCCGTCGATATCCTCGGCGCCTACTTGCAGATCAATGGTAAACGGCGTTGCCCGATCCCAGCCCATGCCCCACTCCCGGTCAATGATTCAACCGGGGCAGTGTAACGGAGCTCACGCCGATTGGCGCGCCTGAAGGCTGCGGCCGGCCAGCAGTGATAACACGCCATCAACCACGCGAGGGTCGGCCAGCACGCGCTGATGACCGCCGCCCTCAAGCCGCAGCAAGCGACTGTCGAACCAGGATTCGTGGATCAGTTGCGACTCTTTGACCGAGACGAAGTTGTCGTCCTCGGCATGCACGATCAGGCCGGGCATATCCAGTTGATAGTGGGCAACGTCGAGCGTAGCGGCGCGCATCCCGACATCTTGCTCGACCTGGCGGATGAAGGCGGAACGCGCTCGCGGCGGCATACCGACGTAGCGGGCAAAACCGCGCAGCACACCAAGAATTCGCGCAGGTGCGGCGATGCTGACGAGGGTTTCGGTGCGCAAGCCCAGTTGCACAGCGAGCATGGCGCTGGCGCCGCCCATGGAGTGACCGATCACCGCTTGCAGTGGCGGCAATTCGGCAGCGGCTTCGAGCATTGCCCGAGCGAACAACACGACATTGGCTTCACGCCCCGGCGAACGACCATGGGCCGGACCATCGAGCGCCACAACGGTGTAACCGGCATCGACCAGTGCAGTGATCAGCGCGGCAAACTGGGTTGGCCGCCCTTCCCAACCGTGCATCAGCAGCACCGTCGGGCCTTGCCCCCAGCGCAGCGCCGAGAGGCCAAAGCGCAAGGTGATCCGTTCAGAGCTCGCCAACAACGGCAACTCCCAATCCCGCAGCGGCAGCGAACGCGGCGTCATGAACGCCAGGCGCATTTTGCTCGCCACTCGTTGCGGTGCAATCCAGCCCAAGGTGCCATTAACGCCACGAACCCACTTCAACGTGTTCATCGCTCTCTCCTCAGGCGTGCTGCCTTCAGGTCAACGCACCGCCGACTTGGCAGCGCGCAGCAATCGATCGGATAAATCTCCCGGGCCGAGCGCTCTTGCGAGTGCCAGACCACCCACCATCAAGGCCACGTCGGCCAGGGCTTTGTCGGTGTCCTCGGGACTGGACGCCAACTGCGCGATCATCAACTCCAGGTGTTCGTTCAGCGCGATGCGGAACGATTCCGGCAAACGACCCAACTCGCCAATCGAAGCTGGAATCGGGCACGCGGCATCGCTGGAATCACGGTGCTTGCGCGACAGATAGAACGCGGCAACCAAGGCGCGGCGCTCTTCGCCGGTCAATTCGGCATCCATGTCGGCAATCAGGTCGCGGCGGCGACCGAGTAATTGCTTGAACGCTTCGAGCATCATTGCGTCCTTGCTTTCGAAGTGCGCATAGAAGCCACCGACGGTGAGGCCGGCTGCGCCCATCACTTCGCCCACGCTAGGGTCCGCCGGGCCACGCTGAATCAGTGCAGCGCTGGCAGCCTTGAGGATGCGTTCGCGGGTTTGAGCTTTTTTATCGTTCATCGTTGCCTCCGAATATTACGACTAGAATATTATTCGCATAATAATATTCTGCAAGTCAAGGATATGACCGCTGGTCTGAAGCACAGTGTAAGGAAAAAGGAGAATTGGCCAAACGCCAGACAAACAAAAGGGCCATTCAATAATTGAATGACCCTTATAAAATCCCGCAGAGCGGGTAATCGTGGCGTCCCCTAGGGGACTCGAACCCCTGTTACCGCC
>Ga0307510_10006915_pt1 | contig 13524 bp, 9 predicted proteins | sample 12_EM_MG_FD_207224 | JGI IMG/M metagenome (GOLD analysis project Ga0307510, IMG submission 207224) | Populus trichocarpa ectomycorrhiza microbial communities from riparian zone in the Pacific Northwest, United States - 12_EM | ecosystem: Host-associated > Plants > Roots > Unclassified | place... | reverse complement strand
TAGTCAACAGACTAGTGACCCGCAGTTTTATAAACAATGGCTTGGTTTGTCAGATAATGATGTGCCTACGTTTGCCGATAACCTGAAATTTATGTTCAGCTGGCAGATATGGCAAATGTATGGACGATATTTTCTGTGGAATTTTGCCGGGCGTTATAATCAACAGGATGGCCAGTTTCAAATGGGTGGTATTCATGGTTATGTGGATGGCGATTGGACGACGGGTATATTAGATAAGGGCAAGCACTTGCCAAAATCAATTGTGGAGAGTAATACGTACACGCCGCTTTATGCCCTTCCGCTGATCCTTGGTTTGTTGGGATTAGTATATCATTACCGCCATAGTAAAAAGGACGCACTGGTTGTTGGCTTGCTTTGGTTTTTTACCAGTATAGCTATTGTGATGTATGTGAACCAGGCGGTGCAGCCGCGTGAGCGCGATTACTCTTATGTAGGTTCGTTCTATGCCTTTGCTATCTGGATTGGTTTGGGGGTGATCGCATTTGCTGAATTGGTCCGCAAAAAACTCAATGCCTGGACAGCAAGTTATGCATCAATAGGTTTGTGCCTGCTGGTAGTGCCGGTGCTATTAATAAAGCAGGAGTGGCCGTCGCATGACCGGTCGACCAAACTTACGGCCCATGATATGGCTTACAACTATCTTATGTCGTGCCCTAAAAATGCAATTCTGTTTACGGGTGCTGATAATGACACCTATTCCCTATGGTATGCGCAGGAAGTGGAGGGGGTAAGGCCGGATGTGCGTATCATCGTCAATACCCTTTTTGGCAGCGATTGGTATATCCACCAGATGCAGCGGAAGACGAACCAATCGGAGCCATTGCCTATTACCATGAACTTTGATAAATACAAGGCAGGTACGCGCGATTATATCCCTTACAGCGACGCCAAAATACCGGATTCAGTTGAACTAAAAGATGTTTTTGAATTTGTGACTTCGGATAATCCGCAAACCAAAGTAGAGATGCAAGATGGCTCGGTTTTAAACTACCTGCCTACCAAAAACTTTAAATTATCTGTAAATGCGGATGATGTGGTTAAGAACGGTGTAGTGAAGCCTGAACAGAAAAGCAGGATCACCGACAGTATGCAATGGAAGTTCCCGGGAAATTATTTAATGAAGGATAACCTGGCGCTGGTAGATATACTGGTCCACAATGACTGGAAAAGGCCGATATGCTTTACCGCCACAATGAGCAATGATGGGTTTAACGGTTTGCAATCCTATTTGTACAAAGAAGGATTTATTTATCACCTGATCCCTTTTAAAAATGATACAGTGAATAACGGACAACAACCAAAGTTGAATACCATGGTGATGTATGACACCATTATGAACAAGTTTAAGTGGGGCAACTACAAAACGGCTAAGTACCTGGATGAACAATCGAGCGGGTTATTCTACTCCCTGATCACCAATACATTTGTGGAGCTGACCCACGGCCTGATGTCTGAAGGGCACAACGATCTGGCATTAAAAGCACTGCAAAAATATGACCGCGAGATGCCAGATATCTATCCTTATGCCGGTATTACGCAAAGCAAATTCCGCATCATTGATACGGCCTATGGGTTACATGAAAATACGATGGCAAACAAGTATGTGTCGAGTATGGACAATTACATTACCGACCAACTGAATTACGATTATAACCTGCTGCAGGCGAGTCCGGGGGATGTGAATGCATCAAATGTGCAATTTGAAATGTCGGTATTGAACGCGATGACGCAGATAACCAAAGAAAACCAGGAACTGGCCCTGAATACAAAATTGCAAACGCAGTTGAGTGATTATGAGACTAAGTTTGCGGGGATATTAGGGCGTAAACAATAGTTGACTCACCCCCAGCCCCTCTCTGCTGCGCAAAGAGGGGAGCTTTTAAATAACGTAGATAAAACCCTCTTTCCGCATAGCGAAGAGAGGGTGGTCGAGCGAAGCAATGACCGGGTGAGTTGAATAATTTAATACAACCTGTCTTTATTATAATTAGTGAAATGCACATCCGCCGGATATTTTCCGCCGGATGTTTTTGTTTTGTTGGTTCGGTTATACGGCCGCAGTTATAAATTCAGACTATCATGAAACGTCTATTGTCAGAAACTTTGCCCGACGGAAATATAAAAGGTAATGGTTTTTAGTTTGCTGGCATCGAATGCAGTGTTGTTGTTTTGAAGCACGTTTGTAAGGCCAAAATCAAGATTGCCGCTTATAGCCCATCCTTTTGCTGCCTGGAAGCCTAGTACCGTGGTTGCGCCGATATCGGTTTGTTTGAAATCGCCATTTCTGCCATAGCTTACCTTATATACTACCGGGTCGTATACAGAAATTGTTTGCTTGTTTGTGCCATTTAAACCCCAGGCAAAATAGGGGCCTCCACCTAAAAAGATATTTGCGCCGTCACCTACGGGCATGTGACCGATAAAATCCAAAGGGACTTCGAGGTAATGCAGCTTGTATTCATCGATAACAGAAGTATTATTGCCATTAAAATCGGAATATACCGCATTCATCATTCCGCCCCTGCCGGAGTAGAATATACCGGGCCGGATGGAAAAATAGTCGTTAAATTTAAAATCTGCATTTAAGCCTAATGATACCGGGGTAGTGGCGTCAGTATAAACTTCTTGCCTGTGTGCGGAATTTACCTGTAAATAAGCAAAATTGGAGCCACCCATCAGTCCGAATGTTATGGTCTTATCATCGTTCCCGTAGTATTGTGCAAATGCAACAGAAGCTGTTACAATAATGAAGCTGAGAGTAAGTAGTAGTTTTTTCATGAATCGGATAAGGTTTAAGGCTACAAAAATAGAATTATCCAATTAATTTTCAGTAAAAAAAATTAATTGCCAAATACTGCATTAGTTGGATTTATAATCAAGGATTAATAATTGTCAACACGGTGTATCCACCAGAAAAATCGGTGGATCTTATTAAGTCAAAGAACAGTGTCAATTATTTCACAATAATTGGAGAGACCATGAAGGTTATCTACAAATTTACATGATGTTATTCATGAAAGTGGTGACACTGTTTTGGCAGGATAATATTACATCATTACAATGGCAGTGATACGATAAATTCCGTGAACTCACCCTCCTTGCTGTTAATAGTAATACTTCCGTTATGTCCCTTTACTATAATATCATAACTCAATGATAGGCCCAATCCGGTGCCATCACCGGCAGGCTTGGTAGTGAAAAATGGCTGCATGATCTTCTCACGAATATTTTCGGGAATGCCTGTGCCGTTGTCTTTTACTGTGATCAGAATTGAGCCATTTTCTTTTGTGGTAATTACCTCAACGGTCGGCTTATAATCCTGCCCTGCCGTTTTCGCTTTTTGATTGACAGCATAAAAAGCATTGCTGAATAAATTGATGAGCACCCGGCCGATGTCCTGTTGTACCACATTTGCTTTGGGCAGATTCGGATCAAAATGTGTTACAAGGTCAGCATTAAAGTTTTTATCTTTTGCCCTCAGACCGTGATAGGAGAGTTTCAGAAATTCGTCAGCCAAAACACTTAGGTTGGTAACTTGCCGTTCGCCCGTGCTGGTTCGGCTATGCTCCAGCATGCCTTTTACGATAAAGTCGGCACGTTTGCCATGATGGCGTATTTTTTCCAGGTTTTGCTTGATGTCGGCGCTGATGGCTTTTGCCTCTGCCACATCACCTTTATCCAGTTCCTCATCCATCTCATCCACCAGTTCGGCGCTTACTTCCGAGAAATTATTGACAAAATTGAGCGGATTCTGTATCTCGTGCGCTATCCCTGCGGTCAGCTCGCCCAATGAGGCCATTTTGGCCGACTGCACCAGTTGAGCCTGGGTCGTCCTTAGTTCACCCAAAGCAGTTTCCACACTTTTCTTCTGTTTTTCAATTTCAGTATTCTGACTCTGCAGCAACGTATTCGCCTTTTGGCGCTGCTTGCTGTTTCGCCAGAAAACAAAAGCCATTATAATCAAAAACACGATAACTGCGATCAGCAAATAAAAGCGTATCGTTGCCCTGTAAGCTGCCTGCTGCTCCTGTATATCCTGCTGCCGCTGGCGCTCGGCAAAACTGAGGTTTTGAAAAGCACTGGTCTTTTCCTGGCTGTAAAGACTGTCTTTGGCTGTGATCAAAACCTTCTGGTAACGAAAGGCGCTATCCGTCATACCTTGTTTCTCAAAATATTCGGTGAGAAACCGGCTGGCATTTAATACCGCTAAGGTAAACCCGCCACGCCATCCTGCCGCGATAGATTGCCGGGCATAATAAACGGCTGAATCGGCCTGACCTTTCTCCTGGAATATTTTCGCCATGCCCAGGGTAGTTTCGCACATGGCTGCATAATTGTCCAGGGGCCTTTCATAAGTAAGTGCCTCGCGGTAATAATGCAAGGCGGTATCCGGGCGGCGCATTTTTAAATGGATATTTCCCAGGTTGTTCGTTGTGTTGGAAATCAATTCAATGTCCTTTGATACGGTGGCCCGCATAAGTGCCTTCTTTTCATAAAACAGTGCCGAGTCAAGGATGTTCAGTTTTTCGTAGGAGTCGCCCATGTCGAGCAGATCAATTGTTAAAGATCTTTCCAGGTGAGCGGCTTCAGCAATGGATTTACCCTTCAGCGCATAATTGATACTTTGCCTTTGATCATTCACATCGCTATAAACATTGCTGATATCGTGTAAATTTTTTTCGATCTCAGACGGGATATTGATCTTTTCGCTGATTTTTAAGGATTCCAGAAAGGTATTCAGGGCTTTAGGGTAATTACCGGTTATTTCATAGACATTCCCCTCCATGTTTAGTGCAAGGGCTTCTCCCTTTGGAAATTGAGCAGTTTTTGAAAGTTGCATCATCTGTTGCGCCAGCAACAATACACTGTCTGGTTTTGAATAAAGATAGGCCCTGCTCAATTCGCGTATTAACACTATGCGGGTAGTGTCTTCTTTGGTCGTGGCGATCAGCTTTTTGAGGCTGTCAATAGTTTTTTTCTGCGCGTGGACCGTAAAAAAAGTAAACAATAACAGGGTTAGGATGATGTTTTTTTTCATTGATTATAGTCAATTCAAAGGTAATTTAACAATAAACTCAGAACCTTCGCCTTCTGTACTGATGATACCCAAAGTGCCATTGTGCCCTTTGACCAGAATATCATAACTCAGGCTCAATCCTAAACCTGTCCCTTCACCCGCAGGCTTGGTAGTAAAAAAAGGCTGCATGATCTTTTCGCGGATGTTTTCAGGGATACCAGTGCCGTTGTCTTTTACTGAGATTACTATAGAGCCATTCTGGGACGTGGTACTTACTTCCACTGTTGGTTTATAATCCCGGCCGGCCGTTTTCGCTTTCTGATTTACTGCATAAAAGGCGTTGCTGAACAGATTGATCATCACCCTGCCGATGTCCTGTTGCACTACATTCACTTTGGGCAGAGTTGAGTCAAAGTTCGTTACTAAGTCGGCATTAAAGTTTTTATCTTTTGCCCTGATACCATGATAGGAGAGTTTTAAAAATTCATCAGCCAATAGATTGATGTTGGTGACTTGTCGTTCGCCCGTGCTGGTTCGGCTATGCTCCAGCATGCCCTTAACGATAAAATCGGCGCGCCTGCCGTGGTGATTTATTTTAACCTCGTTTTGCTCGATGTTATCAGCGATTGATAAAGCTTCTTCAACGTTGCCGCTTTTCAGTTCGTCCTTTAGCTCTCCTATCATTTCCCGGTTTACATCAGAAAAATTATTAACAAAGTTGAGTGGGTTCTGTATCTCATGGGCTATGCCTGCGGTCAGCTCACCCAATGAGGCCATCTTTGCCGATTGCACCAGTTGATTTTGGGTGGTCTTCAATTCACCCAGTGTGGTTTGTATCTCTTCCTTTTGTTGCTGCAAAAGCTGATTGGCCTTTTTTCGCTGATTGCTGTTTCTCCAGAAGATAATAACCAGCAGCAGAAACACCACCAGCACCCCTATCAGCGCATACATGCGCACGTTTGCCCGATATTGTTCACGGGCGGCGGCAATATCCGCCAGGTGCTGCTTTTCGTCAAAATCCAGCGAAAGCAACTGTTTTACCTTATCCTGATTGTATAGACTGTCTTTCGCCTCGGTTGTTATTTTATAGTATTTATAAGCTTCGGGCAGGTTGTGGTCCTCATCATAATATCGATACAACACTGTTCCGGCATTCAACACACTTTGCACAAACTTGCCCGCGCCGGCAACTTCTATCGCTTTGCGTGCAAAATATTCGGCCGAATCCTGCTTCTTGTATTGATGATATAACCGGGCAGTACTCAAATAGGCTTCACTCAAATTCGTAACATCACCGCTGGCGGTACAGTAGGTTACAGCCTCCCTGAAATGACCGAGGGCTTCGTTTTTGACCCCCCTGAGCGCTGCAACTTTACCCAGATCGAGCTGAATGTTCCCCATCAACTCATCGGCAAGCTCTTTATGGCCGGCTGCCTCCACCCGTTCATAGGCCTCGTTAAGGTAATGTGCAGCAGAGTCAATCTGTTTAAGAAAAAGATAATTTTCGCCCAAATTGAGAGATAGGAAGCAGTACAACCGGTATAGCCTTGGTGTTGATTTATGGGACGCGCTATAGGTGAGTAATTGACGTTTCGAGATATAAAAGTAGGGGAGCGCTTTTTTATAGTCCTGGTTTTGAATATAGGTTGAACCGATATTATTGTTTATTGATGATGCTTCAACAAGATCATTTATGCTTTCAGCCGCTCTCAGCGCCTTAAAATAATATTGAATGGATTTAACATAGTCGCCCAGGTTGCCGTAGGCATCTGCCAGCCTTTTAAGAGCAAAGGCCTGCGCATTGATCCAGTTGTTTTTTTTGGCAATTTCGTAACCCCGTTGCGCGAAAATAATGCCGGAGTCGGGGTATGATAAATAATAATGCCTGCTTAGGCTTATCAATGCAACAAACTTGCTGGTGTCTGTATTTGCCTTCTGTAAGGCTACTAATAAGGTGTCGCTTTTTTTGTGTTGTGCACCGGCATTGATGAACAAGGTCATCAACGTAAGTGTAAAGGCCAATTTTCTCATCTTTGTGATTAAGGACGATGTAAGGTAAAGAAAACAAACAGATCAAACAAGTTTGTACTTGTATGCCAAGCGGTTATTTAATGTGTTTGAAGTGAATGAGACAAGATATTTTATGAATGCTGTTTTCCGGCTTTACCTTCTAATTTCTGACTACCGACATCTGACTTCTGATATCCTTTTATATCAGCTATTTTTTATAATTTCGATGACATTTGTTAAAAGATGTTAACGGGTTTGTTATTTATCTGGAAAGATTTATAAAAATGCAGATATTAGCCCCCGCGAAAAACGAATACTAATTATAGTCCATGCAATACAACAAGATCAATAATCTTTTAGGATGGCTTTGTTTTGCCATTGCCTCGATCACTTATATTTTAACATTAGAACCTTCGGTAAGCTTTTGGGACTGCGGTGAGTTTATCTCCTGCGCCTACCGCTTACAGGTAGCCCACCAGCCGGGTTACCCGCTTTTTGCTATGCTGGGCAAGTTTTTTTCACTGGCATCCATGGGCGATAAAACCAAGGTGCCTTATTTTACCAATATGGGTTCGGCCCTGGCCAGCGGTGCAACGATTATGTTCCTGTTCTGGACCATTACAGCTATCGCAAAGAAATTATTAGTAAAAAGAGGCGAAGCAGTGGATAGTACCAACCAGATACTGATCTCTGGCGGTGGTTTAGTAGGAGCGCTGGTATTTACTTATACTGATACCTTCTGGTTCTCGGCTGTTGAGACCATCGTATTCGCGTTATCATCATTGTGTACCGCTATCGTATTCTGGGCGATATTAAAATGGGATGCCCATTCTGACGAGCCCGGCGCTGATAAATGGATCATTTTTATTGCCTATGTGATAGGGTTATCCATTGGTATCCACCTTTTGAACTTATTGACCATCCCGGCTATCGTGCTGGTGTATTACTTCCGCCGGCACAAAAATATTAATATAAAAAGCGGCATTACTGCGTTCCTTATCAGTATAGTTATCCTCGGTTTGGTGCAGTACGGCATCAGGGGGTATACCGTAAAATTTGCTGCTTATTTTGACCTTTTCTTTGTGAATAATTTAGGATTGGGCTTTGGCAGCGGAGCGCTGGTATTCTTTGTGATCCTTATCGGACTGATTGTATTCGGTATTTGGTGGAGTATTAAAAACAACAAACCTGCGCTTAACCTGGCACTGTTGTGTGTGGCCTTTATTTATTTTGGCTACAGCTCTTTTGCTTATATCCCTATCCGTGCGACGGCCAATACCGATTTGAATAACTCTCATCCAGACAACGCCTTTACACTATACGGTTATCTTAACCGTATTCAGTATGGCGAAACACCATTGCTTTCAGGCCCTTATTTTGATGCGAAAGTAACTGACCAGACCGACGGCAGTATCATCTATCGCAAAGGTGAAAAGAATTATGAAAGCGCCGGCCATAAAGTAAATACGGAATATGATCATACCACCATATTCCCGCGTATGTACAGCACCGAAAATTCGGATGGCTCATACGCGCAGGATGCCCGTTTTTACAGGGAATGGCTCCATATGGGAGAAAGCGATGCGCCCACTTTTGTTGACAATATGAAATGGATGGCTAGCTGGCAGATGTGGCAGATGTACGGCCGATATTTTATGTGGAATTTTGTTGGACGTTATAACCAACTAGACGGGCAGCAAAGCACAGAAGGAATAGATGGCAACTGGACATCAGGTATATTGGATGCAGGCAAGCATTTGCCAAAGTCATTAACTGATCATGGTAACGGTACGCCTATTTATGCAAGCAATGCTTATACTCCGCTATATGCCATTCCATTGATATTGGGTTTGATTGGGTTCGTTTTCCATTTCCAACGTAATGAGCGGGATGCGCTTATTGTATTATTGTTGTGGTTCTTTACGGGCCTGGCCATTGTATTATATGTAAACCAACCCAGTGTTCAACCCCGTGAGCGTGACTACTCGTATGTCGGTTCGTTCTATGCGTTTGCGATATGGATAGGGTTGGGGGTTATCGCATTGGCTGATCTTGCAAAGAAATTCTTAACGCCTAAATCGGCTGCATTGGGTGCTACGGCCATCTGCTTATTGGTACCTGTATTGGTAGCAAGCAAAGAGTGGGGTACGCATGACCGTTCAACCAAAATGACTCCGCATGACATGGCTTATAACTACCTGATATCGTGCCCGCCGAATGCTATCCTGTTTACTTATGGTGATAATGATACTTACTCGCTATGGTACGACCAGGAGGTGGAAGGCATCAGGCCGGATGTACGTATTGTGAACCTGAGCCTGTTCAGCGGCGACTGGTATATACGCCAGATGACGAAGAAGATGAACGAATCTGAACCCCTGCCTATCACTATGCCGTACGATAAATATAAAGAAGGGGTGCGTGATGCGGTGCAATTTATCGACAAAGGTATTCCGGGGTCGATCGATTTGAAAGATGTTTTTGAATTTATTACGTCTGATGATGATGCGGCTAAATACCCGCTCCAGGATGGATCAAAGATCAACTACCTGCCAACAAAAAACTTTAAGTTGAGCGTAAATGCTGATGAAGTGGTTAAGGATGGCGTAGTTACGGCCGCCCAAAAAAGCATGCTGGCTGATACCATGAAGTGGAAATACACTTCAAACTTTGTTACGAAAGATAACCTGGCATTTATAGATATACTAACTCACAATAACTGGAAAAGACCTATCTGCTTTACCATCACCGTTGGACAGGAAAACATGATGGGCCTGCAGCCATTCCTATATAAAGAAGGCTTTACCTATCACCTGATACCATTCAAGCCGGATACTGCGAATCACGACCAGTTGGGCAAAACCAATACACTGGTGATGTATGATAACATCATGAATAAATTTAAATGGGGCAATTTTAAACATGCCAAATATCTTGATCCGGAATCAACTACGATGTTCTACCCGGTGATCATGTCAACAGTATTAGAGTTGACGCAAAACCTGGTACAAGAGGGCCATAAAGATCTTGCATTAAATGTATTGCACAAATATGATGCTGAGATGCCTGATATTTATCCATATATAGACCTGGCAAGGAGTAAATATTTCCTGGTGGCAACAGCCTATACTTTGAATGATATTACCTTCGCCAACCGGTATGCTACCAGCATAGATAATTATGTTGTAGATCAGTTGGATTACAATTATAGCCAGATGCAAAAGGATGTATCTAATGTGGATGTACGCACAGTACAGTTGGGGCTATCGTTGTTAAATGCCATAGCACAGGCGTCAAAAGAAAATCATCAGACCGCTATTTCCGGTAAGTTTGAGAAACAACTGAAAGATTACGAAAGTAAGTTTACCCCGGTATTAGGGAAGCAACAGCAATAAATTAACAGTAGCTATTTTCAAAGCCATCTATGAATGTTCAGAGGTGGCTTTGTTGTTAGATTATGAATCTAAGAATTATATAATTCCTTATAAGGTTTCTCGGCCCGTTTAGGATCGTAATGCAAGTTGGGGGTGAGCCAATACAGAAGGATCACCCTTGAATAACGGTAATTAAATGGCGATAGCAGAAAAGCTGTACCTAATAATATACCGACGTATAACCAGGGCGATTCGGACCCGGTGAGCATATAAGTACCCACCGCCAGTGTAATCATCTGTGCCACATTCATGCCATAGCTTACAAACATAGCCACATAAAAATAGCCCGGCTCCATTTCGAACTGGAAATTACAATACGGGCAGTTCGTATAGCTTTTTTGTCCGCGAAAACTGTACGTACTATTGGCAAACATATCTCCCTTACGGCATTTGGGGCATTTACATTGCAAAGCGGCCCTAAATTGTGATAAAGGCTTTTCGGGTGTGTGGGATGTATCTAGTGTCATTTCTTTGAGTTATTTAAAGTATTTTTTCTGAATTCTTCCGGGGTCAATCCGGTATATTTTTTAAAAAATTTGGTAAAGTAAGAGTTGTCATTAAAATTGAGCCGGTAAGCTATTTCGGCTATGGTCAGGTCGAGATTGATCAGCAGCCTTTTTGCCTCGAGGAGGATACGGTTACGTATCACTTCCCCGGCTGATATCGCTAACAGGTCATTACATAATGCATTTAAATGGTTTGGTGTGATATACATTAATTCAGCATAATCCCTTGGCAGTTTTAAGGTGGCGTAGTTTTTTTCGATCAACTTTTGAAAAGTCTTTAACAACGTGCGGTTATATGCAGGTAATGACTTCTCTTTTGTATCTGTATTTGTCCGGCTCAAAAGAATGAAAATTTGCAGTAATAATGATCTAATCATATCAACAGCCATTTGGCCGGGATTTTCATTTTCGGCGATGATCTCTTCGAACAGGTTAACTATCCTTTGCTGTAATGCGGATTTTATCTGAATAACAGCATCATCAATAATACCACTGAAAAAAGGGAACTGATCAAGGTACTCGTTCTTCAATAAGAACGATTCAAAAAATGAAGAGGAGAAATGTATCACATAACCGTCCACCTCGCCCTCAAAACTCCAGGAATGTACCTGGCCGGGTATCATGAAGTAGATCTGGTAGGGTGTTACATCAAAAGTTTTAAAGTCGATAGCATGTGTGCCACCCCCTTTTGTAAATAAAACCAGGTGATAAAAGGTGTGTTTATGCGGAAAGTAAAGATCGTGGTGTTTTTGCAGATAAGACGCAAACCGACTGATCAGTAAGTCATCCTGCTGAAAATCAGAAAGCTTGCAAATATCGTAAACGGGGAATGTGCCTTGCATGATCACAAAAGTACGGGTTATGCACTGTTCTGAATGGCAGTAATTTGAGTACTTATGGTGTTTTTTACTTATTTGTGTGTTTTGAAACAGGAGTGCTGGTAAAAAAAATAATCCCCCGCCGGGTAGCGGGGGATATAGCGACCTGTCTTACTCGCTAATCCAGGTCAAACCTAAACCTTATCGGTGCCAAAAATGATACATAAATTTGAAATTTTAATGAAATCAGGTTAGAATTTCGTTAGAATTAAGTAATATTTTGTTTACATATTTACACACGACAAAAATTTGACATGCAAAAACCCGATAGTATAATATTTGACATGGATGGCACCCTCTGGGATGCCGTGGATACTTATGCCGAATCATGGAACATAGTTTTTAAACAATTAGGAATTGACAAGACCATCTACCGGAATGAACTTGCCAAAATGGTAGGTTGGGAAGGCAAAAAAGTATGGAAGGCCATTATGCCCGATTATGATGAAGAAAAGCAGCAGGATATTTATGCCCAGGTAAATGAGGTACGGAAAGTGTTACTGCCACAAAAGGGCGGAGTATTATATGATGGCGTTGAAGCCGGGCTGGAACAATTGGGAGCAATTGTGCCAAAGGTATCATCAGGTTATTTATTGACTGGGCGGGTATTGATGAGCATATTATTGATGAGATAGCCTATGGTACCAATTATATGCCCAAACATCACAATATCAAAATGCTGATAGACCGGCATAGTTTGAAAAATCCGGTTTATGTGGGAGATACCGAAGGCGATGGAGAACAGAGCAGGCTGGCGGGTATCCCTTTTGTATTTGTAAGTTACGGTTTTGGGGCTACCGACGACCACGATGTGAGGTTCGATAACTTTACTGATTTTACAGCGTATTTTATGAAGTTGTAAATTCAGGTTCAGGCATTCAAAGGAACGCTAAAATAGAATGTCGATCCGCAACCTTCTTCGCTTTTAACCCATATTTTACCCTTGTGGCACTGAATGATCTCACTGGAAAGATACAGCCCGATGCCAAAACCAGATATGCTGTTAAATTCCTCTTCTTCGGCGCGGTAAAAGCGTTGGAATATTTTTTCCCGGTCTTTGGGCTTAATGCCGATACCCTCATCGGTTACTGATACCAACAGGCTCTCATCTTTAATTTCAGCTGCAATTACTATATGGCTTCCCTTAGGTGAATATTTAATTGCGTTACTGATCAGGTTGCTGATCACTTGCCCAATCTTGGCCCTGTCGGCGTTTACATTATAATCACCTGATGGCTCAAAGCGAAGGACATGGCTATTGCTAAGTATCCGGCTTTCGGTCATAATCTCTTCTACCAGTTTATTGAACTCAAAAGCTGTGCGGATAAGCTTCAATTTGCCTGGCTCCAGTTTGGAAATATCGAGAAAGGCGTGTATCAGGGCGGTCATTTTGTTTACCTGGTTTCCCGATTTTACCACGGCGGTTTTAACAAAAGGGTCGGCAGTGCCGGCCAGCTTAGTTTCCAATAATTGCAGATAGGCCTTAAGCGAAGTAAGAGGCGTTTTTAACTCGTGACTTGCCATCGCAATAAAATCGTTCTTCCTGATCTCATCACGCTTGCTTTCGGTAATATCTACTATAGTTCCCAGCATTCTGACGGGTTCATTGTTTTTGTTATAAAGTATAGTACCCCTGGTGCGTATCCAATGAAGGGACT
>Ga0307510_10006914_pt1 | contig 13526 bp, 7 predicted proteins | sample 12_EM_MG_FD_207224 | JGI IMG/M metagenome (GOLD analysis project Ga0307510, IMG submission 207224) | Populus trichocarpa ectomycorrhiza microbial communities from riparian zone in the Pacific Northwest, United States - 12_EM | ecosystem: Host-associated > Plants > Roots > Unclassified | place... | reverse complement strand
TTTTTTTTATCTTTCCCTTGATTTATGTGCATAACCCAACAAGTTTTCAAAACAACCCTTCAATTTATTTCTCTTTCGAATTTGATCCTTGTTCTTTTTATTACTATTTTTTAATTTCAGATAAATCATAGAACTGGAATGTTCTTTGAATTTCATCATCCATTAATTTTTTTATCTGTCAGATTTGTTCCCTATTCTTTTAATTGCTATTTTTTAATCATTTTTGTTATTGGATTTGTTTTTCATTTACATCCCTCAACATTTTATTTCATTTTATTTTTATGTCAAATCCGGTCCTTATTCTTTTAATTGTTATTTGTTTTGTTCTAGATCATTTTTTATTGAAAGTTTGTTTTTTAATTTCATCTTTTGGCAATTTATTGATGAGGATTTTGTTAATAAGAAATTTGACTTCATGATTTTTCGTGTTTGCCTTCCATGGATAATTTTGGCCTTAGTAATCTGGGCATGAATTTGAAAGATTAACCGAGTTGACTTGGATCTTTTTTAGGTCCTATTTTATAATTGATTCCATCATTCTATGGGGTTACCCCGATCCATATGTTGGGTCATGTATTTCGTAGGTTAATTTAGGTTGACTCGGGCCAATTTTATTTTGTTTGATTTATCTACTGTTGTTGTTTATTTTTTATCATATTATTAAATTAATTGAGATTATTCAATCCAATAAAGTCAATGACTCAAATCTCATATTTCTCTTCCTTCTTTAAAAACATTATCACCACCTATATATTTTTTTTATGTTGAAAAAAGTTTGGTTTGACATGTGGCATAGTGCATGCCACCAATCTAGTTAACAAAACACTAAAGGGTTTGGTTAAATCACTATAATAACACCCATAAAACATTATTCATTGAAATAATGTTTTTTTTTTCAATTTAACCCTTCACAAACCCAATTTTATTTTTTATTTTTTTTTCAATTTCATTCTTCAATATTGAGTTGTTTAGAAATTGTGCTTTGTAAACTTTTTTGATTTCATTTTTGTTTAGTTATATACCGGTCTTGTGAATTTTTTTTTTCTCTATTTCAACCTTCAACATTAAATTTGTTGGAAGTAGGGCTTCATAGTTTTTTTCGATTCTCTTTCTATGAATTTATTATGATCTCATGACTTAGGTCGCGGGTTTAACATGCTAACCTAGGTTGACTCGGGTCTTTCTTTTTCTTTTTTTAATTGATTTGTTTATTTCATCCTTCAATAATGGTTTGGCTGGAAATTAGATTTCGTAATACTTTGTGATTTGCTTTTTATGAGATTATTTTGATTTTATTGTTCAGGTTGCGGGTTTGGCTAGTTGATTGGGTTGAGTTTATTTATTTTTTAGGTCATTTTTTGATTGAATTTTTTATTAATTGGTTTTCATAATTTATTTTGATTTTTTTTTCCATTGGGGTATACTGATTTTATGACTTAGATCACATGTTTGATAGGTTTACTCGAGTTGACTCTATTCATTCTTTTTTCTTTTCTTAATTGATTTTTTTTTCAATTTCACCCTCCAACAACTCTATCTTCTTTTCTTTTTTATTTTCATCTTTCAATATTAGATTGTTTGAGAATTGTGTTTTTTCAAAAAAAAATTTCTTTGGAGTTATCCTGGTTTTATGGATTTAAATTTTTTTTTCTCGATTTCAAACTTCAACAATGAATTTGTCAGAAATGGAGCTTTATAATTTGTTTTTATTTTTTTATGAAGTTAGCTCAATCTCATGACTTAAAACACAGATTTAACATGTTAGCTTGGGTTGTTATTGTTGTCCCTTTTTTTAATTTATTTTTTTTATCTCATCCTTCAACATATGGTTGATTGAAAATTGGGCTTTGTATTTTTTTATTTAATTTTTATGGGATTATCTTGATCTCATGACTTAGGATACGGTTTTGGCAGGTTAACTCAATTGACTTGGGTAGTTTTTTTTATTTTTTATTTGATATTTTTTTTAATTGTGTCTTTCAATGTTTGATTGATTAGGAAGTGAGTTTGATAATTTATTTTAAATTGATTTCTATAGGGTTATCATGGTCTCACAACCCGGTTTGTAGATTTGACATGTTAACTTAGGTCGATCCAATGCGTTATAGTCTTAATATTTGAAAACAAATGTCTTCCTATATATTATTGTATCGATATTTCAAAAAGATGTCATCCAATATATATCATATTTTGAGTTTATGACTATTTTTTTATTAGAAAATAAATTAATAACATTTGAATATTTTTTATGTTAAAAAAATTGATCTGACCAGTTGCGCAACACAAATTAATGATCTAGTTCGTTCTCAAGCAATGTTGTCAATTTCGTTCTCTTATATCTAGAATGGATGGTATATCTCATATTATTTAAAAATATAGAACAACCTGAAACAAATTTCATCTCGCTTTGAGTCTTAGTTCATTTTGGTTTTCTCAACCAAATTTTAGCTAATAAGTTTCTATTTTGTTTTGTGAATAATGTTTTTTTGCCTTTTTTTAAATCTATGTTTTTTTTCCTAATTGCATCCTTAAACACTTGGTTTATTAGAGATTAGACTTTATAATTTATTGTGGTTTGCTTTCTTTGTGGTTATCTCAGTCTTATAACTCATGTAACTAGTTTGACGGATTAACCCAATTAACTTAATTTTTTTATCTATTTTTTTTAATTGGTATTTTTTTTTCAGTTTCATCATTCAACATCTTCAATATTTGGTTGATTATGAATTACTCTTTGTCATTTATTTTTGGTTTGTTTTCTATGAAGTTATCTCAGTCTCATGATGTGGGTCACGAGTTTTACAAGTTAACCCAGGTAGAGTTAGGTCATTTTATTGTATTCTTTTTTAGATTGATTTTTTTTTAATTTCATCATTCAACTATGAGTTTATTAGGAATTAAGCTTCATAATTTGTTTTATTTGGGGTTATCATGGTCTCATATGAAAGGTTAACCCGGGTCAAATATGTTATTGTCTCAATATATATATAAAAAGAATGTCGTCTTAATTTTTTTTCGTCAAACTATATTTTTACCAGTTGTTCAAGTTGTCTTTAAACTTGTCAAGTCATCAAGTCACATCAGGTTAACTCTTACGTTGTTTAATTTTTTTTTCCTATTAGAAAAACATTAGCTAAGTGTCTATGCCTGAAACGTGGCAAAGGTCAATGATGTAATAGTTACTCAATAGGAATTTTAAAATTTTACAATTATATATATATATATATATATATATATATATTTCCAAATTTTATATACATTAAAACACTCCAAAACTAAAATGAATTATTCCAATTAAAAAAGTTGAACATCAACAAAAACAAAATTGACAACTCTGTTATAGAGATATTTGCGGTTCCATGTAGCATAGTGCAACCTTCATGTGTAGTATTTTTAGTGTATGTTTGATATTTTTGGTATAAAGTGTTTTTTAAAAGTATTATTTACTTGAAAATATATCAAAATAATTTTTTTAATTTTAATATTAGTACATCAAAACTATAAAAAAACATTAAAAAATTATTAAATTAATATTTTTTATACCAAATACACTTTTAAAATCCACTCAAGTCCATATTGAGGCCATGTTTGTTTCCCGGAAAGTGGTTTCCGGTAAACCACTTTCCAAACTTTCTTGTGTTTGTTTGCCATTAGAAAAGTTGGTCAACAGAAAACACTTTCCGGTTAAAGGAAAATTTGACTTGGTTTCTAGAAAAGTGTTTTCCTAAAAAATTTGGGCGGAAAACACTTTTCGGAAGTTGTGAAAAATTTAGAAATGTTATATTATTTGCTGATTATATTAAATTTGGTTCTCAAACTTTTGATTGCTATATATATTTTGTTTCGAATATTTATTTTTCAATTTCATCTCTTAAAATTTAATTTTTATATTAACTTTGGTCCTCATTTTTATAATTGTTATTTTCTTTTCCCTTATCATTTTTTATTGAAATTTTTTATCTATCAAATTTGGTCCTCATTCTTTTGATTGTTACTTATTTTATTTGAAATAATTTATGAAATATTAATTATTATTATTTTAATTTCTTCATCTTTCAATTTTTTTATTTTTTAGATTTGATTTTTTTTATTTTTATTATTATTTATTTTATTTGAAATAATTTATGAAATTATATATTTTTTTCAATTTCATTATCATTCAACTTTTTAATTTGTAAGATTTGTTTCTCATTATTTTAATAAACTTTTAAAAAATAAAACATTAATAAATTATTTTCCAGCTCATTTTCCATGACATAACCAAACACTGGAAAGTATTTTCTAATATATTTTTCATGACACTATCAAATATCAGAAAATAATTTATTTTTCTAAAATTTACTTTCTTAATTTTATTTTCTAAAAAAAAACTATTTTCCAGCAAATAAATAGGCTGAATTAATTTGACCTAAAGACACCAACCCAACCTAGAAAACGACACCGTTCTTTTATAGGATAGAGTCAATACCACCTCAAATCATGTTCATTTTCCTCGACACGCACAGACGCAAGTCATTCCACAGACTCTCTCTCTCTCTCTCGGATTCTCAAGTTTTCTTCTTTCTACTCCCAACGAATCCTCAAAATGCTTTCCGGTGAAAATTAAAAGATCATTAATTTTTTATTTTTGTTAATTATTACCGTATAATCCATCCACCATGGCAACAACCTCAAATAAACCTCAAAGATCTCTCGAAGAAATAGAGGACATAATCGTCCGCAAAATCCTCTTAATCTCTCTCACCGATTCCTCTGATCCTCGAATTATCTACTTAGAAATGACTGCTGCTGAGATTCTCAGTGAAGGCAAAGACTTGAAACTCAACCGCGACTTGATCGAACGTGTCTTAATCGATCGATTGTCTGTCCAAAACCCTAACGCGGAACCTCCTTTCAATTACCTCTTAGGTTGTTACCGCCGCGCGGTTGATGAGTTGAAGAAAATCGCGAATATGAAGGACAAAATTGTCAAATCAGAGCTGGAATTGTCGATCAGGCAACTGAAGAAGTTGTCGGTTTCTTATTGTAGGATTCATTTGGGAAATCCTGAGTTGTTTGGGGATGATTCGAATGTTGTTAAAGGGAGTGGGAACTCGAATGTTTCGCCGGTTCTGCCGTTGATTTTTGCGATGGTTGATGGGTTTAATAGTGGTGGAATTCAGCCTCCGCCGGGGTTTTTGGAGGAGCTGTTTAGAGAAGGGGATCTTGATAGTTTGGATCCGATTTTCAAGGGTTTATATGAGGACTTGAGAGGAAATGTTTTAAAGGTTTCTGTTTTAGGGAATTTTCAACAACCATTGAGGGCTTTATTGTTCTTGGTTAGTTTTACCGTTGGTGCTAAATCACTTGTTGGTCATAAGTGGTGGATTCCGACAGGGGCTTATGTAAATGGGAGAGTTATAGAAATGACAAGTATTTTGGGTCCCTTTTTTCATGTGAGTGCATTGCCAGATAATACCATTTTTAAGAGCGAGCCGGATGTTGGGTGAGTGTCTCTGTGTGTGAATTTTTTTGGGTTTGTTTTCTTCTTGTGTTTGTGCTATTGATGTGTTGTTTGTTGTTGGTTTAAAATGGCAGGCAGCAGTGTTTCTCTGATGCAACAAACCGTCGACAGGCTGATTTGTTATCTTCATTTACTACAATTAAGACTCTAATGAATCATTTATATGATGGTTTATCAGAAGTGCTTCTTGCTCTACTTAAAAATAGTGATACTCGTGAGAGTGTTCTTCAGTATCTTGCTGAGGTGATAAATAGAAATGCAACAAGAGCTCATATACAAGTAGGTATCTCCTGTACATGGAACTTTTTGAGCTGTAGTTATAGTGTATATGATTTGTTGAAAGCTTTATCTTGATTAGTAACGTTGCCTATGAATCAACATGTGGGTATTTATTTTGTTCGATTTCTTCAGAAAAGGAAAAAGTTGACATCTTGTTGCTAAACTGGAACTTGCATGATAGTTTTCTCTGACAGACAATGATTTTCAGGTTTCATGAATTGTTTTTGTGCATTAACAGTGTCGTGTAACTGTCACAGGTTGATCCTTTATCTTGTGCAAGTTCTGGCATGTTTGTCAATCTAAGTGCTGTCATGCTTCGGCTCTCTGAACCATTCCTAGATGCAAATTTGTCGAAAAAAGACAAAATTGATCCAAATTATGTGTTTCAAAATAACCGTTTGGATATAAGGTGATGAACTGCTTAATATATCATTTTTTTATCACATTATTGATTTTCCTGGTGTTCCTAATTATTGGTTTTCTTCACGCATTAGAGGGTTGACAGCTCTGCATGCATCATCAGAAGAAATTACTGAATGGCTTAATACTCCTCGGAAAACTGATGTCTCTGCACTATCTAGTGACGAAGAAAATCGCTTGTTACAATCTCAAGAAGCCTCCAGTTCTGGTAACAGTGGTGAAAAGGCTAAATACTCATTTATTTGTGAGTGCTTCTTTATGACTGCAAGGGTGCTCAACTTGGGTCTGTTGAAAGCATTTTCTGACTTTAAGCATCTAGTTCAGGTAATGCATACATGCTTTGTATCTGGACTTGGATTTATAAATCTGTTGCCACATCTTTGATTGACAAAGGAAAATATTTGTCTTCCTTCTAAGTTAATTTTGTGAATAAACATCATGTCAGGACATTTCTAGATGTGAAGATACACTCTCCACATTTAAAGCCTTGCAAAAGCAGACGCCATCTCCGCAGCTGCAGCTGGATATCGATCGTCTTGAGAAAGAAATAGAGTTGTATTCACAGGAAAAGCTTTGTTATGAAGCTCAGATATTAAGGGTACCTTACCTCTTCTCTCCTGTACCCACCTGCTGTTGACATATTGGAAGCTAGTCTTGAACATTGAAAGTTTGTGTCTAGTTTGGCTCACTTGTGAGGTGATAGGGGTTTGAGAGCTTAAGTTTTATTCATGTCATGTTTGAAAGATGATTCTGTTAGTGTCATCAGTCGGGTGGCTCTCTTGTTTTATTTTCTTTGGTCGGGGGCAATCTCTTTGCCCAAACTAGCACCTCCCTTCCAATTCTCTCTTACCCTCCATCCCTCTCACTGTTCTCTCTCATTTTCTATTTGAATAGTATGTTCATTGTTGAAGATGTAGAACTTCACCAGCTTAATATGAAAGCTCCCCTTTCCTCTATCCCTAGCATGTGCTCCTTTCTCTTCTATTTTGAATGGCTTGTTTGTCCTTGGAATGCAGAACTTACCAATCTAAATAGCTTGCTATTATTTTTATTCTGCTGATCTTTACTTTTTGTTCTTTTTAAAGGATGGAGCACTTATTCAGCATGCACTTTCTTTCTACCGGTTGATGTTGGTTTGGTTGGTTAACTTGGTTGGTGGATTTAAAATGCCTCTGCCATTAACTTGCCCAAAGGAATTTGCCTCGATGCCGGAGCATTTTGTTGAAGATGCCATGGAATTACTTATCTTTGCTTCTCGGATTCCAAAAGCTTTGGACGGAGTCTTACTAGTAGGCTTAATGATTAAATGTTTTACCATGCAATTCTGTCTTTTACACGATATGGGAAATATTGTTTTCTTTGCAAGGGCACTATCTATGAAATTCTGTTACCTTGTTGATGTGTTCTGTTTTGCTATTTTTCTTGCTGGGCAGGATGATTTTATGAATTTCATTATCATGTTCATGGCAAGTCCAACATATATTAGAAATCCTTATTTAAGAGCAAAGATGGTTGAAGTATTGAACTGCTGGATGCCACGGAGAAGGTGATATATTTAATTTCACTTTGCAAGTATAAAATATTGTGGAGATTTTGATTAAATTTATAACTTCAAGTTAGGTAATTACAGCATCTGGTTTTTCCATTTGCAGTGGTTCATCTGCTACAGCTTCTCTATTTGAAGGGCACCATTTGTCGCTTGAGTATCTTGTGAGGAACCTCTTGAAGCTTTATGTTGACATTGAATTCACAGGTTCTCACACACAGGTGACTTGCCCTAACATTTGAGTTTCCAAGTGTTGATTGTTTTCAGTGCTAGAGTTTATATATACCGTAAGGAATAAAGAAGAGTCACTTTAGGCCATGCCTTTCAAAGCTTGCTGGTTTACTCAGCATCTTTTTCTTATTGGAACAGTAATCCTAGATGGGTACAAGAAAGACCCTGCGAGCAAGAACTACTTTTATTTAAACATAATTTTGACAAATAAGCTTGAGAGTTCACAGAATTAAGGGTGACTTTTTGGCTGTTATTGGCAAGGACTGGATGTTGTCTTGCATTATCATCAATCTTCAATTAAACAGCAAGATATTCTTTTCCTTCTTTCACTAATTTTCTGATTAGCAATTCTGGAACCATTTACTCACTCCTTGCTTTTAGATGACAGGATACTCCTCTTGTGCTATTTAAGTAACAGTTCTAGTTATCCTCTGATTTCTGGTACTTTGTTAACTACTATCAGAGTCTTTGCTCTTCTTATTTCAGTGCTTGAACATCTGAATCTATCCACGCAGCCTTCGATCAAAATGATTTTCTTCTGGTACAATTATTTCAAGTCCGACTGACTAGACCACTCTATATAAAGAGATTTGGTGAATTGAGTATCTTGATTACTCTCTATTAGATTACTTTCATTGTAGATGAAAAATACGAAGTCAGAAGGATATGAACATGGGAAGGTCATGCCTTTGTAGAACTTTGATTGCTCTTTAAATTGATTAACTGAGATGTTTTGGCTTTATTCCCAGACTCTTGAATAAGAGGCAAGGAGTGTCTGGATTGATGGGTGGTTTGTCCAAAATAAATGGTGAAAGAAACCCTTGCCTCTCTTTCCCCACTCTCGTCTGTTAACATTTAGAAACGCAGGTGACCAGGTTCTGCCTGGTCATTGTCATAACAGTCAACTTGTGATTTTCTTTGGTTGCATAGGTTGGGCATGCACATGCAGACTAGAGATCTTTTCTTTTCTTCCTTTTCCATACCAGCTGGTTTGTTAAATTGAGCTTTTAAAGTATTTTCTTCAATGAACCACTTCCAGCCAGCTGTTACGTTGAGATTATTTTTTTTCTGATTTGTCATTTCTTTCTTCTAATTCCAATTATTGTTCAATTATTTTCTAATTGTCGTTCCTAATATTTTGCGCTGTCTTAAATGTTGAAAATAAGCATCTTTACATTTATTACATGTTAATACTTGATTTTGTGTCGCATCTGGTACAGTTCTTTGACAAGTTCAACATACGGCATAATATTGCTGAACTTCTTGAATACCTGTGGCAGGTCCCTAGTCATCGTAACATTTGGATGAAGGTAGTACAATTGTGTTCTTCACCTCTTTTTGGTTGATTAAAAACCTCTCTCTCCCACATACACACGCAAAGACAAATTTGACTGTTTTATGTTGTTCCAGATCGCAAAGGAAGAGGAAAAGGGTGTCTATCTGAAATTTTTGAACTTCCTGATCAACGACAGCATCTATCTTCTTGATGAAAGTCTGAACAAAATTCTTGAAATCAAAGGGTTAGAAGCTGAGATGTCCAACACCACAGAATGGGAGCGCAGACCAGCTCAAGAGAGACAGGAGAGAACCCGCCTTTTCCATTCCCAAGAGAATGTCAGTTTGTATGCTCATGCATATGTGTCTCATTGTCCACACATTTATCATGACGTCAAAATACTTAATTGGATTGATATTTCTGGGCTGTTTCAGATCATCCGCATTGATATGAAGTTGGCAAATGAAGATGTGAGCATGCTGACATTTACATCAGAACAAATTACAGCACCTTTCCTGCTTCCTGAGATGGTAGGTTTTATTTATACTTTTAAGCCTCCATATCTATGCTGTAATCACTTACAAGCAGGATAGCCACATTCATCATTAGCTTTTAATGTGCTTTTCCTTGTTAAAATTCTTCCTAAATGCTTTTGAATAAATATTTATTTCTGCCAGGTTGACAGAGTGGCCACCATGCTCAATTACTTCTTGTTACAACTTGTGGGTCCCCAAAGGAGATCTCTCACCCTGAAAGACCCTGAAAAGTATGAATTCCGCCCAAAACAGTTGCTTAAGCAGGTTAGTTTGATTGTCCAATTTCTCACTCGAGAGATCTCTCTTGCTACTGCTGTCAATTTTCTACCCTTTTGTTTTGTCCAAAGCAGTTGCTTTGACAGGTTAACATGATGTTCAAATTTGCACTTTTGAATTCTCCTTTTTCTTTTTTTGGTCTGAAACAATAACTTAAGTTGGTTTAGCACGCAAAATTGTGACTCCAGAACCCCCTTTGTTTTCTTCTTGAATTTTCTCCTATTGCTTCTTTGCCTTTGGGTCTAGATTTTGGTTTAGAGGTTATTGCTTTTACAATGGTGAATGCCATTAGATTGCAACTTCACGCAAAAGAAAGTCGAGGGGTAGGAGCTCATCCTAACTCTCCTGAGTACCCTACTTCATCGGGGCCACTATCAAGTGGTGCCAAAGTTTATGTTTGAGGCAATCGTGCAGGTAACTGTGCGGCTGTACCTTGTCTGTTGACTAAGAACATGACTATATATGCAGTTCAAGCACCAATTCTACTATGCTATAAATGCTTGTTCGCTTGTGAATTTTCAAGCTCGACAAGGTGTCTGATCCAGTTGACTAAGGTTGTGACTTTGAACTCTAGGATTCTGAACCTTGGATTGAATAGCTCTTTGGATGCAATGGAGTTGGGTCATGGTATATTATATACATGGCTTCACAATGAGTTTTATCTGGCTTATTGATGATGAGTAAAATAATTGTGATTACCAATTTTTTAAATATGTCATGTTACTGTGGACTTTCATGAGTGAATCCCTACTTCTATTGATTCTGAATCTATACAAAATGAAATCTGAAATCATCTTACCAAAGCTAACTGGGGGAATCAGTACATGCATTCTTGTTTTTGATAGCCATGTTACTGTCAAACTAAACTGTAGGATATTGTATATAATGTCATTGGAACCTCTAAGATGAACCTAACTGTCTTTTATTGATTCATTGAAGATTGTCCATATATATGTTCATCTGGCGAGGGGTGATACTGAAAACATATTCCCAGCTGCCATCTTGAAGGATGGGCGATCATACAATGAGCAGGTAACTTCAATGTTGCAAAGCTTTCTTAAGCTTTTCATTTATGATTTTAGAATCAAATGTTCATGAGAGAATTTCCTTGGTTCTGTTCTGTTCTGAATTTTAGCAGTTGATTGAATACATTGTGACACTGTTTCTCTGCTCTAGTTATTTACTGCTGCTGCCGATGTCCTTCGGAGAATTGGTGAAGATGGTAGAGTTGTCCAGGAATTTATTGAGCTCGGTACAAAAACCAAGGTTGCAGCTTCTGAGGCAATGGATGCTGAAGTTACCCTTGGAGAGGTACCAGAAGAATTCCTTGATCCAATTCAGGTACATTGTTATACCTTTTTGGGAAGGGCAGTAACTTGGGGGTCCATATATCGAATGTGGAAAATTTTCCTAATGCATTTTTTTGCAGTGCACTTTGATGAAGGATCCGGTGATTTTGCCGTCTTCAAGAACCACAGTTGACAGGCCTGTCATTCTAAGGCATCTTCTGAGTGACAATGTACATCTTTCACTTGTTCATACCTTTTATCAAATTGTGACAATGATACTAAACTTTATCAAGTCCACTAATTTATTTCATGTCACTTGATTAAGTTCACTAATTTATTTCATGTGAGTGCAGACGGATCCCTTCAATCGATCACATCTTACTGTGGACATGCTGATTTCAAACACTGAGTTGAAGGCAAGAATAGATGAGTACATTAGGTCTCAAGAATTAAAGAGGCATGGGGAAGACTTCAGCTTGCAAAGGGCCAAAGAAACAATCCAAACCACAACTGAAGAAATGTTGATTGATTAGAATATTGCTGTTGATTCTTGAATTTGGAATGATGAACAGGGTTCGTATTTCGCAAATCAAAGAAAAAATTTCCACAAATTAGTGATATTGGCAGGGGGGCTAAAAAGGTTATAGGCAGCATATGCAATACTTACCCCCAGACCGGTGTTAAATGTTCTTGGATGTGTATAACTTAATTATGCGTACAAAAGGCATTTAATTAATTCAACAATGGCGCAGATTTTGTTCAAATATTATTTTTGAGTGCCGGTAAGCATTGCCTTTTATCAGGTTGCTTGCTAGAAATCCCCTGAAGAACTGGTGAGTATGGCACGCCTGCTACGAGAACAGGATACGAGTCCTGTGAGACACTAACCCAGCATTTATTTTCGGAATATGTTTAGATTAGCTAATCTAATAATGTTGATTTTGAGTTTCAAATTGCACAGAATCACTCAGGTAACTTCCTAGATGGTTAGGTTAATCCTTTGCGATGTAGGCAAGCACTTAGATTCCTCCAAACAAAGGGAATCATATCTCTAGCAGGAGTTTTCAAGTAATAACGTGGATCATATCTAACAGTAGAGGTAAGGAAAGCATTTTCGGTTTGGTTTTTACTTCAAAAAATAACTAAATTGTTTTTTTTTTTTTTTTAAATTTAGAACTGAACCAAACTGGAAATTGGTTTAAATTAAACTAACTAGTTTTGGTTTAGCCTGGTTCATTTTATTTTGTCAGATAACAGGCAAAACCTATTTCTTTTTTATTAGGCTTTTTTTTGTGATTGATTTTATAGGGTTTTATAAGTATTTTAATTTATGTAAAAATCTTATTCCAATCAAGTTGTCAATTTTATTTGGGTTGATATTTTTCTTTTATTATTGGAATGATAAATTTTGGTTTCAGAATATTTTGACATTTTATTTTGAGATTATATATATAAAATTCAATATATGAATTTATCATATGATTTCAATTCAAATATAAAAATAAATTAACTTCAAATTATGCAATATAAACATAAAAACACCAAATAGATGAAAACTTGAAAGAAAAGATTTGTTTTTTTTATCAAAAAATATTTCGGGATACTTAAATTAAAAAAAAAACTAAAAATTACAGAGTAATTACATTTCATTTGATTCAAGGTTTAAAATAACCTTGAATATCATTTAATCAGCCATTGCATTACATACACACAAGCTATTAAAAGACTAAGATGAATACCAATTTTTGTACTTATAATATAGTGTCATATGCATATAAATACAAAAAAATTAAAAGAAATAAAAGATAAATATTAAAAAAATTATCAATTTAGAATGAAATAGACAAACCTAAAATATCTTGATCGGGATTTGGGTGAGAGATCTAGAATGATCCCAAATTCTAAGTGAAATAAAATTTGTTCCACTTTGTTATATATGATACAAGGTATATTGATAATTCTAGATGGAACAGAACAAAATTGACAACTCTAATTCTTTTTTTTTTTTTTGTCTCTTTTATATGTTAATTGAGTATTTTTTGGGTGAGTTATTCACAATAATGTAATAATACAATATCAATTCATCAAGTTTTTCATGGTTTTTTTCCCATGAACAAACACACTAATACAAACAATAACAATAAAAAAAACTATAATCTTTTACTGATGC
>Ga0307510_10006912_pt1 | contig 13527 bp, 5 predicted proteins | sample 12_EM_MG_FD_207224 | JGI IMG/M metagenome (GOLD analysis project Ga0307510, IMG submission 207224) | Populus trichocarpa ectomycorrhiza microbial communities from riparian zone in the Pacific Northwest, United States - 12_EM | ecosystem: Host-associated > Plants > Roots > Unclassified | place... | reverse complement strand
ACTAGTCAATCGGTTCACATAATTGGATCAACCGATTAAGCTAGAGCATTGGCAATGAGGCTACTGCTTAAATTTTCATATTTTCACCCCTCGATTTCTCTGCTTTTTTGTTATAATTTTAATATGGAAATGACCCATTTTAAGTGCAAAGAAAGGATCAAAAGAGAAAATTGAAAAATTTCAAGTTTAGGTTTCAACCGGTTGATCGATTGAACTTAACCCAAAGCAACCGGTAGATCGATTGCTCGACAGTATATATAGAACTGTCACTTTCCATCAAAAGCCAAAATTCCTAAATAGAGGAACCTTAACCCTAATCATGACTCTTCTCCTAAATTCACTCAAAATCCACAAAATTAAGCCTATTTGGAGTCAATTACTTAGAGATTAAATCTTAATGGCACCCAATAAACATACATGGGATGTGAAATCATGAAGAAAAAGTGCCAATGATCTACATCATATCAAGGTGATGATATTTAGAGATTCATGAGTACTTTTGCAAATAGATTTATTGTTATAGATATGATTAAGTAATGATTTAATTGCATATGACATTTTGCCCTAGAAAGGGCATTTTGATGAAGTAACTTTTATGAATTTATGCTTAATTGACTGCATGATTAAAGGTCATCAAATTAACCAGTCATATATCATGATGAGGAATTTTATTATGGCACTTCATCAAAAGCAGAAGTCTTCGCCCTATAGTTTGTGTCTAAGTATAATTTTTTAGTATTTTGAGATTTTGCTCATGGATAGGATTCCGTATCCAAGAACATGGAAATAAACACTAGAACCCTCGTCAAGATATATGCTTTAAACAAGGATGATGAATGGAGTGTCCAGAGATCAAATGGATATACATTCATGACAGGGGAGAAGCACAACCTATTAGTAGTGATAATGGGTTTGAAACAATGTTTAAAAGACTATCAATGACTTTCTCTCCTGAAAAGATGTCTAGGGTGGAAGATTGATTCGAGAACATTGAAAGTGAAATGCACCATAGACGAGAGGATGTGTAACACACAAACAAATATAATAGATATGATGGCTAATCTACTTTCTTGTCATCCACCTCCCTAGATCTTGTACTAGCATCTGCATTGTTTTTATGTTTTTCATATTTTTAATGCTTTTCGTACTTTCTCTTTCCAGTTTTTAATAGATTTTAAAACTTTTGAAGATTATATAATGATTTCATATTTATTTTCTCTATTTTTTAATTGTTTTTTTTTTCGCTGATGATAAAAGGAGAGAGAATAGATAATATAAATATAATCACATATGAACAAAGGAAAAACTATTGTACAGCTTTATGAACAATAGGCGAGAAGTACAAACTATAGATGGATTATAATTGTTTCATGACCAAATATCCTGTGCATTTAAGTTTTTTGTTTTTTTTTTATTTGGTTACTGATTAGTATTTACATAGTATTATCATATCATTCGTTAACATGTAACATGTAGTAAACAGAAAAAAGGGACTTTCAAATGTAAACGAGGAAGCAGTAATCTAATGGAATCTCCACTATGCGCTGGATGTATCTTGGCAATTTCTTCATCAGTCAATATCGCAGTCATTTGCAGGAACAATTTTGCAATATCGGCACCCATGTATGTTCAAATCTGGAATTTGAGCAAAAGCCTATGGATGAATGGGATAGAAGAAAAAACAGAAGAAACAAAGGTAACCTTTTTAGGTGCTCAACACCAGATTACAAGATTCGGAAGGTAAAAGCACGCTTGTAACAACTACAAACCTGCAGGATTCTTTGCACAACTTTGGAAGAAGTACAAGTGATAGTAGGAACAAGCTCTTGAGCGTAAGCTTTTGTCTCAAGTGAGGTGTTAATGTAGATAACATGCAAAGATGGAGGAGACCCTGAAGCGGCTCCAAGATAATTCATTTAAGCAGGAGTAGATGCAGCATCTGCTAAAGAACCACCAATGCGCTCATTTGACATCCTGTACACACCAACCTGCAGTAGTAATGCCACGAGGAAAGAAAATTATGAATTTCTTTGATGGTATGTTACACCAACACCACAGTTAATCTGTAATTCTGTGTACAAAATTCAAAAACATGATACGATGTAAGAATGTTTTACAGTAACATCATTTTATGCGTCATCATCCATATAAAACACAACAAAGGGCCGGTGCTTGATACCAGTAAAGAAATGACCAAGGAAACCGATACAAGAAAAACGAGCAACAAGAATGAAATACCTCTCCAAAGCCAGCTTGATCAAGGGTTGCACGCACATTTTCTGACATAAAATCCACACCCAAAACAGTGATGAACTTGCACCCGCCTTCAGCCATCTCAACAGCACTATCTGCCATGACCAACGTATCAGATATGTGGATGTGAGGCCAGTGCTTCTGTGCAGCAGTCAAGATACATTGAACTTCAGGATCCATGTAAGAAAGAGAAACAACACCAATTTTCTTCTCCTTTAACACATTGACAATCTCTTGAACCTTAGATTCATCCGGGAACAAGTATCTTGCCTGCAATTAAACTAAAATAAACTTTGGATTTTAATGAAGACAGAAATTTTATCACCAACAGCACAAACAACTAATCCAAGTTAAATCATTTAAATACATCATTGTATTCTAAAATCCTTGCCCCACTCTCCCAGTGCTAATCCAGAATAGAAATGCAGAGACATCTCTCTTATAAATGCCTATAGCCTATAAAAGAAAACCGCATGCCCTGGCAGAATCTGACTCACCCAAAAAAGAAAAAAGAAAAAAAAACAAAGAATATAATAACAATTAAGAACAAAAAAGAGGAAGAGGAAGAGGAAGAGGAAAATCATGAGCCTTTATTAAACATGAACAAGAATAGTCCAAGAGAAATTTAATAACAGAACCTCTAAAAATATCATCTCCAAATTCACTCTACAAGACCTACAAGGATTATCAGGGGGGGAAAAACTATAAGCAGTCTCCAACATTTGTAAAAATTATACTAATGATCTCTTCAATACTTTTGTTCTACAATCCTAATCTCATTTGTCCAATTCTACACCAAACTTGCTTTCTCTTTTGCACAAAATCCAATCAATACGAAGAGAATTTGGAAAGTTTAATCCTAACCTGAGCCTCGGCATAACTCCCCTTCGCCTGAACCCCAGCAGAACTAACAGTCAGGGATGGAAACGGATCAAAATCCTTCTTCCCATCTCTTTCAGCCACCAATATCCTCACTCTCTTTTGCATACTAACCAAAACATTATGCCAAGTATTCACTCTCGACCTCGCTCCACCATGCAATCCAATATTCAAAGCTGCCAAATCCTCTGTTGTCACCTTCAAAACCTCCTCTGGCAGCGCCCCATCAAGCACCCAAATTAAACAAGCACAAAAACCTCTTGTAATCTCTGAGTCGCTATCAGCCCAAAACATCATTTTGCCATATTTGTCTAACTGTGCCTCCAACCAGACCAGGGCAGTACAGCCCATGACCCGATTGGAATCGACCCGGGAAGAGTCTGGTAGTGGAGAGAGGAGGGTTGCATAGTGGAGGAGGCGTTTAACACGGTCGATTGGTTGAGAGAGGGACTTGAACTCGGTGATTAAATGGTGAAGCTTACTTGGGACAAGCTCGGTTGTCTGTGAAGGAGAAAAGGTGACTGCTGTGCAGGTTAAAGGTGAGGAATTTGAAGGTTTTGGGTTTGAAGGTGGTGAGTGGATGCATTTAAGAGATTTGAAGGAGGAGAAAGAAAGAAGTTTGGTTTTTTCGAAGGGGAAAAGTGGGTTTTTCTTGGTGGGTTTAGGGTTTGGTGAGATGGTTGTTTTTATGGAGGAGATTGTTGCAGTTGCGGAGGAGTACATGGTGGTGGTGTTTGTGGGTTCTTGAAGTGTGTGTGAAGCAGAAAAAAGGGATGGCTATGGAAAGCAGAGAAAGGAGGGAGGGTCTTCTGTTAGTATTAATGCAAGGCCAGAAACAGAGTCAGAGAGAGAATCTGAACAGCCAAGAAGGGCAAAGAATATGAAAGGAGGCGCGAAACACTATCATCAACACCAAGAAACCAGAAACTTCCAAGATTTTTTATTTTTCAAATCTGACCATAAAAAAAAAAAAGCACACTGTTTGGTCCGGAACACATCCATTGCATGTGTTTCTCTTCGCAATCAAATAAAGGATTGCTCTTATGCGGTGTTATTAAATTAAAGGAGTCTATGATTTGATCGCAATGTAGATGCCTTAAGTTCTAAATTTATTTAATATATTATTATTTTAGTATTAAAAAATATTTTTTTAATTTTTTTAAATTATATTATAAACTTAGTTAATATAATAATATGACTAAAAAAAGATATCGACAATAAATAAATTGAATAATAAAAAAAGTTGGCAATAATTAACTACAAAAAATGAGCTAACAATGTCATACTAAGGAGGAGGAGAAAGAAAAGCCCATTGAAGACTTATTGTCGCTCCACCTTTGACATCGACCCACCACCAAAAAGAGCTCACCGAAACAGTTCTAATGCCACTACAAAAGTCACACATCAACGAAAAAGGTTGTGTGTGCCATCAAAGCAACAACCGAGAAAGCAAACCAAACAAAATATCATAAAATGAGCATCGCATACTTATATTTAATCAATTAATTTAATTCAACTAAAAAAAATCTCTTTAAAAAATGTCAATTTAACAAATAAAAATAAATAAAAAGACTCGAGATAAACCAGGTCAATTTTAAAATTAGTGAAAATCCTATATAAAGCAAATAAAAAAAATATAAGATCTCAATCTCAATTAAATAAATGTTAAATAAATATTGAAGGATAAAATTAAAAAAGCATGAGCTTAAAAAAAGGGAAAACATAAGCTTGCCCGGGCGAATCTCATAAACCAAGGTTAATCTCTCAAACTAGCAACTTGTGAAATCTTAAACCCGAACTCAATCAAGAAGCTCAATTCCCAATAAATTTAATTTTGAATGATGAAATCATTAGAAAATATCAATTTAAAAAAAATTTCAAAGTAAAAAAATAGTAAGCAAAAGAATAAGGATTACATCTGATAGGGGGGAAAACTGAAGGAGGATGAAATCGGAAAAAAAAAATTCAATTTTAAAAATTATCTCAAATAAATCAAATAGTAATCAAAAGAATGGGGATCAAATTTGACTGATAAAAAAATAAAAAAGAATGAAATTGAAAAAGAAATCCTAATTTTATAAATTATTTCAAATAAAACACATAGTAATGAAAAGAATAAGGAGCAAATCTGAAGGAAACACAAATCGAAGGGTTTCTTTAAAAATTTAAAGGGTCAGGCATTAAAATCGAGGAGGAGAGAGAAAAGAAGGAAGGACAAAAAAAAAGGTTATAGATGTCAAAACTAAGTTCCATTGGCCATATAGGTCACCAAGGATGGTGGTTTCTCTGAGAAGATTCAAATATCACCTCAGAAGCCATTATTGGGCCACTGAAAGCCCCCTCATGTGTCGTCTGAATAAAGTGAAAACATCTATCACCCTACCGCGTGCATTATATGGGCCAACTAGCTTTTTTAAATAATATTTTATATTTATTAAAATACCAAATTGTCTCCTAATCAACTTGATTATAACAAAAAAAAACTAAGATGAAAATATGAAAAAACTCCTAGTTGCTTTTAAGGGTAATGTAGTTGTTCATATGCTTTGAAAAAGTGAAAAGTTAAAAAAGCCCCTAGACACCAATTATATAATCTTTATTTTTAAGGTTAATTTAGTCATTTTAATGTAATGTTAAAATGTGAAAAGACTGAGATGTCCCTAATCAGTCTGATAATGACTAATAAACTTTGGGAAAAGAATGTATTACCCTCAATAACTAGTCTAATGATTTGTTTTGATACGAAAAAAATATCATTACAATATTTCAATCCACAATACAATGAGTCTAGGTGAACAGTTAAACCTTGATCCTTTTTAGTTTTTTTTTATATAAATCTTACACTTAATTCACATTCTCATTTCATTTGTTTCAACCAAACACCTATAAAATGAGAATAAAACATCATATTATTTATTCAGGAAAATTACACATGACATCTTATAGTTTTTTCAAAATTGCACTTGTGTATCGAGTTTTAAAAAATTACACTTTGTAGCCTAAACTTTGTTGTGTGCGTAACAATTTACATCTTGTACCTCACGTGCTTAAAAAAAGTTATCTAATTGTTTACATGTTTACCATTAGTTTTCATTTAATGACTAAAAAGTTCTTATATTAAATATTATCAAATTTTAATTGAATAAAAAAACCCCTAACCATCTTCTTCCACCCATCTTCTTCCCGTAAAAACAAAACCTAATTGTCTCATTCCCTTCCGTTTAATACCTCATCAGCCAAACAAGTCCTTACAAGACCCTAGTTATTGTTGATCTTCCCCTACATCCACCAGCCATCAACCATTATTGTCAATATCAACATTTCTGCCATAGTCATAAGTTGCAACCCACAGATCCACTAACCACAACATTGATCAATCATTGTCATCAACAACTAACCCGATATACAAAAGAACGACATGATCGATCGATGATGATCTCTCCATATTAATCATCTTGTCCTTCTCATTAAGAACATGTCTTTATTATTTGCTTAAAATTACAAACCGAAGTTCAACAATCATCAGTAACCACTACCATCAATAACCAATCTGTCATTAAGAATTCCCAACATAAAAATGATATTTTTTTCATATCTTCCCAGTTTCTACTTCCTAAACCCACACCCATCCACTCTACAAGTTTAATAGTTGTCACAACTAGAGCTTCAACATCAATAACAACCAAAGCTTCAATAACGATAATAATTGGAGCTTCAATGACAATGAGGACAATTAAAGTTTAACAACAACATCATTTACTGTAGCAACAACATCTTCATCAGTGCAAATGTCAAAGCCAAATTCGAAGCCTTCAATGCCAAATAAGAAACGAGAAAGGCACATAAATGATCAGATTAATGGAAAACCAAATCTTGTAAAAGTGCAATAATTATGGCAAATATCATCCTCGATTTCCTAGAGTTGGTTTTGGCATTGTTCCATTGAGATAAGTTAATGAAAGAGGCACATAAGTGATTGGTTTAGTGGAAAACGAGAGCTTGCAAATGTGCAACGATAGTAGTTAATATCATCTTTAATTTATTGGTATTGGTGTTGTTGTTTCATCAAGAAAAGGGAGGTGTTGTTCCATTGAGAAAAGTGAACTTTAGTGGACAAGTTGCGGGATGGGTTCAAATTAAGGGTTTGCTGGTGTAAAGATTGGGAATGGGATTGGAAATAGTTGTTGTTAAAGATCTAACGATTGATATTGTAGTTTAATAAGATGAGAAGGGATTTGTTCAAATCCCAGTTCCATAACATGTGATAAGGGATGAGATAATTAATTTTGTTATTGATGAGATTGATCAAATACTTAGGGTTTATGGAGAATTAAAGAGATGATTGAAAAAATTAGGGTTATTTATAAGCTTCAATTTAAGGTTTTTCAAAGCTTTTAAAGAGAGATAAATTGTGTTACAAGTAGAGAAATGTTTTATTTGTATTTTGTTTGAGTTTCTTATATATTATATATAAAGGTAGTATGGTCTTTTTTCAACTTGAAAATTTGTGTTGACCGAGGATGTAAATTGTGATTTTCCAAAACTTAGTAGAAAAGTGCAATTGTGACCAAACTATAGGATGCTAGGGATAAGTTTTTCTATTTATTTTTGGATTTCATCTCTTTAGTTTAAGAGAGATGATCCTTTAATTTTTTTTGTCTTATTAAGCTAACTATTTATATTTTATTGTCATATCTTTTACTTTTATGTCTTTTAAAATGGTTTCAACCCATTAAGGTTGTGGAGCAGCCACAATCTATCTAAATATATTTTTTTCTTTTTAAGTAAGGCAATTATTTGTCTTTAACTTTGTTCTTTTAAGAAGTCTTTTACTTTCTAACCCAATAAGGTTGTGAAGTAGTTATAGTTTCTCTAAATATTTTTTTTTCTTATTAAGTAAGACAACAATTTTTTTTAACTTGGTTTTTTTAAGAAGTCTTATACTTCCTAACCCAATAAAATTGTGGAGTAGCTAATCAATATATCATTATATAGTGGGTTTTTGAATTTTAAGAGCTTTTGCTCGAAGACTGGGGGTGTGTGTATTAAGAGGTAATAAAAGTAGGATATATAAGGGAAGCTGAATGAGAAATGAAGGATTGGTTCTTATCCTTTTTTAAAAAAAAAATTTAACATTTTTAATATGGATTAATGAACTTGTCTTCCTTCTTTGTTATTCTAAATACTATATGGATGGCTACTCATATGTCCTTTTCTTTTGTCATTATTTCACTTTATCTTATCCATCCTTTTCTCTATCTACCTCTATTGACAAACATAGTTTAAAATAATTCTTTTATAGTGCTTAAGGTCATCATTGTCTAGAGAGAATGTATCTTAGATGATAATGTCAATTTGAGGTAGAGATGATTATAAATAGGTTTGTGATAATATATGGGTTCCATGAAGTGGTGAGTTATGATGGTGATTTGGATAAAAATATGCATCTGAAGCAATAAAACCTAATATGTTAGGAATATACATGATTGTTCTTAAATAATATGTTAAAGACTAGCTTATAATCTACTTTTGCTATTTCAAAATATCTTCTCATTATATGTGAACAAAGTTAGTAGCATAGAGTTATTAGAGGATGTATACTTGAGATTGAGAGATTATTTTATCATTCTTCATTGTTGACACGAATGAGGTGGCCTTGGTTGTTAATAGATGGGATAGTAAAATGTTTGGAATGAAATGAGGAGTATTGAGATGAATTTAAGATATACATACCTAGATTGTGATGAAAGTATGATGATGAAATTGATATAGGTTCCAATCATTTTCAACTAGTTTTTTTCCAAAATTATATAGAGTTACTAGGATTAAAGCAAAAAGGACTTTAAGCATATGAGTTTGTATTATATTTAACTTGTTTGGGCCTAAATTTATTGAATCCAATTTTCTTTTTTATTTATATTTGCATGAGATAGGCTTTAAAAGTATTCAATTTTGATTTATGAAACTAACCTATTAAAAAAAATATTATATTGTCTTATAGACTTAACTTTTTATTTATAAGCATGCTACTCTTCAATAGAGTTAAATCATAAAAAAAACTGCAAGAAAATAATTTTTCCAACACTTTGTAGAGTTTTTAGGTTTTAGACAAGTTGTTATGATTATATAAGATTATATTTTATTTAATATATATAAATTGAATGTGTTAAATTTAATTTTTTTATGAATTGTATCAGTCTTAGATGAGCTTCAATTTGCATTGTTATGAATTATAAATCTAATCCATTTTAAAAAATATATAAAACATCACATCACCTTAAAGTCTTGGTTGGTAAGTAAGTATACTTCTTATATTATAATATAGGTTTAAAAATTACGAGAAACTAATGCAACTTATAGTAAGAACTATTGAAGATTAAAAAAAAAAGGTTAAAAAGAAAACATAGTAACAAACTACAGGGAAAACTCACAAGTCTTTGTATTTTTTAAATTAATAATTGAGTTTTAAATCCTAAAACAAGAGTTTAAATAGTTTTTCCTAGTTAGTCATGGGCTAAATAAGAAATAAAAATATCATAAAATATAAAACTAATATGGAAATAAAATGAAAAGATGAATAAAGAACTTACACTTCCGAAATAGAAGCAATTTTGGGTAGTCTTGGAGATCTAGATTATAAAATGGCTTGAAAATAAGTTTTCAAAGTGGATTTTGGACCCTAAGAAGGGCTCTGAATGGATTTAGTCACTTCATCTCAATATGAAATTTTGAATAAGACATCCAGATTGGTACAATTTTTGTCAATCAAATACCAGATAAAAAAGTATGGCTCATTGAAGCAATAATACATGTTTACACTTTCAAGATATCTTCTTAGGTTTCTTCTTATCAAACTGGTCCATGAACTTTTCAGCCACGTACCTTATGTTAGTCCCATCAACTTATAAAAAACTCAACCTCGAGTTAGAATTGAGCTCTAGAAATAATACAACATCTACTTCATAATTTTAGTAAATAAATAACACATTAAAAGTTTTAGAAGTGCCTGTTTTATCAGGCATATCAATAATATAAGCATTTTTATTGATCTTTTTAAGATCTAGTAAGGTTTATACTTCTTTGAATGAAGTTTTTATAAGTGCATAATAAAAACATCTCTTTATGTAGAAATACAATCGTCATATCACCTTCATTGAACATTTTGCTCTTATGATGTTTATCTATGAGAACCTTGTACTCCGCATTTATTTCATCTAACTTCTGTCTATCTTCTATTTAAATGGTCTACATATGCTTAATATGTTTTTACATAACACTACTATAACCTAGACCCTTTACGATATAGAAATAGAACATGTCTTAAACTTTATGTATACATAATATAAAATATAAACTTACTAGTAGATTTATGTTTGACACTCTTATAAGCGAAATCACCTTATGCAAATAAGATATCCCATAACTTGAATTTATCTTCGTATATACTTCTTATTAGAGTTTTGTTGGTGAACCTAATCTACATGTTTATCCACGAATATGTTGTGCTGCTAAACTTATAAGAAGACTCATAAATCCTCTATTAAGTCCTTTTAAAGTGTCTAAGAAACTTTCTATCCTAATTAGAAGTAATAGACTTTGGTACTCCATGCAACCTAATAACCATTTTAAAAAAACTGTCTACCAATATTTATGGCATTTGAAGTCTTTTTACATTGAATGAAGTGAGCGATCTTAGAGAATCTATAAACTACTATAACAAAAATGGAATCAATGCCCCACTTAGATTTGAGGCAACTAAAAAATAACCTTTAAAGTCTAGAAAAAGATGCACAAATCTACCCACATTTCTCTTCAAACATGACCGATAATATTGTAAAAAACAACATCAATAGCCTTTATCAATCTCTTTAAATATGTAATAAATTTCATGACTTATAATTTGATTACAGAATGAACTCTTTGCTTGTTAGGTATGGCTTCTAATGCTTAACAATTTAGATAAATGTATAAAACTCCTTATTATAAGTTAATCATTTTAATTTTGCATTACTCAAATTCTCATTAAAATATGCAATTGGTCTTTTTTTTTTCTTGGGACAAAACACCCTTAATGCCAACTTTATAAGTATCATATTGTACTATAAACAACTTATCAAATTTATAAAGAGCTAGAAATGAAGTTATGCTTAAATTCTTTTTATCAAGCAAAGCTATTTTTAGCCTCTTCGTCCTAATTAAACTTACTGTTTATCATGAACTTAGTAATTAAAGAAACTACGCTGCTAAAGTTGTAGATAAACCTCCTATAAAAGTTTGTTAGGTTATGGAAACTCTATACTTTGCTTACATTCTTAGAGGTTGGCCAATCAGAGATGACTCTAACTTTTTCCTCATCAATATAAATGCATGTTGTGTTGACAACATATCCTAGGAAAGATGATTTGTCAATTATAAAGCTATATTTCTTTAGATTCACATACAAGTTGTTCTTTTTCAACACCTCTAGCAGCTATCTTAAATGACTAATATGGTCTCTTTTTGTTTGATTATAAATCAAAACATCATTAATGTATACAACCACAAACTTATTAATGAAATAATAAATATCTTGGTTCATAAATCGTATAAATGTGTTGGATACATTAGACAAACCAAACCACATCACTAACCACTTAAACAACCCATCTTTTGTCTTGAAAGCCATCTTCCACTCATTTCCTAAACATATATGAATATAATGGTATCCACCATGTAAATCAAATTTGGAAAACACTTATGTTCCATGCAACTAACCCAATATGTCATATAGATGAGATATAGAAAAATGGTAGCCTATCATGATCTTATTAATAGAATGATTGTCTACATATATTCATCAACTGCTATCTTTCTAAGGTGTTAATAATACTGGAACTACTTATGGATTGATACTCTTTTAGATCTATCTCTTATTCAATAACTCTTTAACCTTCACTCCAAATATCTCCCTATTTTTAGGACTCAGTTTATAACATGACAAATTTGGTAAACTAGCTCTAACCAAAAAGTTAATCCAATGTTATATCCCTCTCATAAGTAGGAGGATATCAAGTAACTCATCTAGCATGATCTCTTAAAATTATATAAGTAGTGGTTTTATTGTCTCAAGACCATTAACTAAATATTATTCCTTTTTAATTATTATTGCTTTCAAAATCAATGCATAAACCTCATTGGTTTCCTTTATATCAGTAAACAATTCCTATTCTTAAGTGATTTTAGTTAAGAAAGCCTTCCCTTTCATTTTTAAACCTTATGAGTTGAGTTTTTCCATGTAGTTGTATATACAAAATTTATATAAATTCTCTCTACCCAAATGTTTAGCATTTGCGTCATACTATTAAGGCCTATAAAAAAAATCAGACTATATGCATTCATATTCACTAAATCATATTATATTTCATATTTATATTATTTTATTAAGAATAAAACCTTACATCTTTTAGTCAACCTAATTTCTCATACAACCTTAATCTAAATAGTTTTATAAGGTTCTTGATGAGGCTTAACTGTTAAATTCAATTTTTAAAACTTTATTCCTAGTTATATTCTCATAATTACCACAATCAAAAATTAAATTATATAAACCATTATTAATAGTGACATGGTATGAAATAACTTATGGTGTTAAGAATCCTCTGACACCTTTAACGATGGTAGTGGCTTTTTCACCATAAAGGTCTCTCACCCATTTTGTACTCATCTTCTTCTCTACTAGGACATATCACTCCTCATAATCATCCTCATCATAGTCCTATAGCAGTATATCTCTACCTCTTACAGTCGTTAGATTGATGCTCTAGTTCACCATACCTTAAATAATTTCAAGTATTAATGTTACATATGAGTCGGTTTGCTTATCTACTTCATTTTTCTTCCTCGCCACTAATCTTTTTAGCTTAATAGCTTATTATTAAGAATTTTATTGGTTTTATTGAACAATTTTACCCTTCTTATTCCTTGTCATGCTGGTCTTTATGCAGTTTCTAAAAGTTGACTTAGATATGTTGGTACTATACAACCATTTCTACATTAATATCTCTCTTCCAATGCTAGGTTCGCACATCATTAAACATACATACCATTTATGTGCCTATTTTATCTCTAATAAGAAGCTTCAAACCATCCAAATAACTATCTATTATCTAGCCCTAATCTCTCATAATTGGTTGCGCCTTATTAGATTCATGAAATCAGAAGTATATTCATGAATATTTTTCTATTCTCGATATATTTTTTATATTTATAAAATAAGTACCATTCAATGTTTAGGTGTAGAAATCGATCCTTTAATAATTACCTTACTCAAAACCAAGATATAACAAATGGCTTACCTTGTGTGATCAAATCATCTTAAACCCTTCTCTACTAGGAATAAACTCCCCCCCCCCCTTT
>Ga0307510_10006911_pt1 | contig 13529 bp, 18 predicted proteins | sample 12_EM_MG_FD_207224 | JGI IMG/M metagenome (GOLD analysis project Ga0307510, IMG submission 207224) | Populus trichocarpa ectomycorrhiza microbial communities from riparian zone in the Pacific Northwest, United States - 12_EM | ecosystem: Host-associated > Plants > Roots > Unclassified | place... | reverse complement strand
AAAATGGTGTTTGAAAGTTGCTGAAAATTGGACTTGTGTTGGTGGCTGACATGGGGGGTGGGCTTGAAGTATAGGCGGCTTGAAAAACACTGGAAGAGCCAGCGCCCATATTCAACCCGGCCTCGTCGGAGACCCGTGCCTTTTCCTTGGCTTCGCGCTTTGCACGACGTCGGACGAACTCGTTCTTCATCCATGCTCTTTTCGCTTCGCTATCTTCGAGCCCCCAAATCTTGCTCCCTCTCTTGGTTACTCGGCACCGAAGGTCATTGTCTTTGTCTACCAGGGCGAGCATTAGCTACAAAGGGGTATTCAGTTAGAAGTAAAGCAACAGAGGTAGAGTAAGAGAGTAAGAGGGTTACCGGTGGGCATATCGTTCCAAATAATTAGTGCGGTGTCGTAACCCTTTGTGTACTAGTACATCGTCGAAGTCGCTGGGATCCACGTCGTGGAAGACGAGTAATTCGTCACCACGCGTCTTGATGGCGTCCTTGATTGCTTTAAAAATTTCATTCACCATGACTGCTGCAGTTTGAGAGAGAGAGAGAGAGAGAGAGAAAGCGGGCGGAGGGGGAGTTTATGAAAATTGAATGAAAAAGTGGCAACGTGGTTGATAACACCTCGCCGGAATTAGTCATAGGTCACGTGGACTGTGACCAATTCCGGCGAGGTGCTCTGAAGTTGGGGTAAACCTTTTCAATACCATGCTCTTGGCGCGAAACCCTTCCAGATATCACACAAGTACCATTGGATCAAGGCCTGGATTGGCACGGTCCTTTTACATAGTAATAAAGATATATTGCAATTGTCCGAGAAATATACCATCCAAAAAGTGAAACCTATTCAAAGAATTACCTTGCCACCGGCCCACAATAAATAACCTCCCTCTATCACTCAGTTTATGTTAAAAATCCTGGAGAAAATTCAGAAAAATACCAGCAGGCCTCAAGTAATTCTTGATTTTTTATCTGATTTTTTTAAAATTACTTCTGCATCGCTTGGTGAATAAAAAGAGAGGGGAAACTGTGTGCATTGGTACGATAAATATTTGTGGTTCCCCATAACATGAAACCTTGTGATGGTATGTTTTCGCCAAGAATGGTATTCTAAAGGTACCCCCCCCCCTGTTTTCATGGTATTTGAAAGTTTCTCCTGAAGTTGATTACAAGACTTGGCTACCTGGTTCCTTGACCCCACCTGGTCGAGAAGCCCAAAATTTGTCTGGGGTTTCGTAGGCCCTCATGCGAGCGACAACCTCTGGCAACACTATTGATGGTCTATGATATCATACCACCCAAAACACGTTCACCCTACCCTCTCACTCCCTAGAAATTCACATTTTACTCCTCTTCTGCACGTTGGTGGCAATTGCTGCACCCGTAATAAAATACTCGCTCCCCCCTCCCCCCTCGTCTTCATAAAGTGTCCCCCCATGCATGCAACACACACGCTTTTTACCACAATCCATCGCTAGTCAGGCCTCTTTCCTCCGAACTTCTACTCCCTCGAGAATACGCTGTACACTACAGACTTTGAAGCCGAGCTTTGCTAGAATACCCGCCCCGCCAATTTCGGCCCGAAGAACAATGGCTACTGTTCAGGAATACAAACTCAAGTTGGACAATGTAGACCTGAAGGATGGGGAGAAGGTCGAGGCGGAGGTTGAGGGGATTGGGGGCGGGAAAGTGATTTTGCTAAAAGTTAATGATCAGTTGAGAGCCTTGGGGCCCAAATGCACACGTATGAACCAGTGAATTGTTTGACTGGCTATAAAGGGAGGTCTAACCTTGTGCATGATATAAAACAGACTATGGAGCACCGCTGATTAAGGGTGTGATTTCCGGTGATGGGAGAATTACTTGTCCCTGGCATGGGGCTTGCTTTAACACCGACTCAGGCGATATCGAAAGTATGTTTTAATTCTCCTGTCCCGCTATTACTGAGGATAAGGATTGGCTTGCTGACGACCCAGACGCCCCCGCCCTGGACCATCTGGCTGCGTTCCCAGTGTCAGTCAAGGACGGTGCAGCCTATATCACGGGCTCTGAAGCGGCAATCAAAGCTGGCAAACGGAAGCCAAATATTAGCTGCAAACCTGTTACCACTGCTGGAGCAGAGCATGTTGTCATAGTTGGAGGGTTTGTAACTCCTACGACACCTCTATTTTCATGGCTGACCTTCCCAGTGGCTCTGGGGCCATGGGGGCGATCGAAGGCCTCCGCGAGAAAGGCTTTGAGGGCCAAATCACAGTTCTGACAAAAGAGAGCTATCTGCCGATAGACAGAACCAAGCTTTCCAAAGCACTGATCTCCGATGAGCAAAAGATACAATGGCGAGATGCTCAGCACTTCCGTGATGCTGGAGTGGATTTCCATCTCACGACAGAAGTTTCTTCAATCAATTTCCAAGCCCACAAGATCTATACCAAGACGGGAGGTGAATTCTCGTATTCCAAGGTCTTGCTATGTACCGGAGGAACTCCCAAGAGACTGGCTATGAAAGGCTTCAAGGACCTAGGAGATATATTTGTGCTGAGAGGAGTTGATGATGTGCAAAGGATCAACACTGCACTTGGGGAGAACGGAAAGAAGGTTGTTGTCATCGGAAGTAGCTTCATCGGTGAGTTTTGCCGAATTCTCAGAGACGGTCATTCTTACACTTGGTTTAGGAATGGAGGTATCAAATTGCCTGGCACAGAAGGGGAATGACATCACAATCGTTGGAATGGAGGGTACTCCATTGTGAGTCCTGCTACGCCCTCTACAAACTTGACCAAGGCTAACAATTTGTTACAGAGAACGCGTTGTGGGGGCAAAAGTTGGAAAGATCTTCCAGAACCAACTCGAGAACAGGGGAGTTAAATTCCGGATGAACTCGGGAGTAGAGTCTGCGGAGCCTTCTCTAGCGAACCCTAGCAAAGTTGGGGCTGTCCTATTGAAAGGCGGCGAGAAGCTCGAGGCAGATCTTGTGATTCTCGGAGTAGGAGTAGTTCCTGCCACGGAGTACCTGAAGCAAAGCGGCATCGAGCTTGAGGGGGATGCATCAGTGAAAGTTGATGGATATTTCCGTGTCGAAGGTGTCGAAGATGCATACGCCGTCGGTATGAGGTTCATACCCCACGATAACACAGAAAGCTAATAACCCCAGGTGATATCGCAACCTACCCTTATAACGGACCGGGCTCAGATGAAAACACCAAAGTGCGAGTTGGTAAATAGCATTCATAGCTCCCTCCCAGAAACACCGTCCTAACTCATCATAGAGCATTGGAACGTAGCACAAAACGCAGGTCGCCAGGCAGCACTTCATATCGCAACAAACGGAGAGCCAACTCACTTCATCCCAGTATTCTGGTCAGCTCTAGGCTCCCAGCTTCGATACTGCGGCGCCACACCTAAAGGTAATAACTGTGTCTCTTGAGCCAGGCAGCCCAAACAATACTGAATATCTCAACTAGGCTACGATGACATCGTCTTCCATGGAAATGCCGACGACGCTAAATTCGTTGCGTACTACACCAAAGGACAGGATGTTGTTGCAGTGGCTACAATGCAAAAAGACCCTTACATGACACAATCCGCTGAGTTGATGCGAAGAAAAATGATGCCAACAAAGGATGAGATTGTTGCAGGGGTGGATGTGCTGAACGTGGAACTTCCTGCAGGCGTTAAGATTTGAAATCGGGTTGACCTGTCAATTACTGGATGTATCGTATCGTACTACACAGAAAACTCTCGAAAGTAAACTCCAATTGGCAACTCGCATGGTGTTCAATATTATCGTGTAATGGAGGCTCCAAAATGTGATCTCTAATATGTCCATTTCCAGGGCATCATAAGTAGTGGGTCGCGCGGCTGCGACCCAAGACCTCGAACCACTTCCCCGTAGGTGTGCTGGGCCCTGTGCGCCAGTTGCTGTAATTGCGTGCTGTTCTATTGTCATGGCAACCAAGCTTGGCACATTTACATAGCGCTCGTGCTCTAGCAGTGAATCAAACAACCAACTCACCTCGTAGACCTTTACTTCTACGCCGCACCTCATCCTCCCCTCCTTTCGTCTTTCTCTCCCTTTCCCTACCACCACGACACCAAGAGATCAGGCATCAGGGAAATAAAGACAAAACACCTATAATCCGTTATTCTACCCCCCGTTCAACCATGGATCAATCTGCTGAATCCACCAACACCTCTGGTCCTGGAAGGTCCACAACCACTCTCAACGGTGGCCAGTCCGTATCCAAGAGGTTCTTCTTCTCTCCCCACCACCTCTTTCCCTCTCAGAAGCCAAACTAACAGCCAAACCTCCAGGCTCCAAACTGAGCTAATGCAACTAATGATGTCCACAACCCCGGGTATTTCAGCCTTCCCCACCGATGGCAACCTCCAGCAGTGGACGGGTACCATAAACGGCCCCGAAGGAACCCCATACGAATCTCTAACATTCAAGCTCTCTTTGGAGTTCCCGTCAAACTACCCCATGGCGCCACCCACCGTGCTCTTCACCACCCCGATGTTCCACCCCAATGTGGATATGTCTGGCAGGATCTGCTTGGATATCTTGAAGGATAAGTGGAGCGCTGTGTATAACGTTCAAAGCATCCTTTTGAGCTTGCAGAGTTTGTTGGGTGAGCCTAATAAGTATTTACCCCCCCTCCTTGTCTCAGCCCCGGTATCAGGTGCTGATAGGATCGCAGCAAGAGCCCGTTAAACGGCCAAGCAGCGGAGCTGTGGGATAAGGATCCAAAGGAGTACAAGCGCTTGCTCATGCTCCGTCACAAGGAAGCGGAGGATTGATTCATGAGAGGCGGAAGGATCCCTTTTTTATTTTAGAGACAAAAAGGCAGCATTGTTTGGGCGTTGGATAAACTTTAATTGGCTTGATATGCTGGGTGGAGATCGGACGGAAACGAGACTGGTGCACGGTACACTACCGTCGTGGTGCTCGGCCCACGGTAAATGACTAAACCTATGTCTATTATTGAACTCGTTTTTTGCCGTTGTCCCCCACTGTCGCATGATTCCCCACTCGTTTCCGTGATATCATCTGCACGACACCCCATGAAACACTGTACAATCCATATCTTGAATAACGGGAAGCAGGACGGACGTTGCACACCGTTAATCAACTTTCCCCCATTCCTGATCCCCCTTTTCCCGCTTTTCCCTCTACCGTATATCCCCGCTCCGCAGTGCTCTCCGTATATGAACCATGAACCCCAAAGTTGAAAGGAAAAAATCAAAAAAAGTAAAAATCAAAAGATTATTAAAAGTACCCCACTATTCAATTGCCCCATAACCCCTGCGTGCACCTGTGGCAGTATTGTGGCTAGTGAAAATGTACCATGACAACCGAAGACCACCAAGTTAGCGATAGGCCTGTAAAGAGCTTGCACACAGGAACCGCACAACTACTACGCTCCTTCACACGCCAAAACAACACGATACGATACCAACCAACCATAACATTGCCTACCTTTGAGGCTCTAAAATGGGACAACAGTGGCGAGTGACCAGGGGGTATGATAGACAAGGGCGCACAAGGATCTGGCCCAGTAAGGGAGGCATATCTTGGCTTCCTCCCTCTGTCCCAGGCAGGTCCCTATGTTCTTACCTACTTACTCGCAGCAGCGCATGTGGAGGCATGGAAACAAAGTGAACAGTACTCGAGTATACTCGTGTCTCCGCGCCGAGATTGGGCACCTCTTTGGGAATAGCCTCTACCGGCCGTACAGAGGAAAAGTCCTGACGCCGCTTTTCTCAAGTAAGTACTGTAGTGGAAAAACCCTGTGAACGAATATCTAAAGTCAACGAGGGAGATTAAATTCTTCTGACCACAGAGCTGACCATTAACCATTAAACCTGATCCCCTCCACATGCGCGGACTTGTAATAAATTTACATGAGAGTTCATACAAAGTGATTGATATAAGTTCTTGAGGCATGCGCTCCCACCTCTGTATTCGAGTACATAGGACCTCTTGCCCACGCTGTTTGTCTCCTCACCGCTTCCAGCAACAAGCGCACAAGATATTGTGAATGATCCAACATTGTGATGAATTGTTAGATCATTCTCATATCAGGCTACTAGGACTTTACTGACATTCAAACAACTCGAACACTATGCCTTTTACGGGTTGAAAGGAAACTATTCCAAAAGAGGTGCCCAATCTTGGCGTGGAGACACGAGTAGTTGTATATTACTCCCCCCACACAAAGTTGCAAAATAAAGAAATATAATACTATCGACCAAACCTGTGTACCGTATTTCCTCCCCCCCTTTCCATTTCCCTTTCCTTGTCCCTCCCACATACCGTTAATCCATCCACCCATCATAACATGAAGAACAAGAAAAAAAAGGAAAGGAGAACCCCAAAAGTAAGTTGGCTACCACCATATACCATATCCCCCCTTTCTAAAGCGCGAACCTACGAGTACAAATAGACTGGGATACTACCACAAACAGACAAAAGGAACAGAAGAGGGAAAGAACAGAACATGGAAAGGAAAAATAAAAGAGAAGGAAACGCACCAAGGCTGCGGCTCGCTATCACTACTTCTGGTAGCCAAGCGCAGAAAAAAGGAGGAAAGACACGAGCGCCAAGACAATATCCAATCTCTTTATTCAAGTTTACTTGTACCAGTAAAGAGAAAGAAAGGAAGAATGAGAAAGATAGAGGGAAGAAAAAGAAAGGCGTAGTGAAGTTATTTGGTAAACAGGTAGGTACATAGGTCGAGTAAGCTAAAGGTAAGCAAGAAATAAAATAAAAGAGCAAAGGTTTTGTGAGTGATGATAATGATACAACAGATATTGGATAACGCCAGTTTGATCCCATATTTTAAGTAGCCAGTGAAGTACGCAAGACAGGTAAGGTTAGAAGAAGTTGTGGCGCTGAGCTGTCTAATTGTTTCCAACAGAATAAGGCACTCCGGGGGAACAAAGGTAAGAAGGAGGCCGATGTGTGAATTATTGTTGTTACAGGGTGCAAAACGTAATCAGTCGGGCACGGGAATACAAATTGTAGGCGACGAATGGTCAGCGATATGAGGGAGCGTGAGTACCGGTGCCCAAGATATATACCCCTTTTTGTTATTTGTGCCCGCCCCCGAGATTATACCATCAGCGACTGCTGATTCGGTATGAACGGTTGACCGGAGAATTCGCTATCGACATTCATCGCATCTACATCGGTATGAACCCTGATCTCCGGTGTTTCTGAAGTGACCGAAGGAGCAGCCGAAATTTGCTCCATCCGCGTTCCCGCTGGTGGGGTAGGAGGGGCCGATTGGTCAGATATAGGGGCACCCCAAGTTGGGATAGTCCATTGGATGCCGGTGAATGACTTTAAACTAAACGTAGCCTTGGACCAACGTTTGCAAGGCTTTCCGGTCCTATCGAGAGCACGTAACTGCGCGTTGATTGCGCCTTGGTTGGCCTTAGGTCCCAGCTTTCCATGGTTGGCATGATGAGACATGCCATTCATCGAAGATGCTGGGGATGCGTTGGGGTCACTATGGCAAATCGAGCAATCAGCTACCTTCATCCCTTCCAAGCACATATCACTTCATGACTATAGTGGATACTTACAGCTTTGTCTTCTTTCGCCCGGGCTTCCCGAGTAATGCACCCGGCTGTCTTCCTCGCTTAGACCCAGGCTTCGGGCCGGGGATTCCTCGGGGTCTCTCTGGCACCTGGGCTAGGTTCACATCTGAATTAACTGGCGAGGAGCCTTCCCTTCCTGGTGAGACCTGCGCTGTTGGAGGAGACGAATCCTGAGCAGACTTGTCATTTCCAGCAGGTGCATGAGGAAAAGCAGCTAAAATCTCGGGCTTGAGTTTGAGTTTGACGATCTTTGAAGGAGGAATCTTCGGCTTCGGCTTCGGACCAGGCTTCTTGCGCTCCTTGACAGGAGGAGCTGGTGGAGGAGGAGGTGGTGGTGCCAATACAAATCCAGCGCCAGATGAGGATGTAGAACCTGATTCCTGAGGTGAAGGCGAGAGCGATGGAAGAGAGGAGCTCATGGCTGAACCTGTAGAGGTAGGCATGTCGAGCGATGGTGGAGAAAAATCTAGGCTCCCGTGTAAGCCGAAAGCGTAAGGTGTTTTAATAGCAAAATGAGAGGTCTCAAAATTCAAATCCTCAATACCGCTTCCTGCTGTCGCTGCTTCGCCGTCGTCGTAGGGAGAGTGGTGTGCTTACTTTTGATTTAAGACAGCTGAGGCGAGGAAAGGCCGGGCGGGTCCACCTCGTTTGGGAAATGTGAACAACCGTAATGACGATCGTCGGAGAAGAGTAGCAGAAACGAGATTAGGAAACACGATGGTGATGATTGTGGTGATGATTGTGGCGATGGGAGTGTTGTGTCGAGAAATGGAAAGGAGTGTTTGGGGGTGGGAAAGGGGAAGGCAGAAGAAAAAATGGAGTGGGAAGGGCAATGCATTTTATTATTGTGCTTGTTACTTTAGTGGTGGTAGCCGTGAGCACTGGAACTCTCTAGGGGTAGGGCCGAAGTCGGTTGGGGTCTTTGGGTGTGGTGCGGCGGAAGGCTGGGTGGAGTGAAGGTTTCCGTTGTTGCTGAGCAAAAAGTCTCAGCCGGAGCACGAAGGGAAGATTTGAGAACGAGGGAAGCAACAGAGCAACAACACCAAGGAGTAACCGCTTGGAGAAAAAAACTCCTACTCCAGAAACGATGAAAGAGCAACACACACACCCCCATCATCCATCCATGATCCATTGTATTAGCTGTTCATCGTGCCCGTGGACTACCGGTAGGGTACAATATCCGTTGCTCATCAATTCAACCTGCTCTACTCTCCCCTCTTTCCCATGTTTTTCTTCTCTGTGATCCTCCCTCAATACTCGAGCACCTCCATTCTGTTTCTTTCTTTCTTTCTTTCTTGCTTTCTTTCTTGCTTCCTTCCTCCATCTCTTCTGCAGCCAATGCCGAACATATGAAAGCTTACATATCCTACAGAATCCGTTTAAACCAAAAGCTTCGAGAGGCTTTTGCCGCAAACGAGGCAACTTTGACCTAAACATCACATACCATAGCCAATTCAATATCGCACAGACATCCGCAGTAGGCAGTAAATGCTTTACCGTGCCTGAAGAAAACTGAATTGATCTAGCTTGTGCTATGTACGGTAAGCTATTTCAATTGTCATCATCGTAATCATAATCACGATCATGATCTCGTCAGGTTCATTGAAACATTCCCTGTAGCTGTGCTGTAATATACTGTACAGGTACACATACAGCCGCGTTCGCAAAGTTCTCGTACCCTCCCTCGTGCCACGAGTAATTAGAAACGCTTTGCTAACCCTCTCCCTTGATTATTCGGTATGATAAGTGGTGATAATGGTTTACAATGCCCCTAGGGGTATATCCGAAAGATAGCTATCAGAAGGCTTCTTTGTTGTCCCGTTGTTGTAAATAGGTATTGTTCTTGAGGTGCAAGGAGGGGTACAAGAATTTTGCGAACGCGGCTGTATCTGCATAAACGCCCGTGGTCTCTTATCCCTCGCTCTTGGATGCGTGCTACTGGTTTGTCGTGTTTCTCGTGATCCTGCCTTCCACCATGACATCCACCATCCCGTTTGTTTGTTCCTGGCCATGTCCTCGTTCTCATGTCCATTCCCAACTGCACTGCTATCGCCAGATATCCATCCCCTCGTCCCACTCATCTTACCCGTGAATATATTTCAGCTGTATGCAGCTTGCTTTACAATAGCGTAGCATCCTCCCTTCTCTCTCTCTCTCCGCTTGGTGAAAACCGGCCTCTGTCCTGAATATTCGCCTGTCACCCGGGTACCGTATGGAAGAAAGTAAAATAAAACGAGAAATAAGTAGCAGATCCTTATGTCGTGGGTCTTCCCATCCAGCCGACACCGACGAGAAAATAGAAAAATAAAAAAAGGTCAAGTGTGCAACTCGACTGACTTCCTAAGGCTGGTTTGGCCTACTGTATCCTCATTTTATTTCATTTTTCCTTGGTAGCCGCCTTCCCTTCTAGCCTGCGCTCTTTTTTTCCCGTTTTTCATTTTTCCTTTCCCCTTCCCACCACTATCCTCACCCCTCGTCTGTTCGGAATACATAAGACACAGGAGGAGATTCTCGATCCAGCTCTCCCATTTCTACTAAATCGCCTGGTGTTTCATGGGGCTAAGCGGGAGGGATTTTCATTCTTGAATGCAATGTACGGTATGGTGCGTATGTCTGGCAAGCTAATTGGGCTCCAAGTACTCGAGTATTTCCCCTTCTTCCTTCTTCTTCCTTTCCCCATCCCGGCAGTCATCCACAGCACGGAAACAACAGAAGTTGACTGACCCACCCATTAATCCCATCTAAAACCTTGGCTGAAGAGCGTTATAGGCAATGCCTTCTATTTATTTTCCCCTCCCCAGTCTGGCAGAAAAGCAGTGGTGTATATTGGTATTTGCAGTATGCCCCGAGGAATAGAGAAAAGCGAGGATACAGAGAAGGTTAGAATTTCGAAGAGACGGATGAGCGCTGAACTGGCTCACAAGAGATCCGGAGAAGCAGAGTTGGATTGGGTGTCGCAAGTAGGTACCGTACAGATTTTAATATCGATCGTAGAGTAAGCGCGATGTGGCACGAATGACCGAGAGAAGATTAGACTTCTGGTTGAAAGGCACCACTGTGTTCTTTTGTTTCTTCAAATGTCCGCTGACAGTGTCACGATTCAATTTTCAAAAATGAAATTTGTGGGGAAGTAGTGGGCAGTTGGGTATCAAGATTGATGACAGACGCTTTAGGATTAGCTAATGTGTTCCTAATAATACAGTAGGGCCAAGAAAACTCTTCGGCCGCGAATGGGTCTTGTCGGGGGGTTGGCTTATCAGATTGCAGCGCCACATGGTGGCGGCAGAAGGCACAAATGCAGTATCATACCGGTATCATACAAGCGTCGTGCAGGAGTTAAGCCCCAATCCCGACCCTGCTGCTTGTTGTCCTGGTGGGATTTCGAACTTTCCCCTCACCTCTTCCCGATTGAGGGCCACCGATCCTGGGGCCTTTTTGGTATCTTAGGCCGAGTTTCTCATTTTACTCAGATCTAATACATCATCAGTTTCTGCGTCTAGAACGCAGGAGAGGATAATATGAGAGGTTTTGTATTGCACGAGCGGGGGGATTTGAAGATACTGTGAGCAGGTGATAGGGCCCCTACTATCCTACTATATTAGACGGGCACGGGGCAAAGATCTGTCCACCGGTCCCGAGTCCTCTCGCGCGCAAGCTTCCATCTACAATCGGGGTCTGTGATGTTCTGTATGATAAAATGGTAGCATTATATTAGAAGAAAAGAAACAGGTCAATTGCAGAGGTGGTATGTATATGTATCCTATTGGAGTCGAAAGTTCCCCGCCTGAAACTTCACCAGCGCCGACAAAGCTTGTCAACAGCTTGTCATAATATCTTCAGAGTGAGAGCAAGTGAGAGCACAACGGTATCTTTTGCCGTTACGTTTTCTCCTTCTCATCCAGTAACTCTACAACCGCTTGTCTCATCCAACTAAATTTCCCCCTATTCCTCCCTCCTCCCTTTTCTCTCCCCCCTCCACGCAGCGTCTGCTCTCGCATTCAGGTTCTCTTTTTTTCTTTTTTGTCTGTAGTCTTGAGGGCGAAAGGGGGTGGTCGAAGCGTCAATAATACCCCTAACTCCACGATTATCATCTACCTTCATCATCATCCATCATTCAACGGTACGCCCCGCTATCCAGCCACTTACAACAACAACCCCCTTCGCTTTTCCCCCTCCAAAATTCGCCTTACTCACCCCCTCCATCCCCCGCACCCTCTCGCCCCGCAAACCAGACTTATCCAACCGCGCCGGAGGTTGGCCAACTCAGCTTCATCCGTAATCTGGCCCAGCCTCGCGTGGACGGCTGTTGTCTAATAACGATCGAGGGCCGAATCATTGTCCAAAAACAGTACCTAGCACCCGTTTCTGGCGTCCCCAGTCCTATCATACATCCCCGCAGGTTTCTTAAGCCCGTTCATGACCAACTCGATCCCAGCGGCCTCAAGTCGGGCTGCTGTAACAATGTCTGGTTCATCTTCTCTCAGACGTTCCATCGTGGCCCCCAGTAGCTCTTATGCTTCGGTCCTCTCCGGGCAGTCTCGTCTTTCTGGCTTCACTTCGGAGCTCAGCCATCACAACGGGACCGGGGTACATTCCCGACATCCACCAAGCTCCACCATAAATTTTCCCGCGTCGAATAATTACGCCATGGGTCAGAACCAAGCAGCACAGCAACCTACTACTGTCCCTAGTTACCTTGCGGAGTCAAGTTATGCCGAGAGGCTCGCTGCGCGGTCCGCTGTTTTTAATCCATTGCCTACCCCACCGTCGTCTTTGACACTGTCTGGGAAAGCCTCGCAAACTCATCGAGGACTGGTGTACGATGTTATTGAGAATGTTTCGGGGGATGATGATGCGTTGAATCCACTTCCTACAAGATGGAATGAAAACGACAAGTGCCCCGGAATCGACCTTCTCAACAATGGAATGGAAGTTAAATTTATTGGTAAACCCGCCTCGTCAACCACATTTACTCCCTGAATTTTTTTTCTTCAAAGCTAATCTTGGCCTCCACCTCGTTTGTTGGAATCGTAGGCCCTCAAAAAGCTAGTGACAATGATGCTGCTGCCGTACGAGCCGATCAACCTATGCCCCCACAATGTGGGCTATTCTATTACGAAGTTACGGTTGTTTCAAAAGGGAAGGAAGGGTAGGTCGATGTTTGACCTACGCGAGATGAATGGCATGCTAAGTTTTTTAATCGCAGTTTAATCGGTGTTGGGTTTTGCACGAAGAAAGTGCAGCTAAATAGGTTGCCGGGATGGGAGCCCGAATCATGGGGATATCATGGTGATGATGGGAATTCTTTTTGCTGTCAAGGTACTGGGAAGCCGTACGGCCCTCAGTTCTCAACCAATGACATCATTGGCTGTGGTGTAAACTTCAGAACCGGAACTGCTTTTTTCACAAAAAATGGTGTTGAATTAGGTACTGCGTTCAGGGATATCAAGGGGAAATTATACCCAGCAGTTGGTATGAAAAGACCTGGGGAACACGTCCGTGTCAATTTTGGGCAGGAGAGGTTTGTTTTTGATATTGATCACTACATGAATGTATGTCCTCTCTTTGCTGGTCTTTTCCCAAAGAAAACCCTAATTCACACGCACATGCAGAATGAAAAAAAAAAAGTTTACGACGAAATCAACCGCCACCCTACGTCAGGTCTTTGCCCATCCCTTGATGAGGCTGCCCTAATACAAGCTCTCGTATCGCAATATCTTGCTCATGACGGATATGTTGACACCGCAAGGGCATTTTCTGATGATGTCCAAAACGAAGCTAGAGCCTTAGACAGTGGACGCTCTGGTGCTCTGAAAGCTTTAGAAGTGAAGGAGGATAAAGATGCAATATATCGCCAAAGTAAGATATAGTACCTTCCAACCTCCTTTTCTTCCACTCCTAATATCAGCCTGCTCTTGCAGAAATTCGGAGCGC
>Ga0307510_10006910_pt1 | contig 13529 bp, 8 predicted proteins | sample 12_EM_MG_FD_207224 | JGI IMG/M metagenome (GOLD analysis project Ga0307510, IMG submission 207224) | Populus trichocarpa ectomycorrhiza microbial communities from riparian zone in the Pacific Northwest, United States - 12_EM | ecosystem: Host-associated > Plants > Roots > Unclassified | place... | reverse complement strand
AAATTTAATGATAATACAAATTTAAATCAATAATTTTTTAAAAATAAATTTAAAAACTAATTAATTGAGATATACACCTCTAATGTCTCCTAACTTGATTTTTTCCTCCGTTCAAGGTTGCATCCATCTTTGCATAGCCTATTACTGGTATATTTTAGTATTGGAATTCACAAATCATGTCTGGAGCATAATTGTTAAATGACTTTGGAAATTCAGATCTCGAAATTTGATTCTAGTTAGATTTTATTTAACCTGGTCAAACACTGTATAAACCCTACCGAATCGGTACTAAAAAATTTCTTATAAAAACAATTCATTTGGTTGACTCAATGATAATCCATGGATGAACTAGTAACTTGGTGAATGAGATCCCTTTTCGGATTAATTTTCAAGTAGAGTCTAACAACCAGTTTGCCCTACCTCCATGTGAGTAGTCGATTTAATTCAGACTGACAACATGATGAGCCAACTGCAGACACAGTGACCGTTCAGATCGCAGTTGGGTCCTAGGTCTCTCCTGTCACTGTCTGACAATGGTCTCTTAACACATATACAAACGTTATTAAGATAAAATCCAACACTGTGCCAGCAAATGCTTTCATAGCTCAGTTGGTTAGAGCACCCGTTTAGTAAGCGGGAGGTCTTGAGTTCAACTCTCAATGAAAGCATTTCGATGATTTCTTTTTTTTTTGTGTGTATATATTCTTCTTCGGAAGCTCACAGGAAGATGAACGTGGAAGCAGGTAACCAAAGACAACTCTATCTCCGTTTTTGTTCCGTGTTGTATTGTCCCTCGGTATTCTTCTACCTCACGCTATCTAAGTCTATTACGGAATGGAAACCAAAGACGACTCTCCATCATGGCCTGCTGCATGTGTATTGAGGACTGAATTTATCAACCCAAACTCGCTACAGTCCTCATCATTTTGACAGTTTCAAATCAAGAGGTAGAAACTGAACACCATTTTCTGTCCCGGCACATGTTCTTATAGGCGACTTGAATAATAGAATACAGTACAAGAGAATACAATTATTTTACTCATAGACATTCGTTGTAATGCACAAAAACAACAGCAGAGAAGTCTTTTGCTTTTCCACTGCCTTTACATATCTAGGCCAGCTTTACTTATTTAGTGACACAATGACATTAATCTAAGATCTCATCCACTAATCAGTTACTTTTAGCATTCAGGATTTACGTTCCTCGACATCCTTCAAGGTCTCGCCACTTGAGGTAAACCAGCCCTGCCTGATAATGAGTATAAGCTCCAGCCACTACCAATACATGGAAAAGTTGGTGACTGTGCCCTGCAATGTCAAATTTCCCAGGCATCCATCTTTCTGGAATCCTTGTGGCATAAATCAGTGCTCCGATTCCATAGAAAATCCCCATCAGGACCTCATAGCCAGTTGTGTGAAGGGCCTCAGGCTGATGCCAGAACAAGATAAGCTTGTGCAGAATAGGCGCCACCCCAGACAAACCCATGCCAAGGAAAAGGGATGCACGAACGGTACGGAATTCAGGGTTTTGAAACACTGGCAGTAGTGAAACCAATATTGTGGCAACCCCCAAGAGAGTTATGAACCCCAAGTACAGGTTACAGAAAAAAGGATTGCACATGAAGGAGTAGTACACAGGAGGGTAAAACGAGGTGGAAATGAGGGCTGCAATTCCAGCATAGTCAAGCCTAAGCAGGATGTATGTTAAGCGCTCGGAGTGGCAAGAGAGAAGGTGGCAAGTGCTGCTAGCTAGCAAGCAAAACATAGCCCCACCCAAGAAAGCAAAGAATGGCCAACGTGTGATTGGCCTCAGCATCAGGGGTGCTATCATGTTTGCAACATCCTCCTTCATGCTACGCTGGATTTAATAGGGAAAAATAGTAATAAGAACATTAGCCAAATGACGACAGGAGATTAGATGGGAGATTCTATACATGCAAATTGCTGAATATACAAAACGGTAGAAAGCAGCAACTGGAAAATAATATCAGCATCAATAAAGAATATTCTTTTAAACCCTTCTCTTCTTGCAACTGGAAAATAATATTCTTTTAAGCATGATGGATTGGACTACCATTCTAATCATCGCAATACAAACAACGTTCAATCTTTTAAATTCAAACAGAAAAATAAATCAATGTTCGTTCCTAAAATATCTATGTTATAAATATACTGAAACATCACAGCAATACGTGTAAAGATAAGGCATGACTATCTTAAAATAATGGCAAAAAGTTGTAGTGTGAGATATGACATCCCATGCAACAAAGTGAACCTTCAGCATCAAATAGGTGAACTGCTGAAACTTTGGAAATGTAGAACTTAGTTCTATGTTACATGTAACTTGTCAAACAATACACTCTAAGAGTGTGGATATATGCTGTTTTCACCTTTCATTATAAAACAAGTAATTGATACACGCAATATAGTTTGCAATACAGATGGCTTCTATGTAAACAGCACAAATGTCAGTTGCAGGCTGTCTGTTGCTCAGAGTCTTAGTTGAGAAGTTTTGAAATTCAGAGCTTATGCAATTGGCAAGTTGCCTATTTCTGATTTACAAACAAAAATTTAATAAATCTTTAAACACAAAAGAAAGCAAAATCCAATCCTTCAGAGGTAAGGTTCTGAAGACAGCAAAATTCAATCCTTCAGAGGTAAGGTTCTGAAGACAGCATCGGTACCAATCAACACACCACAAGAAAAGCAAAAGGATGAAGGACAACTTCATTGAATGTTGCAATTTCAGTATTCCAAAATCTTATTAACATGTGAGGATATCTTGATGCTCAATGCACCAAGGAACAAGAATATCCAATTTAATCAGAAGTATGAATTCTAAATTCTCCCTCACAAATCAGCCATCTAATTTCAACCAGCATCATATCATGTTACCACAGACAGGGGCATAAATTCCAGTTTCATCACCAACCACCAAGAATGTGGCCCACCAGTGTCATCTATTGACTGTAATATCAGCATTGAGGAAAAAGATCATTACCAGAACACACACATCAGTCTGGTTGCTATGTGAGAACCGCTCAGGCAAACAATTGTATAGAAGGTCCATGACATGCCATCTTGAGAATGATGGAAGCAAATCAATTGAAGGCAATGTACTCTTCAACTCTCCGCTAAGTTTGTGCAGATCAGGCATGTTGGGTAACGAGGGAAGGCATTCTTGCAATTTGTGCAAATCAGCTTTCAACACCTCAGGTAGTTGTAGAGAATGAAGATCAACCACCTTTGGAACCTTCATTGCAGTATATATGGTCAAGGACAGGAAAAGGAAAAACCCGATCAAATGCCTGCAGTGAATCAATAATCTGATATTAAAGACCCGAAACAGAACATCTGACTTCTGAACCAAAACTTATGAAAAGGGCACTTCAAATATTGGCATCACCAAGTTCATGGATCTTGGAAATAAGTCAGGATAACAAAATACGACTGGCATATTGAAACGACACAAACCTTTAGTTCACTGAACAACCAAAAGCTGAGTTACTGACTAAAAATTCAGGAATTTAAATTTGATATCATCCCTCTTTGTAGACTCAAAAGTAAATCTAATCCACCCACATGAGATTTTAGACAATTTCTCAAACATTTCTATACCGAAACCACAAGATTTGTTGAATATGAACCTCTCATTTTATAAATATTGTATGCTATCAGCCAGCAATAAAAACCATATTTCATTTCTGTCCTCGTATCTTCGCTTCCTCATTCCAAATGGAAGTGCCACTGTCACATAGACAAGCAGCACACTACTTTCTTCCTAAATATGAAATCAAAAGGAACCGCAAACCTTTTAGTACAAAATCAAGCAAGAAACATATGTGACCAGTCTTTCTCTAAACAGTAAAGAACCACAACAATCCACGTACGGCCAACATCTACAGCAGATTTTTGCACAAACACCAAAACAAGAGACTTTGAATTAACTCCATGAGAAACACTAAATAAGGGGTTGTTGCCATAAGATGGGAAACTTACGTCCAAACATTCAATGTCTCATTGTGGATAGTGAAGACACTGAGCAAAACCTGCTTCAAAGGCCATTCAGAACGGTAATGGCCCAAAATGAACTCATTGTCCCTTAAATATGCGGGCAAGGAATTGTACTCTACAAGCTGGTACTTAACTTTCTTCCATAATCTCTTCCCTTTCCCTTCCATTGAAACACTTACTGGGAGTTTCTCAATTGTTTCAGATATCAGCTCTGAATCCTCACTCGTATGTTTTACACCATCCATCCTCTGTTAAAACAAATGCACACATGCCGTCAAAATAAATAAACTAATTAATATAGCAAAAGCCGTATTTTTTTCAAGGCAAACCTCAAAATCAAGAAATGGGATCGTACAGAATAAGAATTCAAGAAAGTCTAAGCTGCTAACGTATTTTATGGAATCAATAAAAGAAGAAATATATAAGAATGGGGTAGAGAAGAACCAAGAAAGGAAGAAAGCAAAGGCAGAAGATGGTACCTGAAATTGAATAGCTAGATGATGATGATGACGATGATGTTCTTTGCGTATAAAAGAAAAGAATTTTCAAGCTCTCAAGTCGAAGGCCATACAATAAATCAAGAGCTAGAAATTTATAGAGGGAGGATCCTCCAAGGGAATCGGAAAGAGAAAGGAAGCAGATGCTTTTGAGGAGATGCGGAGATGCCAAAGTTGGTTTCGGTTCGGTGGCTCTGTTCCGCCAAAAGGTTGCCGATTCGAAACGATATTAATAGAAATGGAAATAAATACAAAGCATTGGAGATATTTTCGGGTACCCTTTCGATTTTTTCTTCTTTGAGATGGTAATACGTTGAAATTAGGTGGTGATTGTGACAATTATAAATTATAATTGTCAAAATGAAGTGGTTTTTTTTTTTAATTTCTTTTATGCTGATTCAATTATAAACTATTTAATTTTTTTATGATACTATAATAATAAATTCATTAAAAGTTTTATAAAATGCAATAACTCTAATAATGACTTGAGTTTTCTTTGTAAAACCAAACCATATATTATGGGCATGGCTAATAAATAAACCATATATTTTAATGGGAAGTTAAATGGATCTATTTTGAGTAAATATGATTTTTAATTTTAGAGATTCAACATTTGCTTAACATGATTTCATGTGATTACTAAGTAGATTTTTCTCCGTTTTATAATAATTTTTTTATTTCTATTATTATTATTAATGAAAATATCTTGGTTATTTTGCGTGTACCTCAACTAATTCTACGGGGTCTAAAGTTAACGACCATGTAAACTTTCAGTGACCCTGAAATTTGTGGAACTCGAACTGATAACTTCTAAGGAGAAAATTCAGGGTTTGATTCCTTTAAACTTAGTAAATGAAAAAAACACTATTTATATATATATATATATATATATATATATATATAAACTAGGCTGGATAATGCTAAAATCCAAAAGGCCTAACAAAGAGTCCTAGCTCAAAAATGAATGGAATAGACTTTAAAGTCCAATCTTCTCACCTTGGTAGTTTTGGTTTCGAAGGCCCAAAACAAAAAATAAATATGATAAATTAATTAATTCTCAAGTTAATTTCAATTTCATATTAGGGATCTAATCTAAAATATATATATATATATAATAACTAAACGAATAATGATATGCAAAAAACTATACAAGACAACGTTTCTTGGGAAATGATATTTTTGAATAATTTTTATTTTTTAAAAACATAACTATTTTGTTTTTATCATTTTCTTTACTAGCCTTCTTTAAAAACTATGTGATGATTTTCTTTCTACCTCTTTTTAGTTCGAAAGCCATATGTGTCCGACAAGGATAACGAGCTTTGTAGTAAAATGACTGTTTTGGAATTTGAAATTGTGTTTTAAAAATGCGACTGACATGTAAAAATATTAATTTTATGATTTTTTAGTATTTTTTTTATAATTTTAATGTGTTGATGTTAAAATTAAAAAAATATAAAAATAAAATTATTTTAATATATTTTCTAGTGAAAAATACTTTTAAAAAACACAATACACCACAATATCAAATAAACAATAATTCCTATATATAATTTATAATGTCAAATGTGGACACTTGGAATTAAAGTTGCCATTAAGATTATTTATTTTTATTTTAACGCTTTGACTTTTGAAATTTGATTTTATTGACATAATTAAGTTGGGTTACAACACGACTATTAGGATTAGAATTAAATCTAATTGATAGTCGTCCAGGTTAATTAAAAAACTAAGTGTTGTTTTTAACAATAGTCTCATTAACCTATGGATAAGACGTTTTATTAAACAAAACAATATATAAATTTTTTCCTTTATTTATACTCTAAAAAAAAGCTTAGAAGCTTGGTTTTACAAGGTATTGCTTTTGCCCGTGACGGATAAATACCTTAATTAAAAATAATTTTCCCAGCTCATCTTCATCATCTAGGACCAACAGAAGAGCCACGAAGTTTATAGTTATTGTCTCCAGCAGGCCTTGTTAAACTCCTTTTTCTTACCAGTCTGTATGGGCTAAGATTTTGTTTATTTAATAGGACGTGGACTGGTTTTGTCGAATAAACTAAACAAGATTCCACTATTATTATCCAGAAAATTGGTAGTGTAAAAGGGACGTTGGGAACCTTTGTTTAGAGTGGAATCCGAATCTTTCACACCATCTATTGTGCCTCTATGCTATAATACTCCAATCCATCCACTCATCGGCTTTGATTTGTGGGAAAGACTTAGAAAGCACAAATCCAAGATGCTTCACCGAGCCACTATACGAAAATATACCACGAGATTGGGTCGAGGGAAACAAAGCGGAAGCAAACTCAATCATGTCGAGGGAAACTAGGAAATTGGCGTTTTTTTTTTTTAATGTATAGCTATTAAATCTGGCTTGATAAATTGACTTTGGGATCTAGATTTTGATTCTGACAATGTTAGATATTAATTACACGAAAACCAGTGACTTCTTCAGTTAATTCATACCTGATAGATTTGACAATAAAACTCGGTAGAGACGTAGAGTTAACTCTAAAAGAACTAAGAAAAAAAACATAGAAAATATAGTTATGTACAAAATAATTATCTGAATTAACCTTATAACTCATAGATTAACCTAATAATCCAAACTCTAAACCAGGTCTAACAATAATTTTATGATTTTGTGTGCCCTTCCAACTTCGAAGGACAAAGTTATCCAACATATTTTATCCTTGATTATAATTAACTAAAATATAGCAGATGCAAACACCCCCAAGTCATATTTATAATCTTAGAATTAAGTGTCCTTTCTCTACTGAAGAAAGCTAAGCTATATTTTCTTTCTGGCAACCACAACTCATTTAATTATTTATATTCATTCATTGAACCTCAGAAAGGCCACCTTGAAAGCATCCCCGCGAGCTCGAAGCAACTTCTTATACTTGACCTTGCGATCGGTATTCTCTAGAGTAACCAATTAGGCGATAGCTTGAAAATGGAATACGTTTCGTTTTGATTTGAACTGGACAATTCAGGATTAAATGATTTATTTTTACAAAAAAAAAAAACATCTACCATGTTGACTATGTGTTTTATCCTCACACATATCCACATGCTAAGACTGCACATTAGGATAAAATTATTTCTTTTTGTAAGAAAAGGGTGCATAAGATGAATTTAGTGGTAGCATTAATCCTCACACATATCCATTTTATTTTCACAGTTTTTCCATCTTTTTTATTCACAGAAATCAAACACTATTTAATTTAATTAGCATATTCCAAAAAATATTTTTCTAACAAAATATTAATTGTACTGTTAGAATCAAAATCTATGTAAAAAATGTTTTAATATGGTATGTAAAAACTGTTTTTTTTTCTTTAAAAAAAATTCAACCTCACTACCAAGCTAACTATGATTTTGGAAGCAAAACAAATACGAGCATGTTTAGAGTATAGTTACAATTGTTTTTGAAAGTGTTATTTATTTAAATATGTATAAAAATAATATTTTTTTATTTTTTAAAAATTATTTTTGATATCAGTGCGTCAAAATGATATAAAAATACAAAAACATATTAATTTAAAGCAAAAAAATAATTTTTTTTATTTTTTTTTAAATATTTTTAAAATACAAAAATAAATAAAACGTTAGATTCTAAACCCAAGTGGTTACAAATATTTTCGTTTTCTGAGAAGGGTTGATAAGGGAGTATGGTTAGCTTAATGACTTTAACCTTAACTAGCATAAACCCATTCTAATCAGAGTGATTTTGAAGGATGATGGAGAGTGACGATAGTGTTTAAATTTTTTTTTGTTTTCTTATTAATAATATTTTTTTTTTTTGATAATATGAATATTCCAACTTTAATTGGGATGCCCGGACGTAGCAGCCGTGCAAGACAATTATTTTGACAAAGCAGGCAAAGAGAAATTTCGTTTTTCAAATCAATCATGGGCTCCTCGTCCTCTGGGCTTACCAAAAGAGCTGAGTGATAGCTTCCCGTGAGTTGATGGCCCCCCACGCAAGAGCCTACGATTCTTCCTTGATTCTTTTAATTCGTGTGTTTTCACGTTTTTGTAAGCAACTCTTCTATTTTCTTTTCTTCTTCTTCTTCTCTTTTTAATCCATAATAAATAGTATTTTTTAATCCATTTATACATCAATCAATCGAGATTAGATTCTCTCTCAAATGATTTTTAGAATTTACTCATTATAAATCATATCTTATACCTTGTATAATAATTTAAATTATTAATTTAAAATGATTATTTAATATAATATTATAGTCTTCATAGTTAAACTGATATAAATTTAAATCTTATTACTTTTTTTATAATTAAAATTAATTAATAATACAAGTATATAATATGGGTTTTTTTTCATATTCAAAGAGTTTTTTTTTTAGAAAATATGTTAAAAAAATAATATAAATTATATTTTGGATTTTACATTGATTATGATAAAGTAATTCTATGCTGATGTGCAATTTATTTACCATCAATTATCTTGATACTTTAATAAATAAATAAAAATGATATGTCTAGTTTAGTTGTATTGAATGGGTGGATTTAAACAAAATCTTAAGAGAAACAAAGACAGGAGGAGACTTTTAGCTTTGAAGAAGAAGAAAAATTATAAATGAAGAATCTAATTGCAGATAAAATTTGGACTGTAGTTAATGAATTGTTTGAAAATCTCATAAGCTTAAATATATATACCAACCGCCACGACTCTTCATGGCAATGCTAGTCATAAAAAAATTTGAAGGTGGTGGAAAGTTATTTTTTGTAGTTTCAAAACTCAATATCTTTTTTTCAAGAATTTAATATATAGTTAATTTAATATATACATGATCATATTATATCATAACTTAAACAATTCAATACTAGTTTACAATATTATTGAGATTGAGACAGTGGCAATATTCAGTTAATTGGTTTTGTGGAAGGAAAATGCAATCGTTGCAATACAAAATGGAAAAAAAAAATCTATCTCAAAAAAGAGGATTTGTTTGAGAAAGAATAGACAATTAAATATAAGAGAGGCCAAACTTTTGATATATAAATATTGTAAGCAGTATCCATTTTCAGCACTTGTTTGGAGACATGTCTTGGCTTGACTTGAAACCCTTCCCGCAGCATCTCTTTGCATGGCAATTCCCCGGCATGGCTGCATCAAGTACCTCGCCACGACACCGTTGAGGCATGCTTTGCCTAATAAGGTTGTAGCATCCTCTCACCATTTCCTGTGTCCATTTTTGTCATGAAACGGTGATTTTGTTACTTTTACATTTGATTCACCAAACAAAGAAAAGTTTGGACAAACTGACTTTAATCACTATTACATGGTCTAATAGCCTCAGATCCAAATAAACTCTTATATAGTGAGGGCTTTAATATTTTTTTAGTGATAAATATTTTGTGATTTGTTTGATGAGCTTATCGTGCACCAAAACTAATACAACCCCCTGATAAAGACTTGATAAAGATAAAGTTTTAAGACTTGCCTTGTCCATTCTACTGTGAAAGCACTCTAATTTGGGGCCATCAATAGTTTGATTAGTCACCCATAGCACTGCAGCTGCTGCTATTGTTGATGGAGTATAAGCCAAGATTTTAATCACTGTCAAGATTCATGCAAGCTAGCTGTGATTTTTGTTTGTATAGAAGAGATAGGAAAATCTGATCACTCTAGGAATTAATTACCTCTACATGTGCTGATGATAAGATCGGATGAATGAGTCAAAATAAAATTTTTACTTCTGGGGCTGAGATGTGGAAGCTTTGCAACGAAATAATGCAGAAAAGAGAAAGGTGTAATGATGTGTAATCGCCACTTCAGACAGCTCATGACCAAAAGCTCCATCCTTTGAACTGTGCTTGGTTTGAATAAAAATCTGGGCTCCAATAGCTGTATGTCTAAAAGAGATGGGACTCTTGTTTCCTCCATTTTTGCTGCTAGAGATAGGCATGCTACTGCTAATAGCTGCAGGGGCCATCCTTTACCATGCTGCATGAAACAACGATTAAATGAGAATTCGACAGGCTAAATTTTGCCAATCTTCTGGGCAGGGCATCCTAATATTAGAGTAGAGAATGATTCTGATACCTATTAATTTGTTCTTTAATGTATGTGGCTCCAATGTTGTTAGCAATTAACCATCCTACGATTGAAATACATAATGATCATTAAGTTCAGAACACAATACCTGCAATGGACGAGATAGTATGAAGCAATGAAAATAGCTGACAGAGAGATAGGCTGTTTCAGGCTTAAACCGGTAGGAAGCATGCGCCTGCAAAGCAGAAATGATATTTAATTACCAAGAAAGAAAGAAGAACTGCACAGGGGAGTGGATTCAAAAGACTAGCATCAACCTTTAACATCCAATTCAGTGCATCTTGATGAGCTGAACCAACTTGTGAAATCTCTAGAAATCGAGTTATTAGCTCGGTTGCTGGCATTTGATGAAGCTCAGAAAGGAGGATATTATCAATGTAGCTCTCATCGATATCAACTGGGAACTCTGTAGATGAAAGGCTACTGGTTTCACTAATGTCATCATCACTACTGGAGCAAAGTGCAACACCAGGTGTTTCGTTGCAGTACAAGTTAATAGGAGTACTGGAAACATCTGTCGAGACAGACATATTGTAGCTGATCTTTACTCAATGCAACTGAGCATCATTTTTCCAGTAGAGGAAAGGTGCAGAACCTTTTCGCTGCTTGTGGTGTTGGTGTATCTAATATATTTATTCTGATAATCACTGCTTTTGATTTTGACATGACTGCATGTAGGTAATTTGCATGAAGCTTCCTTAAAGAGCAGCCAAATTGCTGTAGGGCCAATTTTAGGATCGGTGGGTGACTAAATTCCTGTAGTAGTGCTTGTCTTGTATCCAAAATTTTGCCAAAATTATTCCCTGCCGCTTAAGATCATGCTGCAATAATAACGTTAGATGCTTACAGGGAGGGATGCCAAATTGGCGATAGATTGGGTCAGGGCAGGTGTTTTGTCCATCGGCTTCTAACCTGGAATATCCAAACCCGTCACCCACCTTGATCCAATCGGGTAAAGTCGGATGGAGGATTCTCTCCATCCAAGCAGAGACCCCGTCCTGTTTTTAATTCAATTTTCAAAATTAAAATCTTAGTTTAAACATCTTCATTCATAAATCATAAAATTATAAAATAAAATATAACATTCAAATTCATGCATAGTACCATTAAAATCCTTCATGAATCATTAGACAAGAATTCATATGTTGTATTGGAAGTTAAGAAATGGGATTAGATTGGATGATAACTTTGCTTGATTGGGTTTTTACCAATCTCGATGGCTTGCTTTTTAAGCGAAATAATTTTTCTACGAACCTTCTTCATATCTATTTAGTTCCAATTATGGCTATAATAACTTGTACTCCGAGGACTCAACCTTACTATAGCTCATGGCTTTGTCTTACGAAAGGAGTATTTTGGGGGAGATTGGGTAGCGTTACCTAACCCAACAAGTTGAGAGCCATTGATCCCGTGGAGAAGGCTTGTGAATTATTGTCCTTGGAAATGAGCTCCAATCTATTTTCTGGAAAAGCATAACTGACTTTTCTCCTTTAATACGATTTAATTAAGCTAGCTCTTGTCTATTTTAATAAACAAATTAATCATATAGAAATATCATACACAGCTTAGAAATCTGAAAACTTGGTTCAAGAACATGAATTGCCCTGCCGTAAATCAAATAGCCTTTTAAGGGCCTAACCGTACACACTCTAAATTGTAAGTTTATTTTTTTATATAGATATCTTGCAAATTGAATTTTTTTTTTCAAATTTGAACTTTTGAACTATAAGCATGTTTTCTCAGTAGATTTTATGATAAAGATGGTGGACTAGAAGACAAAGGAAGCATTAAGGTTCAGGGCAAAAGGGGACGGAGCTCTTAGAGGGAGTCTCCATTTTTTAAACATATATTGGTACCACCTCTACCGCGCACTAGGCTCCCTTTTTTGGAAACTTGTGATGGTCTGACCTATCCGAGAAACCATGTTAATTGCTTTCCAATGATGATGATTCTATATCAGATGGCAGACATGGTGTCATAAAGAGCTTTTCATCAATTTTAGAAGGAAAGCCCCTATCATGGTTCTCCAACTTCCTCTAGAGATATATGAGGAACTTCTGGGGCCTTGCAGTTGAATCTCTACGTCATTTTGCAACAAGCAGGGGATCAAGTAAGACTACAATTACATTCATGAGTAAATGACAAGAAAGACGAGAGTTGCTGAGGGATTTCATGATAAGATTTTATACGAAGACCTTAGAAATAGCAGGCCTAAGTGTATCAAAGTTGGTGTTATTGTTGCCAGTGATGATATCTGTAATAAATAGCAATGAATTCAAAATGGCTTTGGCGTTAGAAGAGCCTGAAACAATATGAGAGCTAAAGAAGCGGGCTGAACGATATATTCAACGTGAAGAAGTGGTGGGCGCCACTAGAAATCGAGGGGGAAATAGGGACAATGAAAGATCGGATGGATCAGGAGAAGGAAAGAGGATGCAACGGGCGAACACTGATGGCCTCTAGGTCTCACTAATAAGGTCAGAGGGCAGTCATGTGATCGAATGCCTTTGACTGTAAATCATACTATATGCGGTGTCTCAGACTCTCAGGCATGTTCTTGTGATCGAATGCCTTTGACTATAAATCATACTATATGCGGTGTCTCAGACTCTCAGGCATGTTCTTGAGTTGATTCCAGTTCAGAAAGGCCCAAGCAGTTAGGGCAGAGGTCGAGTAGAAGTTGGAGCAAACGAGCGCAAAATATATAAACAGTTAACGTTTACGCTAAATGCTAGCATTTAATACTCCGATCCCCTCCTTTAATGTTTACGCTATACTAGGAGTGCCAAGCTGCACATACCATTTATACCACATCTTCATTAGTCGAGGAACAAATTATCTCAATGAATTAAATTACATTGCAGAGAGTAGTTACGATACAATTCAATGTAAAAAATTTATGGAAGTTGTCTTGGTTGTTGAGAATG
>Ga0307510_10006909_pt1 | contig 13530 bp, 12 predicted proteins | sample 12_EM_MG_FD_207224 | JGI IMG/M metagenome (GOLD analysis project Ga0307510, IMG submission 207224) | Populus trichocarpa ectomycorrhiza microbial communities from riparian zone in the Pacific Northwest, United States - 12_EM | ecosystem: Host-associated > Plants > Roots > Unclassified | place... | reverse complement strand
TCACCACGAGCAAGATCATCGCGAAGGAGTTCGCGCTCTCCGGGTCCGAACAGAACCCGGACCTCACCAACAAGGACATCCTGATGCTCCTCTCGCGCATCTGGCAGACGCCGGAGCCGATCGAGAAGTTCAGGAAGAACGGGGTCGACTTCGTCACCGCCACCACCCTCTCCGAACTGGTCCTCGGCATGAACAAGCTCACCGGCGACGGCCTGATCAAACTGGCCGATCTCCAGCGGCAGATCGAGGCCCGGGACCGGGAGATCGACAACCCGTACTCGAAGGACGCCCAGGTGATGGGCATCCGCAACGCCCTTTCCTACACCGGGGATTCACTCAGCCGTACGGCCGCGATCCACAAGATCCTCGACGCCGGCGCGGGACCCCTGATCGCGGTCCGGCTGAACATCCTCACCCGCAAGACCCTGGGCGGCCTCCAGACCGACCTCTCGGGCCGGGTCCTGGACGCCGCCGGTGCGCCGATTCCCGGTCTGTACGCGGCCGGTGAGGTCTCCGGCTTCGGCGGCGGGGGAGTGCACGGCTACCGCTCGATGGAGGGCACCTTCCTCGGCGGCTGCCTGTTCTCCGGCCGCCAGGCGGGACGTGCGGCGGCCGCAGCGCTCTGACCGGCCACGGCAGTTCTCCGCCCCTCGGCAACTCGGTTCACCCCGGCCCGAGTTGCCGAGGGGGTACGGCTATCCCAGGACGAGCGGCAACTTGGCGTCCAGAGAGCCCAGTTGCGCCTTCTCCTCGTCGCTCGGAGCACGCCGGCCGGTGCCGACGAGCAGCGCATCCGTGTCGGAGAACGACGACGGGAACGCCGCCCCGGCGATCCTCTCCAGCAACTCCCGTGCCCCGGCGAGCGATTCGGCGGACGGCCCTGCCGCGTCCGGGAGGTGCGCGACCAGGTCGAGGTGGTGCAGGGTCCACTCCAGGACGTACGCGGAGAGGTAGTCGCCCGCGGTGAGAACCTCGTCCTGCGTGCTCACCCGCAGGCCGGGGTCGGCGAGCCGGGCGGCGCGGCCCGCGGCCGAACCGACGTCGTCCAGATGGAACTTGAGCAGCCGTGGCTCCTCGTACGCGGCGGCCAGCCGGACGATCAGCGCGTCGAGCGGGTCGTCGCCGGTGGGCGGTGTTTGGGTGACGGCCCAGTAGGTCACCGCGTCGCGGGTCGGTTCCGTGTCGGCGGGCGTCACGAGGGTGATCAGGACGTCCTGGGCGTCGATGACGAGATGACAGACCAGGTCCCGCACCAGCCACCCGGCACAACCCGACGGCTGGGCGAAGTCCGCGTCCCCGAGGTCTGCCACCGCCGCGAGCAGCGCCGTCCAGGAGCGTGAGAAGAGATCCACCTCGGCAAGCTAGTGCGACGTCGTCATGGGCTGCAAGCGACGCCGCTCGAGCGGACCGTGTCACGGGATCCTGCGGTGGATGTCCGCCAGCAGGTTGCGCATCGACAGGCGGAAGATCTCGGCCTGGTGGTCACCCAGGAATTGGGTGTGCCCGAACACCTCCAGGACCACGAGGCCGTGCAGATGTCCCCACGCGCTCATCAGGAGAGCCGTCGCGGGGGGCGGGAGACGGCCCTGACCGTAGTGCGGCAGCTGTTCCAAATAGGCCTGGAGCGACGGCGAGAGTTCGGGGATGTCGGCCGCCGCGAGTCGCTCCACGGTGAACTCGGCGAACATCTCGCGCTCGAAGATCGAGCTCATCCGGCGCGTCGCGTCGGTGGTCGGACCGTCGACGGGCGCCGCGTAGTCCCGCAGCGGTGTGCCGTAAAGGAGTTGGAAGCGCTCGGGGTTGGCGATGGCCCATCGGCGGTAGCCCTCGGCCGCGCTCACCAGGCGGGGCAGGTCCGCCTCGTCCGAGGGGGCGTCGACGGCGGCCTGCACGGCATCGGCCAGGTCGTCGTACGCCTTGGTGACGAGCGTGGTGACGAGGGCGTCCCGGCTCGGGAAGTAGTGGTAGAGCGCCTGCACGGTCATACCGAGGCTGCGCGCGACCGCTCGCAACGACAGGGCGGCGGGCCCGTGTTCGGTGAGGTGGCGCTCGGCCGCGTCCACGATCTCCTGGGTGGCGGCGGCCCGGCGCCGTTCGCGCAGCGAGGGTGGGGCGGTGGTGCGTTCGTCGACGGCCATGCGGCGACCGTACGACGCCAACTCCTGTCGCGCGCCCCGATGTTGCGAAGTGTGAGGAAAATCTAACACTGCCAAATCTTCTTGGTCCTCACTAACGTCGTGCGCGGCGACGAAGAGTGCCCGTTGATCAACTCCGGCTGTTTCGCGCCCCTTTCACCGCATGGACATCAAACGTATGGATATCTAAGGAGAACAGGCGTGTTTGAACGCATAGCCGAACTGGCGATCCGCCGCTCCCGGCTGGTACTTGTCGTCGCCGTCGTGGCTGTGGCCCTCATGGGCGTTCTGGGCGCCGGCGCGTTCGCCAAGTTGCAGGGCGGCGGCTACGACGACCCGGCCTCGCAGTCGTCCCGTGCCGCGAAGGTCATCGACCAGAAGTTCGGCGGGGAGACGAATCTGGTCCTGCTGGTCGGTGCTTCCGAAGGACGCGTCGACACTCCGGCCGCGCAGCGGAGCGGACAGGCCCTGGTGGCCGAACTCAGGAAGGATCAGCACCTCGAGAACGTCATTTCCTACTGGGACACGGGCAGTTCGGATCTCCGTTCCACGGACGGCCGCGACGCCATGGTGCTCGCCCACGTGAAGGGCGACGACACCGAGCGGGACGAGAACGCGAAGAGCGTCATCGACGCCTACACCGGGCCGTACGAGAAGACCCTCACGGTACGGGCGGGCGGGGGCGCCGCCGTGACCAGCGACATGGGTACGCAGTCCGGCGAGGACCTCGTCCTGGCCGAGTCCATCGCCGTGCCGCTCACCCTCGTACTCCTCCTGCTCGTCTTCGGCAGCATGGTCGCCGCCCTGCTCCCGCTGGCCATCGGCACCATCGCCATCGCGGGCACGTTCGCTGAGCTGTACGTCCTCGGCAGCGTCACCGACGTCTCCGTCTTCGCGATCAACCTGACCACCGCGCTGAGCCTGGGCCTCGGCATCGACTACGCCCTGCTGATGGTCAGCCGGTTCCGGGAGCAGCTCGCGACGGGGGCGAGCGTGGACGACGCCGTCCGGCGCACGGTGAGCACGGCGGGCCGTACGGTCGCGTTCTCCGCCGCGACCGTGGCGGCCGCGCTCGCGGCGCTCCTGGTGTTCCCGCAGTACTTCCTGCGCTCGTTCGGCTACGCCGGTGTCGGGGTCGTCGTCATCGCGGCCGTCAGCACCCTGTTCGTCATGCCGGCCCTGTTCGTCGTCCTGGGCCACCGGGTCAACGGCGGCCGGCTGCCCTGGGCGAACCGCGAGCGGTCCGCCACCCGCGCACCCCTGTGGGGACGGCTGGCCGCCACCGTCATGCGGCGCCCCGCGCTCACCGCGCTGCCCGTCCTCGCGGTCCTGCTGGTCGCCGCCGGCCCGCTCCTCGGCATCACCTTCGGCACACCGGACGAACGCGTCCTGCCCGAGGACGCCCAGAGCCGCCAGGTCTCCTCGGTCCTGCGCGAGAAGTTCAACGGCAACGACGACTCCGCCCTCCACATCGTCATCGACAAGCCCCTGAGCAAGGCCCCGCTGGAGTCGTACGCCACCGAACTGTCCGGCCTCAAGGGCGTCGTCCGCGTCGAGACCAGCACGGGAACCTACGCCGACGGGCAGTCCGCGGCGACCGGCTCCGGCAACACCGCCCTGGGCCGCCCCGACGCACAGCAGATCAGCGTGGTGAGCACCCTGACACCGAAGTCCGACGCGGCCCAGAGCCTGGTCAAGGACGTGCGGGCGGTCGCCCCGCCCACCGGAACACAGCCGCTGGTGGGCGGAGTCGACGCCGTACTGGTCGACTCCAAGCACTCCGTCGGCAGCCGGCTGCCGCTCGCCGTGGCCCTCGTCGCCCTCACCACCTTCCTGCTGCTCTTCCTCTTCACCGGCAGCGTCGTACAGCCGCTGCGCGCGCTGCTCCTCAACATGGTCAGCCTGGGCGCGACCCTCGGCGTCATGACCTGGATCTTCCAGGACGGCCACCTCTCCTCCGTGCTCGGCTTCACGGCACAGCCCATGGACGTCTCCATGACCGTGCTGATGTTCTGCATCGCCTTCGGCCTGTCGATGGACTACGAGGTCTTCGTCACCAGCCGGATCAAGGAACTCCACGACCTAGGCGAGGACAACGAGTCCGCCGTGACCAACGGCCTCGGGCACACGGGACGCATCGTCACCGCGGCCGCCTGTCTGCTCGCGGTGAGCTTCTTCGCCTTCGGGACGGCCAAGCTCAGCTTCATGCAACTCTTCGGCCTGGGCAGCGGGTTGGCCATCCTCATCGACGCCGTCGCCGTACGCGGCATCCTCGTCCCCGCCGCGATGCGCGTGCTAGGCCGCTCGGCCTGGTACGCGCCCGGCTTCCTGCGGAGGTTCCACGAGCGGTTCGGTCTGAGCGAGGGCGGTCCCATGCCCGAGCCCGAGTCGGTCGAGAGGGATGCGTCCACAGTGCATTAGCTCTAATATGATTAGAGCTAATGCATCTAGCGGGGAGGGCCCGCCCGTGGACCTGCGGCAAGTGTTCGACGACCTGGTGCGCTTCGAGACCGACCTGTGGAACGGGATCGACGCCCGGCTCCGGCAGGAGTGCGACGTGACCCTGGGCGGTCTGAACGTGATGCTCGTCGTCGAACGCGCGGGTTCCTGCCGGGTGAACGACATCGCCGCCGCCCTCTCGATCACGGTCGGCGGCGCGAGTCAGGCCGTCGACCGGCTGGAGAAGCTCGGCCACTGCACCCGGCGCCCGCACCCCGCCGACCGCCGCTCCTCGATCGTCGAACTGACGGCGGCGGGGCGGGAGTCGGTGGCGGAGGCCGGTCCAGTGTTCGACCGCGAACTCGCGACACGACTGGCCGGCCCACTCCCGGACACGGCGCTCGGCCACCTCGCGAGCGCGCTCGCCGTGCTCCGCGCCGCCACCCCCGCACACCCGGGACCCGGGCCGACACCCCTGAAAAAGGAGACCAGATGAGCCCCGCACAAGCACGAGCAGTGCGCTTCGACCAGTACGGCGACCGTGACGTCCTGCGCGTCACCGAGGTGCCGATGCCCCGACCCGCCGCGGGAGAGGTCCTCGTGGAGGTCCGGGCGGCCGGCATCAACCCCGGTGAGGCGGCGATCCGTTCGGGCGCGATGCACGAGCGGTTCCCCGCGACCTTCCCGTCCGGCCAGGGCAGCGACCTCGCCGGAGTCGTGACCGAACTGGGCGAGGGCGTAACCGACTTCGGCCTCGGCGACGAGGTTCTCGGCTTCTCCTGGCAGCGCTCCAGCCAGGCCACCCACGTCGTCGTACCGGTGTCGCAGCTCATCCCCAAGCCGGACGCCCTGAGTTGGGAGGTGGCCGGTTCCCTCTACGTCGTCGGCTGCACCGCGTGGGCCGCCGTCGAAGCGGTGGCCCCCAAGCCCGGTGAGACCGTCGCCGTCTCGGCCGCGGCCGGCGGTGTGGGCACCGTCGTCGTCCAACTCCTCGCCGTACGGGGCGCGCACGTCCTCGGCATCGCCTCGCCCGCCAACGCCGACTGGCTCACCGCGCACGGAGCCACCCCGGTTCCGTACGGCGACCGGCTCGCCGACGCGCTCACCACGGCGGCGCCCGACGGGATCGACGCCTTCATCGACCTCTTCGGCCCCGAGTACGTCCAACTCGCCGTGGAACTAGGCATTCCCAGGGACCGGATCGAGACGATCATCTCGTTCCAGAAGGCGCAGGAACTGGGCACCAGGAGCGCGGGCAGCGCCGACGCCTCCACCCGTGAGGTCCTCACCGAGATGGCCGACCTCGTCGCCTCCGGCCGTGTCGAGATCCCCATCGCCGCCACCTACCCGCTCGACCGCGTCCGTGACGCGTTCGCCGAGATCGAGAAGCGTCACACGCGCGGAAAGATCGTGCTCATCCCCTGAAGCGGCCTGACGTCACTTGCTGCCGCGCAGCGCCGACGTCGTCTTCCCGGTGCGTTCGCGGAGGAGCACCCGCAGCGTGTTGGGGTGCTCGTAGCCGACCCTCCGGGAGATCGTCTCCAGGGACAGACCGGTGGTGCGCAGGAGATGGGACGCGCGTTCGATGCGCAGGTCCTGGACGAACCGGATCGGAGACGTCCCGACCGTGCGCTGCACGGCACGCTGTAGCGTCCGTTCGCTGATCCCGATGGCTCTCGCCGCCTCGGGGATGCTGATGGGCTCGGCCAGATGCTCACGGGTCCAGACCTCGAAGGCCGCGACGGTGGGATCGCTCTGGGCCAGCGCACTGGGAATCGTGTACGCCGCCTGCGACGGGCGTTCGTCGACCACGAGATAGCGGGCGACCAGGTCGGCGAGCGCGGGGCTGCCGGCCCGGACGATCGCCAGCGCGAGATCGACATGACCGAAGGCCGCGCCGGCGGTGATGACGCCCTCGCAGCCGATGACCATCTGGCTGTGGTCGAGCTGGACCTTGGGATACCGGTTCCGGAACGCCGGCGACAGCCACCAGGTCGTCGTGGCGCGCAGCCCGTCCAGCACGCCCGCCTCGGCCAGCAGGAAGGTACCCGCGCAGGCCGACGCAACGGTCGTACCGCGGGCGCGAGTTCGCGTGATCAGGTCGCGGACGGGCCGGGACACCTCGCCACCGACATGGTCGAGCAGCGCCGAGGCATCGCTCTCCCCGAGCGCCGGTACGACCAGGAGGTCCGCGGTCCCGGCGGCCTCGAGCGGCTCGGGGGACACGAGGAACCCCGCCCCCGTCCGCACCTGCGGAGTCGGGCCGACCAGTGTCACGTTCCAAGTGGGCGACGACTCGTGGATCTGCCCGCCCAGCGCGTTGGCGTTGCTCAGCACGTCGAGGACCGCCGAGAGCCCCGAGTCGAACACACCGTCGTAGACGACGACCGCTACCTGCATGGCGGAAACACTATCAACGGTGTCGTTTCTGCCGCTGATGTGATCACCGGCCGCCGCCATAGGTTCGTCGTGCGCCGGGAGCCCGGCGGTTCGTACGCAAGGAGTGGTCACAGTGAAGGTCGGTCTGTTGGTACGCATCGAGGCCAAGCCGGAGTACGCCGACGAGGTGGAGGCCATGCTGCGCGGAGCCCAGGAGTTGGCCGAGCGGGAAGAGGGCACGGTGACGTGGTTCGCGTTCCGTGAGAGCGCCACCGTCTTCGGGGTGTTCGACACCTTCGAGGACGAGGAGGGACGTCAGGCACACCTGGTGGGCCGGATCGCCGCCGCGCTGGGGGAGGCCGCGCAGACGAAGCTCGCCGCGCCGCCGGTGATCACCGCGGTCGACCTGCTGGGGGCCAAGGTCTCCTGACCGGAGCGGACGCCGGTCCGTCCGGTCCAGGGATCCCTTGGCATGCCGCTGATGTGGTGACGACCCGGCGCCACATGTGACGGTCCTCCCCGGTGTCAGCGGTGCAGCCCCAGCGCGGTGCGCCCCGCGTATCGCGCCTGGTCGCCCAAGTCCTCCTCGATACGGACTAGTTGGTTGTACTTGGCGGTGCGGTCGGACCGGGACAGCGAACCGGTCTTGATCTGGCCGCAGCCGGTGGCGACGGCGAGGTCGGCGATGGTGGTGTCCTCGGTCTCGCCGGAGCGGTGGGACATGACGACGGTGTAGCCGACCCGGTGGGCCGTCGCGACGGTGGCCAGGGTCTCGGTGAGGGTGCCGATCTGATTGACCTTCACCAGGATCGAGTTGGCGATCCCGTCCCGGATCCCGGCGCTCAACAGCGCCTCGTTGGTGCAGAAGACGTCGTCGCCGGTCAGCTGGCAGCGCTCGCCGAGCCGGGCGGTGAGCGCCTGCCAGCCGTCGTGGTCGTCCTCCGCCATCGGGTCCTCGATCGACGCGACGGGGTAGCGGTCGACCAACGTCGCGAGGTAGTCGGCGTGTTCGGCCGGGGTACGGCGGACACCCTCGCCCGTGTAGTCGTAGACGCCGTCGTGGAAGAACTCGGACGTGGCCGGGTCCATGACGAGCGTGATGTCGGTGCCGGGCTTGTAGCCGGTCTTCTCGATGGCGTGTACGACGAAGTCGAGGGCCTCGTCGGCGGTGCGCAGGTCGGGGGCGAAGCCGCCCTCGTCGCCCACGTTCACGCTGTGGCCGGCGGCGACGAGGTCGCGGCGCAGGGTGTGGAAGACCTCGGAGCCCATCCGGACGGCCTCGGCGAAGGTGGCCGCGCCGATGGGCGCGATCATGAACTCCTGGAAGTCGAGCGGATTGTCGGCGTGGGCGCCGCCGTTGACGATGTTCATCATCGGCACCGGCAGCAGGCGGGCGTCGACACCGCCGATGTAGCGGTACAGCGGCAGTCGGTGGGCGGCCGCGGCCGCCTTGGCGGTGGCCAGGGAGACGCCGAGCAGGGCGTTGGCGCCGAGCCGCGACTTGTTGTCCGTACCGTCCAGTTCGATCATGGTCCGGTCCACGGCGGCCTGGTTCTCGGCGTCGAGTCCGATCACGGCGTCCGCGATGCTCTCGTTGACGGCGTCGACGGCGCGGCGAACTCCCTTGCCGTGGAACCTGGTCGGGTCGTCGTCGCGGAGTTCGACGGCTTCCCGGGCGCCGGTGGAGGCACCCGACGGTACGCCGGCGCGGCCGAGCGAGCCGTCCTTGAGTTCGACGTCCACCTCGACGGTCGGATTCCCCCGACTGTCGATGATCTCCCGTGCGACGACCCGACTGATGGCGGTCACGGTGCAGCTCCTCATGCTGGGCCCGCGTCTCGGACATCGGCGGGCGGTAAGTTCCACTGAGAAACAAAGTGAGTCCTGAAAGAGAACCTACTATGGGCGCATGAGGAAGCACAACGCCGACGAGACCTGCGGCATCGCCCGGGCCGCCGTGGTTCTGGGGGACTGGTGGAACGTTCTGATCCTGCGGGAGATCGCCCGCGGCCACGTCCGCTTCGACGCGCTGGCCGCCGAGATCGGCCTGTCCCGCAACGTCCTCACCGAACGCCTCGGCCGGCTCGTCGCCCAAGGCGTCCTGCGCCGCAGCCTCTACCAACGGCGACCGGTGCGCTACGAGTACGTGCTCACCGATGCCGGGATCGCGTTGCTGCCCCTCCTCGTCGCCATGCAGGACTGGGGCGACCGATGGGTGCTCGGCGACGGCAGCCTCACCGCCACGGCCGACGCCGACAGTGCCGAGCACGCTCGCGTGCACGCCCTGGCCGGCGCCCGCGTGCCCGAAGAACTCCGACTCCCCGCCACTCGTGTGCCCGAAGACCTCGAACTCCCCGGCGCACAGGGCGCCGACCTGCCCGTGGTCGCACCGGACGCCACCGCGACCGTGCTGTTCACCTACCCCGGCACAGGAGTCGACTGGGACGAGGAGATCCCTGGAACCCCCGGCTGCACCCTGGAGAACCGCCTCTTCCGGGACGCCTGGCCCGACTTCCGCCGGGCGGGCGTGGACGTGCGCGGCATCAGCACCCAACTCCCGCACGAGCAAGCGGAGTTCGCCCGCGCCGAGGAGATCCCGTACCCGCTGCTCTCCGACGCCCACCATCAACTGGGCGCGGCCCTACGGCTGCCGACGTTCCGGGGCGCCGGCCGCCTGCGCCACAAACGCCTGATCCTCATCGTCGACGCCGAACGGACCGTACGGCACACGCTGTTCCCGGTCGACGACATCCCGCACGCTGTCGGGCAGAGCCTGCGGTTGGCCGAGGAGTGCGCTCGTGCTGTCTGAAGCGGTGGGCCGTGCTACGCGAATCCGCCGTTGCTCATGAGGAGTTGGCCGTTCACCCACTGGCCTTCCGGCGAACAGAGGAAGTCGACGAGGTAGGCGGTGTCCTGCGGGGTGCCGAGGCGGTTCAGCGGCGTCTGGCGGAGCACGTGCGCGCGGCCTTCGTCGGTCATCCAACCGGTGTCCACCGGCCCCGGGTTGATGACGTTGGCGGTGATGCCGAGGTGGGCGAGTTCGTGTGCGGCGGCCAGGGTGATCCGGTCCAGGGCGCCCTTGCTGGCGCCGTAGGGGAGGTTGTCGACGGTGTGGTCGCTGGTGAGGGCGACGATCCGGCCGCTGCCCCGTGCGGCGGCGAACCGTCGGCCGTACTCGCGGATCAGCAGCCAGGTGGCGCGGGCGTTGACCGCGAAGTGCCGGTCGAAGCTTTCGACGGTGGTGTCGAGCAGACCGGAGTCGACGGACTCGCAGTGGCACATCACCAGGGCCGTGACACCGCCCAGGTCGCGTTCGGCCGCGTCGAAGACACGGGCCGGAGTCTCCGGGTCGGCGAGGTCCGCCTCAACTGCCGTGGTGGCGGCGCCGTGTCGGGCGAGGGCGTCGGTGATGGCGTCGGTCGCGCCGGCCTCGGGGCCCCAGGCCATGCGTTCGTCGTAGGGAGTCCAGCAGGTGAAGGCGATGTCCCAACCGGAGGCCGCGAGTTGACGGGCGATACCCGCGCCGATGCCGACGGTCCGCCCCACTCCGGTGATCAGGGCGAGCGGGCGGGCAGTGGGGTGGGCGGGGCTCCGCATCATGATCGGAGATCGTTCATGACCGCGACCGGATCGGCAACTGCCTTTTCCGCAGGGCTGCTTCTGTGTGGAGGTGGCTGTCCGGCGTCCGCGTCGGGCAGGTCTCGACAGTGGCGACGCTCGGCGCGGTGTATCAGGATCAGGCCCCGACGCGGAGCCAGGTGTCGCCGGCGCGCAGCCACAGAATTCCGTCGCGCCCTTGACCGCAGCGCAGGACAACCGGCCCGGGCACTTCGACCTTGTGCCGCCCGGTCACGCTCCACGTGTCGCCGAACAGCTCGGCCCGGACCACTTCGGTTACCGGTTCGTTGTGGTCGCGCCTCGTGAGGACCGCTCGATTGCCGCGTACGGCGAATCCATCCGGTTTGGCCACAGGGCTCGGCCAGCTCGTCACCTCGCCCGTGGAGGGGGTGATCCGCGTGAGGAACGTGCCGCCGCGACGCGTACCGGAGTACCAGATCAGCCACACCCGGTCGCCCTCGGTGGCAGCGGTGCAGCCCTGCAAAGGCCTGTCAGGGAGACGACCCGCGGGGGCCCAGATCGCTTCCCCCGCGGTACTCCAGCCGGCAAGCCCGGCTGACGACTCCGGATGCCCTCCGTAGATGCCCTCGTCACCGTGGGCCGTCCAGATCGATCCGTTGTGGTCGGTCACCAGCGCGGGGATGTCGTCACCGATGCAGAAGGAGTCCTGCTGCTCGCCGCTCGCCAGGGAGAACACGGCGGCGTTCGGCGTCCACGAACCCGTGTCCTCCCTGCGTGTGCGACCGCCCGCGACGAGGAGTCGGGAGTCCGGGAGAAGCGCGATGTGACTGGGCCAGACCTGCACATCCTTGATCGGCCGGCGTTGAACCGACCCGTCGGCCTGCCGGATCACCAGTACCCCGTCGAACGGCAGCTTCGGTCCCCATCCCACCCAGCCCTTGATGTAGGGGCTTTGGTGGAGGTACTCCCGGTGAACGAACAGAACGGCGAGTTCTCCTGTCGGCCCGACGGTCCACCACAGAGGGCGTCCCCCTGCCCGGAGGTCGGCGGCAGACGGCGCCCAGACTCTCTCCATCTCACTGATCTCCGACATCGCATCCCCCGTTCTCGCCGCGGCACGGTAACAGGCCGTCCCCGTAAGCTACTTGATCGGCCATGCACCTTCGCAGCCTCCCGTCGGCGAAGGGCCTGGACCGCAGCGCCCAGAACATCCCGGCATCCCGGCACACGAGGAGAATCGACATGTCAGCCGACCCCCGCCCGTACTCCGACGACGGGGATGGGGAAGGGAAAGGGGAAGTAGAGGCGGAGGCACAGGAGTTGACCGGCGGCGGCACCGCCCGTGTCTTCCGTATCGGTGAGACCGTACGCAAGCCGGTCATGCCCTGGAGCCCCGCCGTGCACCGGCTGCTGGACCACCTCGAAAGCCAGGGCTTCGAAGGCGCCCCCGCCGCGCACGGCACCGACAAACAGGGCCGGATGATCCTGACGTACCTGGCGGGCGACGTCGGTAACTACCCCCTGCCCGACGCGGTCCGCAGCGACCAGGCACTCACCACCTCGGCCCGCCTCCTGCGCCGTTACCACGACGCCACCACCGACCTCGCCCAACACCCCGGCGGTGACTGGCAGTTCGACGCGCTCGCGCCGGTCGAGGTGATCTGCCACGGCGACTTCGCCCCGTACAACTGCGTCTTCACCGGCGAGAGGGCCGTAGGGCTCATCGACTTCGACGCCGCCCGCCCCGGCCCCCGGGCCTGGGACCTCGCCTACGCCCTCTACCGCTACGCCCCGCTCACCCACCCCGACAACCACGACGGCTGGGGCACGACCGAGCAACAGGCCCGCCGTGCCCGGGACTTCCTCGACGCGTACGGCTGCACGCGTCAGGAACGGCGGACGGTGATGGACATGGCCGCACCGCGGTTGCAGTCCCTCGCGGACTTCATGCGAGAAGGGGCCTCCGCCGGTGACGAGAACTTCCGGCGGCACATTGAGGAGGGCCATCTCGCCCTGTACGTAAGGGATATCGACTACATCCGGAGTCACGCCGAGGTCTGGTCTCGTCTTGTCGTCGGACCGTAGGGCTCGTTCGGTGATGCCGAGGAGGGCGGGCCGTCAGGTGCGCCTCGCCGTGCCGTGAGCTGGTGTACGTGTCGTCGTCGTTCGGGTGCGCGGCGAGGGTCTGGCCAGAACCTAATGGTGGTGGTGCTCGTGCCCCTGTTCCTGCGCTCCGTGCTCCGGTGAACCGCCCATCATCCGCAGCATGGCCGGGCCGCCGCTGCGCAGGAACCGTACGACCAGACTCGCGGCCAGCAGCAGGAAGACGATGTTGAGCCAGGTCGTGTAGTTCCAGGTGATCCCGTCGTCGGGGATCTTGGCGTCGGCCTGGTCGGGGATCAGGCCGACGCCGCCGAACGCGAACTCGACGATGTACCCGGCGACGGCCATCGCGGCGAAGAAGGTGACCAGCAGGAAGCCGGCCATCCGGGCGCCGTAGTACTTCCGGTAGATGTTCAGGATCGGCAGGATCAGCAGGTCGGCGTAGATGAAGGCGATCACTCCGCCGAAGCTGATGCCGCCCTTCCACAGCACCACCGCGAGGGGCACGTTGCCGATCGAGCAGACGAAGGTCGCGATGGCCACCAATGGGCCGACGAGCGGTCCGACCAGCTTCGCGGCAAGGGGATGGTCCGCGAGGAAGAACGTGTGCCAGAAGCTGTCCGGCACCCAGGCGGCGATCGCGCCCGCGATCAGCAGTCCGGCCACCAGGTCGCGCAGGATCGCGGCCCACTCCATCACGAAGATGTGCGCCACGGACGTGAACCCGTCCCGCGAGAACAGCCGACGGACGAAGCTGCCCTCGCCCCCGATCGACATGTCCATCGCCGCGTGCCCCTCCATGGAACCGGCCAGCCCGCGCTCCGCCTGCTCCTGCGCCCGGTCCAGCAGACGCTGACGCAGGAAGAGGCGGAACAGCACCGCGAGGACGACGATC
>Ga0307510_10006908_pt1 | contig 13530 bp, 16 predicted proteins | sample 12_EM_MG_FD_207224 | JGI IMG/M metagenome (GOLD analysis project Ga0307510, IMG submission 207224) | Populus trichocarpa ectomycorrhiza microbial communities from riparian zone in the Pacific Northwest, United States - 12_EM | ecosystem: Host-associated > Plants > Roots > Unclassified | place... | reverse complement strand
TGTTTTTGTTTTTGATTTGGGTTTTTATTTGCCATGGGATATTTCCCGAATGCAGCGGTTGGACCCTAGGAAGTGCTAGTCATGTACCTAAAATCATACCACGGAATTAACAAAAAAAACAAAAAAAAAACCGGTAAGGCGCGCGCTTACTCGGGTGTTCATGAAAGTCTCAGAGGCACAAACGAGGGATGCTTTCTTGGAAGCCAGGGATTACCTCAGGGGTTATTTTAAATTAGAGGTGCGAAACCATCCCCCCAGGCACTCTCACTCGTAGCCAGGGGCGTGATATTGGTTTGAAAAAGTTCAGGAGGTGTGGCCCAGGTTTTTCATCTGTCAGGCAGGCAATAGTGATAAACCCCGGTTCCCCATGCTCCCTCGAGTTGGATCGTCCAACACCACCGCACCTCATTAGCCTATCCCCTACAATATCCCCAAGAGCGGGTGACAGAAAAAGGTTTCCTCATCCTCGCTTCGTCACCAAGTCCGTAACCTTTTATCAACACCACTGTCTGGCGAAATAATAATAGCAATTTTTCTACGACTACCGGCTCCGAGAATTGTAATACCACCTCTCTTGCGCACGCCGCCGGTAGTTTCAACATGTATAACAGTCATGACTTTGCCGTCACCGATGATCGGTCTGAAATCCTGACTTGGCTGTCGCCTCTCGAACCCCACTTACGGCATGACGACATCCGAGCAAGCCGGGTTAAGGACGTGGGCGACTGGCTTCTGCGTACAGAGGAATTTCGAAGTTGGAAGAACGGCGATGGCCAGGGTGGATCGCAAAAGGCAACTATGTTTTGCTCCGGCAATATAGGGGTCGGCAAGACTTACATTAGGTAAGACTCCCGATGTCAAAGAGGAAAAGCACAATACTGGATGTTCTTCTAACAATTTACGATTTTAGTTCACTTGTCATAGATGCCTTATGCGACGAGTCGGGAGAGGCCGGAGAGGATAATGCCGTGGCCTGCTTCAATTTCGACTCCGCCGCCCAAAAGGAACAGTCCGCGATGAGTGTGTTGGGCACTCTGCTGAAGCAGGTCGTTAGTAGTCTTGAGAAAATTCCCAAAGAAATAACTGTTGCATTTCGAAAACATAAAAAATTCATTGGTGGTCGGAAACTGCAGCTTTCCGAGATCGTCAAGATGTTGGGGAGCCTCTCATCTACAAAGCGCACGTTTTTGTGCCTTGACGCGCTGGACGAATGCGCTGCATTAGATCGGGCCAAGGTACTTCTTTCGCTCAAGGATATCATCAAAATTTCCCCCACCACTCGGGTGTTCCTAACTGGGAGACCATATGTCGGTGACGAAGTGGGAAGGCACTTCCTAGAGGGAACATCACTTGTGACGATAAGCCCCCGGACAGGTGAAATTATCCGATACATCCATACAAAACTTGCTGAAAGCACAAGTTGGGGCGAGATGGATTCAAAGTTAGAGTCAGAAATTGTGAAGAAGATCCCGGAAACTGTCTCGGAGATGTGAGTATGATTGGCTGAATACGGGATCTTACCCAATCTATCCGCTGACAGATATATATCCAGATTCCGGTTAGTCTCTTTAAACCTCGACGCAATCCTACAGGAGACTACCATTCATAGGCGGCGAGAAAGGCTCCGATTAATGACCGATGGATCGGGCCTGGAAGATACCTACGGCGCAACCTTAGATCGGATCAAGGCACAGGGTGGTCATAGATCAAGACTCGGGAGGACGGCTTTGATGTGGATATGTCATTCGGAACGGCGGCTTGGAGCAGAGGAGCTCTGTCATGCCTTAGCGGTGGAAATAGAATCGATGGATTACAATGCTGATGACGCTCCCTTAATACAGACAGTCCTAAGCTGCTGCCAAGGATTTGTTGTGATGGATAAGGAAGGATCCACTGTTCGACTTATCCATAGCACACTCCGGGAGTATTTGGTCAATCATCGTAGCTTATTCCAGAGTCCTCACTCGACAATTGCGGAGACATGCTTGACATATCTGAATTCGCGGCAGGTAATGGCCCTCACGGGCTCTCGCGTTCAGGGCAGTCAATACTTACCTTTCCTGGAATATTCATCATTATACTGGGGAGCCCACATTAAAAACCAGCTCACGGATACTGGGAAAGAACTTGCCCTGAAACTCTTTAGCCGCTACGAATGCCATATATCAATCAGACCACTCTTGGAAAACATGCCCGATCGAGATCCTCCTCGTTCTAGTGTCGGATTTTGCAAGTTCACAGGACTGCACTTTGCGTCCATATTTGGGCTTGTTGAGATTGCGGAGGATTTAATAATGATGGGCTGTGTCGATATAAACGGGGTGGATGAGACTGGTGCTACGCCGCTGCTGTTGGCTGCTATGAATGGACACGAGGCAGTGGTGGAACTCGTACTGGGGCGTGAAGGTGTCAACCCCGATAGGCCAGACTGCGACGACCGAACACCAATATCGTGGGCTGCGGAGAATGGACATGAGGTAGTGGTGAAGCTGTTACTGGGGCGCGAAGACGTCTACCCCGATAAACCAGACAGCCTCTTCTGCCAAACACCAATATCGTGGGCTGCCGAGAATGGACATGAGGCGGTGGTGAAACTGTTGCTGGGGCGTGAAGGTGTCAACCCCGATAGGCCAGACTGCGACGACCGAACACCAATATCGTGGGCTGCGGAGAATGGACATGAGGCAGTAGTGAAACTGTTACTGGGGCGCGAAGACGTCAACCCCGATAAACCAGACAGCCTCATCTGCCGAACACCAATATCGCGGGCTGCCGAGAATGGACACGAGGCGGTGGTGAAACTGTTGCTGGGGCGTGAAGGTGTCAACCCCGATAGGCTAGACAGCGATGACCGAACACCAATATCGCGGGCTGCCGAGAATGGACATGAGGCGGTGGTGGAGCAGTTATTGGAACGCGAAGACGTCAACCCCAATAAGCCGGACAACTACGGCCGAACACCAATATCGCGGGCTGCCGAGAACGGACATGAAGTGGTGGTGAAGCTGATACTGGGGCGGGAAGGGGTCAACCCCGATAGGGCAGACAAGGCCGGCCAAACACCAATATCGTGGGCTGCCAAGAATGGACATGAGGCAATGGTGAAAGTATTACTGGGACATGAAGGTATCAATCCCAATAGGCCAGACAAATACGGCCGAACACCAATATCGTGGGCAGCCAGGAATGGACATGAAGCAGTGGTGAAGCAGTTATTGGGACGGGAAGGCGTCAACCCCGATAGGCCAGACAATCGCGCCCGAGCGCCAATATCGTGGGCTGCCGAGAATGGACATGCGGCAGTGGTGAAGCTGTTACTAGAACGGAAAGACGTCAACCCCGATAGGCCAGGCAGTAATGGCCGAACACCGGTCTCGTGGGCTGCCAAAAATGGACATAAGGCAGTGGCGCAGTTATTTCCTGGGTCGAAAGAGGTCAACTCTGACAGCCCTGACGTATGAGGCCTACAGCAGACTCGCGCCGTGCTAAGAGGAGCGATTAGGATATCACAAATTTGGTGACAGGTTCTAAAACCCCACCCGCACCACCGCCTAATCCCGAAGCGATACTATATAATACCCCTTAGCTATTCCCGAGCCCTAACCTTAGCAGTATTCCCGATAGTATGATACCTGGCTTCCCCTCCACTAGCCTCACCGATTCCCCTAGTTCTTGTTCAACTCCCCGGCATCCAAATACCATCCGGTTGATTTTTCCTCTCTTTCCCTCCTCCCTTTTCTTGACCATTATATAACTACCACCTTTTGTAGTGGCTCCGCGCACTAGGTCCTTTGAAAAATTATTTCGATGCCTGTTCCGGAAAGGCCCTTCACTCTCTACGCTAGTGCCAGAGCAATGGCCCACGAATCACTTTTCTATCTTCAAATTCGCTGTAATATAGGTCTTAGTGAGAAGTTCCACTCTATGGCTGCGGTTGCGGCACTAAGTATAGGCTTACTTTTTCATGATATCCAATTCTATCCCGGTTCTCAGTTTACAATAGATATTGTTTTCGAGCTGTTTTTTCTTCGTTCTCTTTGCTTTCTTATTTTCTTTCCCTTTCTCATCTCTCCTATAAACATCGATGTACGTTAGATACTAAGGGGGTGTTTGGCATACCGTGTGTTCAAATAACCACCATTCCAAAACCCGTTTTGCAGATTAGATTTAGATCAGATTTCGAACAACCCAATAAAAAGCGATGAAAAGGCATTACATCATCCGAAAATGTCCTTACATAATCCCTTTGTATGCGTTGTGATTGGTCTACCGGTATTCAAAATCTGATCTAAGGGTCCGTTTACCTAGAGACATCCGTCTAAAAGCCTGCAACGATGCCGACCGTTAAGGGGGGATTGACAGTGGGGGAGATTGCGGCAAAGTAGATGGCATTTACCTAGAGTAGGCAACATAACTTTTTGACGGTCAGCTACAAGAATCTAGGACCTTGGAAAATTGGTCAAACACTTTCGGGCTGTTTATCAGATAACACCTAAGACTCCACCATCTAGTACAACAGCCATTACAAATTTAATTTTTAGAAAGAGACAGACAGTTGAAGGTGTTGAAACCTGTGACTGGAGCCGTTGATTCATCTATTGTTTCTCTACTATCCTGCATTAGTTCTTGTTTCGTCTTGTTTCACTGCCTCTAGTTGCTAGACGGCCGTCTATACGTAAACAGGCCCTAAATCTAATCTGCAAAACGCGTTTTGAAATAACGGTTATTTGAACACACGGTATGCCAAACACCCCCCTAAGTTATTTAAACACTATATACTTATGCTAGGACAAGAAGTATATGGCTAGGAATTTTATATTCGTCGTGGTAAAGAATGTTTTGACTTGTGATGTCCAGCCCAGCTGTCGAAATTGTGATGGGTCAGCATCCAAAAACCCCCATGCCTTATACATGGGGAGTACGGTGTTTGATTATAGACGAAGGGTATCTACGAAACCATTGAATTTCCACCCCGTTTCCCATCCTCGATAACACGACCACTCCCGTCGGGGAGCACGGCCAAAGGAGCAAACCCTAACCCTCCACTAACCCAAAGTGAGAAAGAGAGGAATGTCCGGCACATTCCCGACATTTTAAACGCGTCACTGCAATGCCGAGACATACTCCCGCGAGATCCCCATTTCGGTGCAGATATCTACCCTCAAGCTAGCCGACCATTACGACACAAGTAGTGCCAAACTCTCCCCATGATCGCCTTATTATTCTACAACACCCTTCTTGCGGCATGAATTTGGTTTTCGGAATTATGCTATATTACCACCGGCCGTTAGGATCCGAGTATCATACTAGGATTTCTTTCCCCTTCCCTTTCCACCTCAACCCAATACCGCATTATATCATGCCCCAGCAGATACTATCGCAGGCCCATACTTTATCAACCAAAATACCGTGGTGCGCCTCTCCTCTACACTTACAATATATGGCTTGAGGGGGTGGTAAAGCAACTGGTCAAACAGAAAGATGTGAGTATTGATCGATAAGGGGAAGAATTGGTCCAACACTGTTCTCGTTGACCTCCGGAAGAGGCATGGTGGTGCGGCGAATCCACTCTATTCAGGTATGATACGGTAGATAGATGCTGCTCTTGGAGTGGGTAAGCAAGGAACAGAGGAAGCGATTACACTGCGCTTCCATGCATCAATCTATCCAGATAGAAATTAGACGGTTCGATGTGTGGGGAGGTCAAAGAAATTCGTACGTTATACTGCATCTTTTCGACTACCCCAGACATCGCCACCCACTCTTCGCAGGCCCTCCGCTCCGTGGTATACGCCCCTGAGCAATCTAGAACTATGTACTCCCAATTTTCGAGCAAGACCTCGCCCTTCATTCCCGGGTAGAGTCGCATTTCTACAAACATCTAACCATAAGCGATAGACAGCTTGCTCCCGACCCTTGATTTCAGTTTAGTATATCGTGAAGAAAAAATATCCACCGAAGAGAATCACCTCATGCTTATCCGTGATATCTTTGCGAGTTGAAAAAGTACCATAAGCAGATTGTTAGTCTACTCGAGTACTAAAAGTTCCTAGGTGTGACAAACCCATCATGTAAACAGAACGACTAGGCTAGATGTGTCCTTCCCAGCACTCGGGAAGCTCGCTTAATCCTCCTCTTTCTCGTCCGCATTTTTCCTCCTGAGGCGATTTTGATATCGTGGCTTTGGACTAGGGTCGTTGTTTTTTCTGTAAGGTTCGTTAAGCAGAGTTCCTTTCGCGCGGTTTCAGGTTTTAGGGTGAATTTGGTGGAGGCGTACCAGAGGTTTGTTCTGTTCTCGCGGATCATGCTGGAATTCTCCGTTGTTGAGCTTACCGGCAGCTCGATATGGATCTAGGAATTTTAAATGTTTCTTTGTAGTGTGAAGTTTACGTTTTTGCCTTTGCCAATCGGAGGCTTACCACTCAGACCTGTCGATGGAGTTGTGCATCCTAATGACCGGAAGCTTAACCTATACGAAGACTTTTACGGAATATGAATTGTCGGTATGAACTATTTTAAAAATTAATACAATTAGCGCATTTTGATCCTTGCACGGATCGCCATACCTAGCTCTATATCCCCCGCGTATCTTTTTCCCCAGCGCACTCTCGTGGTAACTTAACAGGGGAAAGAGATGTCGGTAACACCCTTCCGGCGAAGCACCAAGCACTACCGTAGGACGATCCGTCGCACTCCCGGACGATCTACAATACTCCCGCAACTCGCAAGATCAACCGCGGCTTTCTAATACAAACGTGAGGCTTGCAGCACACATGGAGTTGCCTTTATTAACAGCCAATCCGGGTACTAATAGTCCTCGTCTCCGGACCCCCGGGGATACTTGGTCCTAGCCTCGAGTCCAAGCATTCCCTTGCAGACTCTGGTTACGAAGGGCACCGCGGGTTCGCGGGTAACTGTCGGGATATTATCATTGATCATATGCACTTCCTCCTCGATGACATCCGTTTCCTTCTCGTGACGGGAAATGTGAGCCTTCGAGTCTCGACAACACTGATAGCAATTGTGGCGGTAAACAGCGCTTATCTGGCCTCTGTAAACCTAAACTTTGTAAACATAAACCTACTTTCTTGCAAGAAATATTTTGGTTGGCGAGGATTCGTCCCCGCGAACTAAGGGGACGGATGACTTACTAGTCAGGCTCATCTTGACCAATTTATGGTTTCATTAGCTCTTTGAAAAGTTCACCTACTAGACGTGACTTGTTTTAGGATGTGGTGAAAGGAAGATTCGTTTATAAGGGGCATTCCCGGGGGGGTACAGGTGGGTACTGGTTGGGCTGATTGGGCATCTATCGGATATGTATCGACGGAGGTCGAAGTTACGCGGTCGAGGGTAGGCAGCCTGCGTTGCAACCCATGTATCACTACTAAAACCCTCACTACCGGATATTAATAGGCTAGGCTACTGGACTCCCCAGCGTTTATCCTCTCAGGTATGCTCCTAGCCAAACCGCTCAAGAAATCAGAGTGCACCACATATTTGCTCATATCAATTTTATTATTATTATTTTTATCAATGCTGTTTTTATCATTTCATTGCCTTGAGTCGAGGTACAGAACTAGTACAGTACTCGGCAGCGCATGAAAGTGAGCATTTTGTGGCGCCTTGTTTCATAAAGTGACAGGACGAGTCGAACATGACCCACATCCAACGGACCCTGTCACTTTGTGCCAAACTACGCCACAAAATGTTAATCACTTTCATGCACCCTCGAATACATGCGTTGCAACGCCTGTCTACCTAATCGAATATGGATGTGGGTGATCGGACAGACAGGGATTGGGAAACCTATGGGGATACATAGACTTTTGATCCCTGTCTGTCCGATCACCCATGTCCATACACGAGTACCCTCGGCCACGTAATCCCGATCCCCAACGATACCTGTCTTTGCGGTTGTCGGACAGTTTGTTTGTGGCACCGATCACGGGGACTAACGCTCAAGCCGGGGTCTTTAGTATGGGGAGGCGTGCTACTGTGGTTCGTATTATCGACTAGACCCCGAGCATTGGCCGGCTTGAACAGCAAACAATCCAGGGAGTGTCTGGCCTAGAACTCCCCTCCTCTGACGTGAAGCCTCGCTCTGCCGACAGCTTTAGTTTAGCTTAGGCATAAGTAAAGATTTTGAATTATCTATGGTATGTGAGTTCCTAAGAAGCTCGGATAGGCAGGTTTTTGCACGGGACTGAGGTGAGTTCCCATCAATGGGAATACGGGTATCAGGAGTTTGAGGCGCTTTCTTGTTTGGCTTTGATAGGATTCCTTTCATAGCTCCCACTGTGGTAACACAGGAGACGTGACGTTTGCCTGCAATAACCAATAAGCGCACCCGGCTTTGAATATCCCCGTCTGGTTCCCTACCAAGTTTGTATCAAAAGACTACCTAGATGACCCGGCTTTACTTGTCTACTCTCTTTCTACCCCTTCCCTGTTTTCTAATCTCCTGCCCCCCAGACTTCTCTTTTTTTGTCGCCATCACCTTACACCGGATCTCTCTTTTATCCCATAAGTGATGGGGGGTTCTCCCTTATTTTTTTTGCCCTATCAGGCGCCTCTAATGGAGGGCGGAAATTCATGCGCAGAAGGACGTGGATAGAATCCAGCTCTCACACCGAGGCGACGCAACAGTCATCTGCCATCGCGGGGATATCGTTTAATCGGGAAGTCAAAGCCGCAGGTATTTTTGCACAAGGCGGTCCCCCTGCATCCCTGGAACGCGCCTGATTCCAACGCGGGGCCCCCTCCTTCAGTACCCGGTTACGAGAGTTTTGAGTGGAAACTCCATCTTGGTGCAGAGCGTCGGGTCTGGCCAATAAATAAAACGGATGATTAAAGTGTCACGGTAGAATCATGACCGGAGCTGTCCGAAAGAGAAGGAAGAAAAGGAAGAATGGAAAAAAAAGAAAATAGGGAAAAGCTTTTTTTACGTTTGTTTTTTTACGAAATCACAAAACGCAAGCACCCTTACCCGACCAAATATTCTACAGACATTGGCTCCGGAACAACTCCCGCTATCGGCGGTTGGGGATAAAAAATAGGGAAAATAGATGTCCAAAGTGAGGTGTCAATATTTTCCTTTTACCAGTAGACCTTTCTATCCCTTTACGATTTTCTCTTAAGTAACTTTTTTTTGGATTAGCTTTCTTGGTGGACGGATGTGCTTTTAGGGCGTTGGAAGTGCCGGATCATGACAAACCGAGAACGTTCCATCGGCGGCAGAAACCAAAGACGATCGAACGCGCCCTGATCTTCTTTAGGCGCAGTGCTTCCGATCCTCCCGTGGCTCAGCAACCATTCGACCAATCCCCTGAGCAAAGTCCCTCGGGCTTCAAGGTTGATAACGTCTCCCAGGGGGTTGGTGCGGCTGTCGGGAGGCTAATCGTACAGCAGAACGGGAGTTTATCTTTGCAGATGACCAAACTTGAGTAATTATCATCAATCATATGATTTTGCGCCCCTTACGGACTGCGGGTGAAAAAGAAGGTCGGAAGTACATTAGGCGAGATAGCCGCACACGGCCCGCAACCGCGAGTTCATGGGCTCCCTCGTAGACTTGCTCCACCACTAAGGTCTCAATCATACACCCTCTGATTGAAAATACCAGCATGTGACTAGTTGGTGATTATAGCTTGGTTGACGCTTACCCGAAATCTAGAGTGAGGGGTTAAATGGACAGCGCATTCCCAGACGGTGGTCCACCCCGAGCTCACACTGGATTAAAGGAGTTGGTTTGAGGTTTCAAGTCTCAGTGCTTTTTTGAGAGTAGTTTGTGCCTACCCAATCGCCAGCGCCATGAGAGTGCAATCGCTCCGCTAATTTCTCAGCAATCATGAGTTCTGATACTTTTTGAGGCTCTGCACGTTGTTGCCTATCGTACCGTACTCTCTTGGCCAACTCATCCAATAATCCCTGAACCATACACGCCATACACGCGAACTAGCATCCAACCAATAGGATGCTGCAATCCCTGTAAGCGCTGGAGTCACAACAGCAAATTTCGGAAACCTGCATGACTGTGCTCAGACCTCTTGTAATACCCCGGGTACTGGCTCGGACAGACGAGCGCTTCAAATACCACTTTGGGTATTAACTGGGCTGAAGAAAATTACTGCGAAGGGTGGCTGTTTTTGAGGCTCATGGATTGTCTGATAGTAGCTGCACCTGATGGAGGGGCAGGGTCAGACTGGAGTACTTGTATTTCTTGTACCCTTCGAATATATTTGTCCAAAGGTTCCGCTTGTAAAAAGGTACATAGAATAGACATGGATAGAAGATGGGGTGTGCTGAGGCTTGTTGGGGGCGTGTTGGATGCTGAATCCGGCCGTTTTGCAGATTCGAGAGAGGAACAGGAGGAGGGTGAGGAGGAGGAGGCGCGAGTGATAGATACTGCAACTGGTATCTCATCTACGCCCGTTGCTCACCGCCAGCCCGGACTAAGATGGATAATAACCCTCGAGACATTTCCTGGAATGCCTATACCTTGGGAAATCCGGTACTTTTATCTCCCCTCTTACCCTCCCCCCTTCTACCGCGTATAAGTAACTGATAAGCTTTTTCAAGACCAAACTTCTTCCCAGACCTTCTACCCCCAATCGCAGAGACCACCAGCAGAACCGCCGTTATTTCCAGAATCCGCGGAAACAGCAACCTCCGACTTCCCCTACGTCTAAACACCTCACCGATTCCACCTTCAGCGCCGTTCATGGCGCCTTTCTTGGCACTCTTGGTCAGTCTCTACCCGCTCCCTTCTGGAGAACTACCCTGGGCTGGCTGGCGGGAGACATGTGGGCCTCTATGGTGGATGTTTATCGGCGATGACCAGATAATGCTTGAGCCCGCGGAGGATGCCGCTGCAAACCTTCCTGGGTATGGAAAACGGTACGGCGGCGACGGGCAATGGGCGCGGCCAGGTGGTGAGAATTGGGAGGGTTTAGAACCGGAAGGGTGGGATGGTGGGGGTAGGGTGTTGGAGACGGAGGAGCTGTGAAGAGGTTTGCATGTGCTGAGGGGGCCATAAAACGTCTATTCTGCTTGTAATAATAAGGGGCGAAACGGAGTGATTTTCTGAAGGGAGAGCGATGTTTTTGGGACTGTATACTTTTCATGGGTTTATATTTAGTGCAGACAATGTATATTCCGTCAAAGACTTAGTGTAAACTAAATTTTTAGCTATCGCGATGTATAAATCTGTCGACGGGTCCGAGTCGTAACCCCAGTGTCAGCACCGGTAACAGTGAAAACTTTACACCACCAAGTAACATCCCAAATTCCTGGACCTATATCGACTTAAGGTTAGTTACCAGTTGTTCTAGAGTGATATTCGAAGGCATCATCATAGGCCTCTAGCGCTCCTCCGCTAAAATTGCTGGAAAATCCGAAGTCGCGCGAGAGGAAGTCTACTCGGAGGAGCTCATGGAAAACTACAACGACCCGATCTAAATCTATGATATCAAAATCGCCTTAGAAGGGGGAAGGAAAAACGGAGGGGAAAAGATGGATGGGAGAAAGGATAGGGCAGAATTAGGAGAGCCTTTCTGGTATCTGGATCGATAGAACTTACCGTAGTGGTTCTGTAGAGGTGGTGATTCTTGCGACGGCTGAGTGGAGTAGGTAAACTACCTGCTTATGAGACCTTTCGCATACGGCAGCAAAGATATCACAGAAGCATAGGAGGCACCTCCTTTCGTTGCATTTTTTCTCCCCGTTGTCTTCCCACGACATGCTGCACAGTACTTAAATTAGGAGTCTGGAGGGGGCCGTCGTTTCGCTTGTGGCTAGATATTGTTTTGTAGAAATGCGACTTCACTATCGGGAGCGAAGGGGTGGGGACTTGCCCGGAAATTGGGAGTGTAGTACGTAGTTCTATGTTTCTTAGGGATGCACATTATGGGGAGGAGGGTCTGCAATGAATGGGTAGTTGTATCTGCGCAGAGGGGGGGCCAGTCAAGGAGACGCTGTATCCGAGTTTCCTTGATTGGGTCACTCACAGATCCATCCGGCTTTTTGTATGAATGGATAGATGTGTGCTGTGATTGCGTTTTTGCCTCCTTGCTTACTCGCTTTATGCACAGCATCTATTTATTGTATCTAATAAAGTTGCTTCGCCACACAACCAAGTCTTCTCGCAGTAGCCCATGGGAGCGGTGTTTGACTACAATGGCCCGGCATATTGGGATTGATGTCTTCCCGTTCTAACGGTATCTTCGCCATCTCTCATACCCCCCTCCTTGGCGGCTCACAATCGCAGCGTTTGGCTAGTTACCTGGCGTGCAAAGGGCAAGGTCTTTCGGTCCCAACAGTACAAGTAGCTCAACTACTCCCTCACACCCCTTTAGCGAACCTAGCTAGAGTGGCATCTGGCTGGCCTTTCCGCGCACATCGGGGTCGATATCTTTCTGTCAAAAAGTAGCCCGACCACTCTCTCGGTCTCTCATTCAGCTGTCAGCAGGGTATTTGGAAGTTTTTCGTCCCGTCCTATCGGTCCTCATATCTTTCCGTTCCACTAGTGGCTTGATAGTTCCCTCATGCCCTATGCTGGAAGCTTAGAGGAGTGGCGTACTACAGTATTTCGATTGATAAAATATGGAACTACCGGGAGTATTTGGTGAAGCACAGCACCGTGCCTTAGTGTAATGAAGTAAAGAGGAGGGAAACCCTACTACTCTAGTCCTAATAACCGAGAGTAATAGAATATAATTCCGGAAGCGAAACTCTTACCGCTAGGGGGTGCGCGGTATGGTGAGGAGATACTCTCGTGGAGAGGGTTAGGTCGTGCTCGTGCGGTAATGGCCGACCAGCGTAAGGATAAATATCTACGCTGCGATGAGCATCTCGTGGGGGATATTGATTATCTCCCGATGTTGGAATATTGTCTCCAAAATAGCAAGGGGCGCCATACGTTGCTCTCTTTGTTGCTATTCGTTGTTGAGGGTTAGGGTTTGGTTCATTGATTTTCCTCTGCTACTGCGGGAGCAGTGGTCATGCCACCAAGGATGGGGAATGGACCAGTGGAAATTCAATGACTTCGTTGGTACTCTCCGGGTATAACCACCTACCATGCTGTACTCCCACCGCGTGTACAGTGATGAGGGTTCTGGATGCTCGTTCATTATAATTTCGGCAACCAGGTTAGACATCATAAGTTGAAATATTGTTTATCGCGAGGATTGTGAAATTCCTGATTATAGACTTGCCCGACACAATCTCTAAATAACTTAATATTTAAGGTACATCTAGATTGATGGCAGGAAGGAGGAGGGGAAAGAAAACAAAAAAGTATGAAGAGCAAAGAGAAATACAAGGAGGGCGAAATCTATTTGTAAACCGAAAACTGAGGTGGAATTGCATATTAGAAAAAATCGTGCCGATATTTCATGCCGAAACCACAACCTTTAGATACAATACTCCACTTAGACTTACGGAATATCGGGCTTGAAAATAGAAGGAGGGAATCAAGGGCCATTATTCCACAACCGCGTATATAGTAAAGGAAGAGAGATGTGAATAGAT
>Ga0307510_10006906_pt1 | contig 13531 bp, 25 predicted proteins | sample 12_EM_MG_FD_207224 | JGI IMG/M metagenome (GOLD analysis project Ga0307510, IMG submission 207224) | Populus trichocarpa ectomycorrhiza microbial communities from riparian zone in the Pacific Northwest, United States - 12_EM | ecosystem: Host-associated > Plants > Roots > Unclassified | place... | reverse complement strand
GGATTGAAATGCTCGTAGTATGCGTGGCAATGCAATCACTTGTGTCCAGTCCGCCTGCGCCGAGCCTGAGTCTCACCGCCGTCTTCGCTGTCCTCCGCAACCTGCATGCCTTCCCACACGTCTTCGTCGTCATCGTCATCATCCAAGGAATCCCCGTTTTCATCACCATCACCACAGCGCACATCGTTGTCATCGTCGTTGTCCGCATCCTCCTCGTTTGCACCACCGTCCCAAACGACACATGTCGGTATGCTCTTCATGTACACCTTCTCCAGCACCGCGCCCTTGTCGTCCTGCGGCTGACCTGCCTCGGGAGGAGGCGGGAACGTGCTGTGCACGCGCGCGTAGCGATCGAGTGACGTCGAGACGAGTCGGGCGGGGCTTGGAGCCATGGAAGTGATAGATCCCGCGAGGCCTGGCAAACCCGACTTCAGCGCGACCCCCCAAAATCGTGTTCGATTGGAGAACAAGGTGTGTGAGTTTACCTTTGTAGCCGTAGATGACGCGTCCGTTTCGCGTGTCTATAGCGAACAGATTGCTCGTCTGGTCTGAAACGAATACCTCGCTGGATAGTAGACGGGCAACGCAGCAAGGAAGGCGGGGCGGAGGAGGATAGAGAGGTGATAGTGAGTGAGAGCGCTGTATGGTATCATGTCGCGTCCGCACGTACTGTTCGTGGAAACCTTTCTCGATAGCGCCGATTCCGTTTTTGTTGCCCGAGGGGACGATCTGCTTCCACTCGGCCACTGGCTTCCGTGCAACGCGCGTGTCATAGCGGCGGATGTCACCGCGCTGCGTGCCTGCGAGGAGGTGCTGGGACGTTGTAGTAGAGAGATAAGCGAGGCACGTATTGTGCACGGGCTGTCGCAGGCTCAGGGAATCATTCGCAACCTGTTATGTCATGGAAGAGGTTAGTAGGGGAGCTCCCCATGCGCGCATATTTGTTATGTTCCATTGCTGGCTACACACATACATTTTTTGCTCGCCACAGTTCTCCGGGAAGGAGCGGCTCGGTGCTGCGTTTGCGCTTCCTGGAGTTTTCGGATTCTTGGGACGATTTTGTTGTGGTGGATGCAGGCGGTGGTTGCAGTTTCGGCGCAGCAAAGGCGGTCTCGACGTCCCAGACTGAGAGCTCGACCTCGTCGCCTCCGTAAGAGAACGATGTTCCATCGGGCGCGAGGCGCCATGCGCACAGACGCATGGGCAAGACTGCCGTTCGCGACGGCTCTGCGTCTATGTCGCTGCCAGACGGCATGAGGCGGAGGGCGCCGTTCGAAGTGCATGAGTATACGCCCCTTGAAGGTGGTTCAAGAGTTGAACGTTGATCCCCTGGTTGCGTGGTGAATGAGGAAAAACGACGTACGCGGATGATGCGGCTAGACCAACGTATCTTTGGCCGGGTTTTAGACGAGGTTCGGTCCACTCGCGTATCGTGTCCAGACCTTGCGCATGTACTTTGGAGACAGAAGCAGACCCGTCGGCGCGCGCGACTGCTAACTTTGCTCCAAGACCCAGTGAGCAAGTGTGCGTGTGTGAGTGAGGCAGCGCGTACTATCGGACCGTCTCCCGAGGTGTAAATGGCCAAATTTTGCACCGCGCGTTCTTTTCCTTTTCCGCCCCCATCGTGGAGAGTTGTTACGGCGACCTTTGACTCGGCCGTCGATGAAGGAGCGTACTTGAGTGACTTGATATTACCCAGCTCATCTCCAGTGAAGAACCGAGGCATTTTTTGTTGGGTGAAGAAAGAGGATGTGCGGAGGGTTCGGGCCGGTGAAATGGATCTAAGATTTATTCGAGCCAAGAGGACGAAACGGGTGAAGAGCGATGGGGGCGGACTAACAGCCACAGCCAACAACTCACAGGCGTGATGGAAACGGCTCTCAAGGAGCTCGAAAAGCTCCAGAAATTGACCTCGGACGAGCCATCAACGAGTAAAAGCAAGACTCCAGCGATACAAGAGTCGCTCAACTCGCTCCTCCAGACGCTCCACGCCCAAAAGAAGAGGCTTGAGGCAGGCCTTGCCAACGAGGCCGAGCTGACGACGCTCGCGCGGACGGTAGAGGCGAGGAAGAAGGAGATTGATGAGCGCCAAAGGGAAATATACAACAGTCTGGCGAGGTACGGGAAGGCTCTGGACAAGGTGAGCCCGGCGGTGTTCATCCTCAAGTGTGGGAGACCTTGACAGCGCATAGAGGTTCGCGACGCCGTTGCCGACTTATGAACCTCTCTTTGCATCGAAAGATGCGCAGAGTGCTTTGGAACACGTCATCGCCATGCATTTCCTCAGGACGGGGCGCTTCTCGACGGCAGAGACTTTCATTCAGGTATTTGGGTTCTCCCACGGCGCGAGAGACACTACGGCTTGACTCGTTTTGTGTTTAAACTAGGAATTCGGCGTCGAACTGCCCGCGGAGCGACAGTCGCAGTTTGTAGATTTATATCGAATACTGCTCGCCCTACGAAACAAAGACGTCAAGCCAGCCTTGGAGTATGTTGCACCTCTACCCTCGATTCGTACGATTCTCATTCCTCGGTTCCTGTCATTATCGCTAGGTGGGTAGAACGAAACCGTGATTTTCTGCAGTCCCACTCTTCCTCCCTCGAGTTCTATCTCCACCGTTCCGAATATCTCCGTCTTCTTTCACCGGACCCTTCAGAGCAATCCAAGGCCATCGAGTATGCCAATGATCACCTACAACCATTCTTCGCTTCGCACCCAGCAGAACTCAAACGTCTGATGGGCTGCCTAATCTTCCTTCCCAAAGAACGGATGCAGAAGTCTCCGTATGAGGATCTTACCTCCGAGGCGATCCACCTCGATCTCGAGCACATGTTCGCGACAGAGTTCAGTGCGAGCTTGGGGATGAGCAAACAGCCGCCGTTGAGAGTTGTGGGGGACATTGGCGGCGGAGGAGCCCTGGCCAAAATTGAGAAAGGGAGGAAGATCATGCGAGAGAGAAAGAGCGAATGGAGTCAGACCGACGAGTTACCGGTGTGTACCTCGCTGCGAGATTTATTGGTTTTCTATCGTTGCTCACTCTGGCACAGATCGAAATTCCTCTACCTCCTGAGAACCGGTACCATTCGGTATTTGCGTGCCCTGTGTCCAAAGATCAGTCTACAGAGCAGAACCCACCGATGATGATGAGCTGTGGACATGTGGTTTCGAAGGACAGTCTACAAAAGTTGAGCAAGACGAACGGGTATGTTGTCGTTGCCCCATGTGCCTGCTTTCCTTTCCAGCGTCTAATCTTGATGCACGACATTTCAGCCAGGTGAAGTGTCCGTATTGTCCCGTGGAATCGAGGGTCTCTGATGCGCTGCGCGTTCATTTCTGATTTTATATTCACGAAAGTTTGTTAGTACTGTGCCATACTGTATATCTATGTAATATAAACGTTAGTTGCTTCACGAATCGGACATGGATATCAGATTCGGCGTTCTTGGGGAGCCGTAACTATGGGTTACTCGACACAGACTCGGGTTCGACCACGGACGTGACGACAAGCGAGAAGTGTTCGAGCCCATTACGGGACAGGTACGTCAACTCTGTATCAGACCATAACCTCGCACTCCCCGCACCACGGTTAGTGGGTATGCTTCTTCGGGACAAAACTAGATTACTACAGTAACCGACAATCAGGAAGATAAATTGCTGGCTAACAGACCGGACGGCACTGTAGTACTCGGATCGCGAATGTACGTCCTCAGTTATCCATAGATTAAGACTCAATAACCAAAATATGAGCACGAAATCTCGGACCATGGTTTCGGGGCAGAAGTACGAGCGTTATAGAGGAATCATCCACCGATGGAGATGATGTTTGAAACGTACACCATATGTGTGGTGCCATGGTGCCAAAGCCCACGATGGTGCCGGGTCTTCAACAGTGTATCATATCAACATGTGCACGAGCCAAGGACTACGCACACAACAGCGAGGAGCACGGGGTTGATACTGCGAATGGGACGAGAATGTTGTGAGAGATATTGTTACGCGTCCACGTGTTCGTGTGTCATGTTGTGGTCAAACGCGTCGCGATCAACAAGCAACTCACTCTCGACAGCACGGGACGACCACCCTCGGGCTCATGTCCGCCCCCTTCGCGCCTGCGCGTTCCTCGACTCCTCCGAATAGCTATACTACATCTCTCATACAGCGCTCAGCCGTCTCGGATGTATCACGCTCGTCTGCTCTCTCAATAGCCGAGCTCGCCAGACTCACCCCGGAGGAGGTCGAATTTCTCGATGCTGTCATAAGTCGCGCACCGCCCTCCGCGACAACCTTCATCCATATTTTCAAAGCGTATAACGATGTCATCAGCGAGCGTGGGCTGGACGCTCAAAACGAGGTCGAGTACTACAAAAGGCTGCTGAAGATCGGAACGCTCAAGGGCGAGAATTGGGCATCCAAATGGCGCGCCGTCAGGGCGCAGAATGGGTACACCGCAATCTCAACATCTGCACCCCCAAGGACCAGACCTCTTCCTCATAACGCCACTACCCAGGCTCACCTTCCGTCGTCCAAGGTTACCTCGATAACCTCCCCTGTCCAATCGACCACCGCACGCCTGTTACAGCGCCTCAAGGGGTTGCAACATGAACAAGCCCCCGAACCCTCCGAATCTGCTCCCGACGACCTCCTTAGCCGGACGGACGTGACGGATACAGAGGCCGACTTGCCACCACGCGTCGCGCCTGCGCCTGCCCGCGGACGACCGTTGTCGGAACTCACGACTACCAATAATACTCTTGGTCTCGACGTTGGAGCTACCTCCAACTACCCACCCTCCTCGACGCTGGCACCCAGCAAGGCAGCTGGATGGCGCTGGCCCGAGCGGGACCCCGACATCGACAAATCCGTCCCCTTCCTGACTAGCACGCCACCCCTCTCGCCCCACAAGGCAAAACAGGTATCGCGACCCACACCAGCTCCTACTCGACGGCAACCAGTCTCGCATCCGACGCCTATAAGCCCCGCCATCACCACCCGTAGATCGCTGGCCGATCTGCGCACACATCATCGGCACGTCGCGGACGAAGATGACGCGTGGAACAAGATCCGCGTAGCGCAGGATGAGGAGTCGGCCGACCGGTTCCGCAACGTACGGCTGCTCCAGCGATCCTTCGATGTATGGAGGCAGGGTCACGAATGGATTGTCGTACGTTTTTCTCCTGCTCGTCCCCTGGGTGGCTGTGCTGAATCCTACTTTTCCCCCTTCCACTCCCTAATGTGACGTAGGCAACGACGGCTCAAATCGCCCACGCGCGCGATACGTTCGTTCTCCGCGTCGCCATCCACAAATGGCACTCTGCCCTGGCACGACGGCGCGAGGAAGCGGCACGGGCCGACGCTCGCGCCGACAGACATCGTCTGAAGGTGGCGCTCGTCCGCTGGCACGCGCACTTGCAGGAGAGGCGGAAGGCCGCGTGGCGTGCCGATATGCGCGTGCGGATGCATACGGTGCGGAGTCTGCGCGAGGCGGCACTCCGCAGGGACGCGTGGGCGCGCTGGCGCCAGCTGTACCAGAGCCGCCTCATGCAGCAGCGCTTCGCCGTGTGCCTCGTCGAGCGGTGTTTTGAGCGGTGGAAGGATAGGATGCGAGAGATGGACGCGATAAAGGAGCGCGCGGACCAGGTGGTCGTTGCGAGGGAGGGTAACGTCGTCGTTCGATGCTGGGACTCGTGGGTGAGGGCCGCCGAGCTGAGGAGTGCGGAACGCGAGGTCTCGGAGAGAGTTGGGGCGCGCGTGGTGGGGGAGTCTATGGCGTTTTGGCGCCGGAGAACGTGCGCACCGGTCATATCTCTGCTGGGGCTAAAAATGCTCATTGACTTTTTGTTTTCCGCAGGCACGAACGCCAGAGGGCAGACGCGTTCCATGATGCCGCCGTGAAGCGGTTCGCCCTAAGGCGATGGAAGAATGCCCATAATCGGATTCTGGTACGTCGTTCGACCACGTCGCTGTTCCTTGGTGTTGTGATTATCTTCGGTACTAGACATTGGAACGACGAGCCGATAAGCAAATCATCCGTCAAGATGACATCCTCGTTCGTGCCGTTCTCAGAGTATGGAAAGCACACGAGCGCGGCCGTCTGTTGGAGCGCGTCCAAAATGCCAGGTTCATTCGGCAAGCTTGGGAGGCGTGGAAAAGACGCCTGCGGCATCAGAGAACACTCGAAGGTCTGCGCAGCTAGCAAATCACGTTTTGACCTCTTCTGCATTACTCACAAAGTAATCCGGAACGTTTTTCAGATGCTGCGCTTGCTTTTGCTCAGCGTTCCCAGATCAACGTTGCATCCTCGGCCCTCCAGGTTTGGCACAAGCGCCTTGCTACGCAGCAGGGCGCGCAGGCCTTTGCAATACAATATGCCCGCGTCCAGCTACAATTTCGCGTTCTTTTTAAATGGCGCGTGGAATTGCGTGCGCACTTGAAGCTTTTCCGTCAGGCAAAGATCGCCCATAAGTATTTCGTGATGAGACGGGCTTGGAGAGTATGGGTGGACAGGGCGGAGGCCCGCGGAAGGGAGATGCGGTTGAGGGAGTGGAACAAGGGGAGAGTGGGAAAGCTTTTTTCGAGTACGTCAGGGCAGCTGACTTTCTTTGGAGCACGTTGTGGACTAAGAGTTATTTTGGTCCTGCAGGTTGGAAGGAAAAGGCACTTAGGCTACGCCGCCATCGACTTGCAGAGCAGGAAATTCGCGGGCGTATTGATGAGGTAGGGCGCTTCTTGGATTCTTTATCTTGGACTTTTGTTTCTCATTTATTCTGCTTTTACAGCACATATTGAAGGATGCTCTCAGTCAGTGGACAAATCGCGTCATCGCAGTGAAGCTCCGCGAACTAGAAGTGGTGCAGCAGAAGAACAAGGCTGTTGTTCTGTAAGTCCACCCATCCTGGCACGTACAACAGCTCGCAGTTTGACAACCTTTTCGCGCGTGCAGGTCTGCATTCAGCAAATGGAAGAAGGTGTGCATCCGGCATGTGGAGGAGTTAAGCCTGATGGAGAGTTATCAGGATGTCAAACGAGAAGGTACGGCGATTTTTTTTTGGTCGTGTGGATGATAGATTTGCACAATCTCATAATTCCTCCCAGAGAACATGCGTCGCATGTTCTACAAGTGGGTCGCTGCCGCCCGCAAAGTGAGGCACAAACGGGTGACTCTACAAGAAAGAGAGGAAGAAATGCAGAAAATCCGACTGGAGGTCGCGTGGGATAAATGGCGTGGTCGGTTCCAGGAGGAGAAACTTCTACCGCTCGTAGGTGTTTTATCGTCCGTGCGCGGTTCTGTGGCAGGCCTGACTGCTGGTTGTATAGGAGCAAATGTTCGTCCTCCAAAGTCAGAATGCGACTATGTATCACGTATTCGCGATTTGGCGCTCCAAGACAAGGGTATGTTCCCCATTGTTCGTTATTGACCTGTGAATCGTTGACCTCAAATAATCCATAGTCTCTCCCTGCTGTGCACCTCCACGCGTCGCATGTTAGAGCCAAGTTCTGGAAGGTGTGGCGAGACGCCATGCCATACGCCCTACAAGTCAGACAGGCTCGCGAGATTGACAAACACGCCGTCCTTTGTATGTTAACAAAATTGATTCCATGCGCTTGTCCAAGCACTCATTTCATCCCCACAGCGCGCGCTCTCGAGAAGTGGCTGCAAGTTTACCGGACAAAGGTTGCCCTCCGCGCTGTCGCGTAAGTGGAAGGACTAGCCAGTTTGATCATCGAAATGGAAATACTAATGGCGTACTTCATGTCATTTATCTTAGTCGTGCACGACAAATGCGCCTTCCGACATCGTACAAGCCAGTTTCAGCCCACCGACCGAACCCGCTACCACCACGTCCCCGCAATCTCCTTCCGTCCTCACCCGCGCGACCGCCATCACCAGATGAAGCAGGGGCCCAAGCCGATCACGGTCGTCCGACAAGGCCACCGATGACGCCATCCATCCTGCAACCTAATCCCCGCACGGCCGTCGGCGGCGCGAGCCCCGCGGGCAAGCCAACGATATTCTCCTCCGTGCGAAGAGAGAGAAGCGTAGATACCCCACGCGAATACTACGGCGCGCACCGCGAGCCAAGTCCTGCGCGCACCGCCGTGTCCCAGCCGCCAGTGGTCTCCTGTGGGCCCGGAGTAGACTCTGAGGCGCGCGTGAGCCTCTGGGCGGAACTGAAGGATATCCGCAAGCGCACGCGGACGCCCGGAAGTGCAATGGTACCAGGCGGCTGAAGGAGACCCACCCCAAGTTCACCCCGAGTTCACCTTCACCGCCCTCATAATAAACGTTAGAACTGAAGAAAACCAACCACAAAATAGGGTAGCAAGCACCCTTCCCGAGGGCAGAATTCGAAAGTGTCGGGTACGTCGGACAACTCGGACACGTCGGGATAGCCGGGTCAGTCGGAACCGCCCATTTAGAACCGCACCGCACCGGCAGCCCTTGATGATGATCATGATGACGATAATGATGCGCGTGGGCGCGTGACCCAGCCATTGACGTCGACCGCAATATGCACCGCGACCGCGATCAGGAGAAGACGACACCACACGACCGACCTGACAACACATCAATCATATCCCCTTCCTCCTCTTTTGCACTTCCGCGCACTTCTATTCGATTCGGGACTGACAAATGGGAAAAGCCGACAAATGACGGTTTCGTCGTCCTCGGCAAAAACGGCACGGCGAATGATCCGGATTTCGACGTTTTTTTTGTTTCTTTTGGCTCTGTTACTGCTTTGCTGGGTACATCCCTCGCGCCCTCTGGCACCGGGCACGGCGCACTCAGTATCTGTGCCTTAAGATTGCGCAGGATGCCCGATTTCCAACCCGCCCCCCCATCTCCATCTTTTTGTGACGAGATGACGATCGAGGCACCGAGCAACGGACCCACAGCCCGGCGACTGACAAGTACGTAGTCCGCCCCGTCCTCTCATTCTCCATGCGGTAAATGGAAAAATGGAAGGAGGGTGCTATAATTGCCTTGCAGGCAGGCTTGGCGGACCAGACGCACCCTTTAGCCCTAATCGAGCACCTAGGGTATTAGTGCATCCGAGGTCATCCGACGCAATGTCCGTAGTCATAGATCTAGATGCAATGCTATGGTATGTATGGGCGTAATGTAATAGTACAGCAAATGTATGATATAATATAGCCGCAGTTCTGAAGACGTTATAATGCTTGCATGAGGAAAAAATAACAATAGCTGTGCTAGCGTGCCGCGCGCAACGTGCTGATCGTCGTCGCTCGAACCAGGATTACAGTATAAAGCGCGGAGAGGGTTCAGGGGAGAAAGTACTCGCCTTCCATCGCCAGATGCGGGATTTGAACGTAGGCGAGCGAAACGTCATCCAAATCGCTCGTCGGCTCGACGTTTCCAGACAGGAAGCTGACCGCTCTCTCGTACATGTCCAAATCGCCCGGGCCTGGACCCGTCTCGTCGCCATCCATGAGCCCTCGAATCTGGTCGATATACCTATAATCATATTTTTTTTTCAAAAAAAAAAAGTGACAGCAAGACGCGTGTTTTTATTCATTCATTCATGCGTGTTAGTGGGATGGCGCGCGTTGCAACGAGGCTGCTGACTGACCTTTCGTATTCCCCTTTTTCCTCTTCCGAGACGGATGCAGCGAGAAGACGCTTGGCCATGACGCGTGTATCGGTAGGATCCAGACGCTCGGTCTCATGGGGAACGTCTGGCGCGCCCGACCCTACGGTAGCCACGAAGTCCTGTCGATGCATAGGAACAGGCTGCGAGCCCTTCCATTTACGGACGACACCGTCGATGAGCCTGTGAGGATGGGGAAAAAAAAAAGGGGGGGGGGTGTTGGCAATGTCATGCCAAAAGAGGCGAGATGAGGGGACGATGATGGAAAGGGACGGACGGACCGTGGACGGCTCGCTATCGGGGCTTTTGCGAGGGGATAGAAAGGACTTTGGTTGACGGCCTTGAATGGTTTTCTGCGGAAACACCGCCAGATCAGCAGAGGTGTCTCGTTGAGGGAAAGTAGTTCGGTTTAACTACGGGCGGGGGAACGTACCCGGGCAATTTCAGCGTGCTGTTCATCGAGTACGCAAAGTGTTTCCCGAGGTGCGTGAAGAGCAAGGGCCGATAGTAGCCCATCCAAAACTCGCTCGAGCGCTCGACAAAGTCGTCGATGCCGTCTCGACAGGCCTCGAGCGTGTAGGGCGAGTTGAGGTGCTCGTCTCGGAACCACTGGTGGTATCCGGAACGCTTCGGGCTGCGCACCAAAGTTGTGTCGGATTGGACGCCCAGGAAGAGATCGATGGCAGCTTGCTTGTCGGCATCTGCCCATATACGATCGGGCGTAAATGAAGAGAGGAAAAAGATTTTAGCGGGATTTCCGAACCGAGCAAAGAATTGGCATAGAACCGCCGGAAGTTCTCGATGATGTCCCGAGAATGGCTATTCCAGTGCGGCATTCGCCGATAGGTCTCCACCCGATTGACAAGTGCGCTTCCAGTATATTGCATCGCCAACGCTGCAAGGGCAGACAAAACCTCAGCTGCGACTCAGACGAGGCGAGAAAAGGGCACATGCTGTCGCCGTGGTCGTGGTACATCTCCGTGAGCATGTTGACCGCGTCCGAGTCGAAAGCCAGATTCGGGCTATCTACCACCCCGAGAGCGTATAACTGGTGGCCCAGGGCGCGCTTGCCAAAAACAAACTGGGCGGCGTTGGTGCGGTCAAGGCAATCCACGCAGTTGGTCCTGCAAATCCCGTTCTGAAGAAGCATCTTGCTGCGCCAAACGGGGCTTGCGTTTCCCATCATCAGTACCCGTCCGGAAAGCGAAAAGAAGCCGTTCACCTCGCGCGATTATACAGGAAGTGAGAATATGGTTCAGGACCAGAGTGGAAGAAACCGGTTATTTGTATGGATTCCTCCGCTAGGTCTTCTAGATAACTGATAACGTCCTGGGTTTTCCTGTTAAATGATTGAGGTGAGGTGAATAGAAGATGCAAGAGGGGAGACATGAACGTGCGTACTCTTTGTACGCGCGCGACATGTCCCATGCGTGGTAAACCATCTTCTTGCCCTCGGGCAGAAACTGGTTCAAAAAGTTGACGCAATGGGTATACTCGTCCAGAAGCTTGGACTCCCTCGGCTGCGGCTCGCGTTTCTTTATCAAATTTAAGATCATGATCGGAGCCCCATATCGTGAGAAGAGGTCGTCAAAGTGCCGAGCAGCGGCAGTGAAGAAGGGATCAACGACGCTGACTGTGAGAAAAAGCACCGCGCCCGGTCAGTGGGACTTTTTTGCTTTTGTTTACGGCATCAAGTGAGAGCACGCGCACTTTCGATAGGAGGCCTTGGGGTCATGTTGTTTTGCTCCTGCATCCAGTAAATCGGGATGCTTCCGCGATACTATAGCAATAGCAAGGATCAGTGTTACAACCAACCAAGTGGACCAATAGCCACCCGGCCCGAGACGAGACCACGTACCTGAACGTAGCTCGTGTACCGGGGGTTCGGGCGTCTGGGTACCTCGTCATCGGAATATCGTTGCTGAGGACTGTACAATGGCGTCGTCAAGGCCTCCGACACGATCTGTTCAGTCTCGACCTCATTCGCGACGTTTCCCTGTGGCGTCATTCATCCGTTAGCTGAGGGGGAAGTGCCGAGCGTAAAAGAAACGTATTTGACCTCCTCGTTCACACCTCGCTTGCGGTACCTTGCACCCGCGTAATGGCGCGAACGACGTGCTATCAGTGTTATATAGATGACTCGGCCAAGCACCGTCAACTCTGAACAAACCACAATCGTCAGCGCGAGCGGTAGAAACGTAAAAAAAAATAGGAAGTCATCACTCAACTTGCTTGGTCAACATGGCCGTGGATGAGAGGAAGGACCCAATGCGCCTTGGGGGGCTCGCTTTCCGAATTCTCAAACGCGGCCGCAAAGAGATGGTAGTTCCAGGCGAAGCGAGAGGTGAATGGCCAACGCCCCGGATTGGACTGGTTGCGAGAGGTAGCGTTGCTTTGGAGCGTAGACGTGAGGTCATAAGTGTGACTACAGTAGGAAAAAGTGAGGCCAACTCAATCTCTGACGGCAGAGGGTTCAGGTCAGGTCAGGGCCACACACGTACCTAAAATAAAAGTTCTTGGTCATATCGACCTGCTTAAAGACTCCCATGAGGCGCTGTTCTTCGCTTGGCTTTTCGATCTTGTGACTCGATGGTATGGTCAGTATTTCCGTCTCTTCGCAGTGATACACGTAGTGACCACCGATGAGCGCGACCGGCGATCGCTTTGTGATGAGCAGCATGTACCAGCCCGCGGTGAACCTCACGAAGCCTATCCAAAAAGTCAGCTAACCTTTGCGCGGCAGCAGGAGGACGCGTACCGATGATGCCAAAGAAAACCTTGGGTTTGCCTAGCCCACCAGAGGGCTTGTTCCCATCTTCGAGCATCTTGAGCATGGCGGTCATCTGTCTGCCGGTGTACACCGCCTCGTCCTCGATGACCACAAGCTCGTCCTGCGACGTGCGATCGATCTTGATGATCCTATGGAGCGAATCGGACGTGTTGGACGCGACGACGTAGAGCCGCGACCGGTTCTCGTAAAGGATGAACTTGTTGCACGCCATGTTGTTGCTGTTGCTGCCGCTGCTGCCCCCGCCTGCGCTGCTGCCGCGCAAAGAAGAAGACCTCGGACGTTGCTGGTGCGGGTGGTAGTAGTAGGAGGGCACGGATGCGGATCCAGATGATTTGGGCCGTTTGGGAGCCACCGCAGCCACTGCTGCTGGCACCGGAAGCAAATTGGACGGGGGCGGTGGGAGCGGGGACGAGGATGAAGGTGCCGTGGCCATGGCGAGACCGCCCGCCGAGCCTGGGCGTGATTTCGAGCTGCTGGTAGCAGCGATACCGTTGCCCGTGCCCGTGCCCGTACTCACGACTTCACCATTACCGTGTGTCTGTTGCTGTTGCTGGTCGGACGGGGTAGCCGTAGCCATCGATCTCGGGGTCAAGCCTGAGGGACCGGAGCCGGGGTCCGGGGTGGGCGACGTGGGGACAAGTTGCGATTGCGATTGCGATGGCAAAGGGACGTCGGGATTGGTATTGGTATTGGCACTGTCGCTGATGGTGGTGGTTGTGGCGGCGCTGGCGCTGGTGGTGCTCGGCGCTGCCAGAGAAGGGAACGAGGGGACATGATGGGTGGCGCTCGTCCTCGTCGTTGTGGTGCTCGTGATCGTGGTCGTGGGCGCGGGTGTGGTCGTGGGCCAGTGCCTGGGCGTAGATACGAGCTTGACGGAACCGTCGGTCGTCATGATCATCTTTGCGTCGTGAGAGAGATCACCTAAATCGACATCGTTATCTTCTTGCGCAGCAATAATCCAACATCAACAAGTCGCTCACGTCCGGTTCCCTGATTCGGCACGAATGCGTCCCGCGTCCCGGGACCTGACCATCTCCCCAAAGATGTACAAACACTACGTCACGTGTAAACCCCTTCGACAAACGGGACGATCAAATCAGCGGTGCGCCCGAATAGATAGCAACTGGGCAA